>OGGH01001915.1_pt1 | contig 11499 bp, 10 predicted proteins | sample 1571161 | NCBI WGS metagenome assembly OGGH01 (sample SAMEA2582053, study PRJEB24529) | metagenome | biome: Human gut stool | place: China | collected 2011 | reverse complement strand
AGACGAAAGCCTTCTTGTAGCCGCGGGCGGTCAGCTCGGGAACGATGTTCTCGATGGCGCCGTGGCCATGATAAGAAATAGTATTCAGAACGATACGATCAGCCATTGGTAAAACCTCCTGATTTTGCGCCCCGCCGGGCGGCGGGCACGACTCTCTTTGCTTTTACTTTACCACTTTGTTAAAATTTATTCAATATCATTTTTTATGATTTCCACGAAATTTTTATACTTTTTTGAGTTTTTGCAGAGAAAGTGGACAGAATCAAAGGTTTGCTGACAGCAAAGCGCCCTCCGGCGCGGGCCGGAGGGCGCTTTGAATGATTCTTTACTTTCCTGCGCCCTCGCCCGCGAAGAACTCCTTCGTGAGCTTTGCCACCGTGCCGGACAGCAGGAGCAGGGCCATGAGGTTCGGGATGCTCATCAGTCCGTTGAAGGTGTCGGCGATGCTCCACAGCAGGCCCAGATCGACCGTCGCGCCCAGAATGGACACGAAGGAGTAGACCACGAGGAAGGGGCCGACCACCTTATCGGTGTGGAACAGGAACTCGATGCACCGGGAGCCGTAGAGACCCCAGCCGATGATGGTGGAGAATGCAAAGCTGCAGAGCGCCACCGCCGTAAAGATGGACGACCAGCCGCCGTAGGTGGCCGTAAAGCCGGAGATGGTCAGTTCTGCGCCTGCCGCACTGCCATAGCCCACCGGCACGCCGCTGCACAGGATGACCATGGCGGTCAGGGTGCAGATGACGATGGTGTCGGCGAAGACCTCGAAGATGCCGAACATCCCCTGCTTGACGGGCTTGCTGGTGTCGGCGCAGGCGTGAGCGATGGAGCCGGTGCCGAGGCCGGCCTCATTGGAGAAGATACCGCGGGAAACGCCCTTCTGCATACTGAGAAAGATGCTGCCGATGGCACCGCCGGTGAAGGCCTGCGGGTCAAATGCACCGCCGACGATGGAGGCCAGCACCGCCGGGAAGCGCCGGTAGTTGATGACCACGACACCCAGCGCCAGCACCACATAGAACAGCGCCATGAACGGCACCAGCTTTTCGGTGACACTGCCGATGCGCTTGACGCCGCCCAGCAGCACCATGGCCACCATCATGGCCACCACCACGCCCACGACGAGGTTGACCGTGGGCAGGATGCTGTTCAGGCTGCTGCCGTAGGCCAGCAGGGCCGAGTCGATGGCTGTGACGATGGTGTTGACCTGGGTGGCGTTGCCGGTGCCGAAGACCGTCAGCACGCCGAACAGCGAGTACAGCACCGCAAGGAACTGCCACCGGCTGCCGAGGCCGTTTTTAATATAGTACATGGGGCCGCCCACCAGCTCGCCGTTTTTGTTCCGCTCGCGGAAATTCACAGCCAGCGTCACTTCGGAGAACTTGGTACACATGCCCAGCAGAGCCGAGCACCACATCCAGAACACCGCACCCGGCCCGCCGATGGCGATCGCGCCCGCCACGCCGGCGATGTTGCCGGTGCCGACGGTAGCGGCCAGCGCCGTACACACTGCCTGGAACGGAGTCATCGCGCCGTCGGAGGCATCCTTTTTACGGAAGATGCGGCCAATGGTCGTTTTGATGGCATAGGGGAATTTCCGGAGCTGCAAAAAGCCTGTCCGCACACTGAGCAGCAGGCCCACGCCGATGATGCAGACCATCGCCGGGATGCCCCAGATAAAGCTGTTGACCGCCTGATTGACGGCTGTGATGGTTTCGAGCATACTTTTACGCCTTTCTTTTTCACTTTGACACAACGAAAATTATTTTATCGTATTTTAAGCGGCCTGTCAATTTACTTTGAACGTGAAATCTGCACGTCCCGGCTGAAAGTTTGTTAAAATAGCTTCACCTTTATTTTCTCTGCTTCTTTGCCGCTTTTTTGCCCGTCAAAGCCCTACACAAACCGCGCAGGTTGTGCTATGATAAGGGTGAAATTTTGGTTTGGCTCTGCCAACCGCAAGGAGATGTCATGGATGTCTGAAACATCTGCTCTGATGGATACGCTGCGGCAGGAAGGGATCTCCCCCGACCTGCTGCGCGCTGTGGAAGAATACCGCGCCTCTCACGAGCTTTCTGAGATCCTGCGCCCCCGCATCCCCTCCCCTGCCTTCGTCTACTACGGCAGAGAGGTGTGGGAACAGGCGCTGGCCGCCCTGCTCTGCGGCGAAAATCTGCTGCTGGCGGGCGGCAAGGCCACCGGCAAGAACGTGCTGGCCGAAAACCTCGCCGCAGCCTTCGGACGCCCCGCGTGGGACATCTCGTTCCACGTCAATATGGACGCAGCGTCCCTCATCGGCATGGACACCTTCGAGGGCGGACAGGTCAAGTTCCGCCCCGGCCCGGTCTACCGCTGCGCCCAGAGCGGCGGCTTCGGCGTTCTGGACGAGATCAACATGGCCAAAAACGAGGCGCTGGCCGTCCTGCACGCGGTGCTGGACTTCCGCCGTGCCATCGATGTGCCGGGCTACAAGCGCATCCCGCTGGCCGAGGAGACCCGCTTCATCGCCACCATGAACTACGGCTACGCCGGCACCCGTGAGCTGAACGAGGCCCTCACCTCCCGCTTCGTGGTCATCCAGATGCCCACCATCACCGAGGAGAACCTCGAAAAGCTCCTGCGCACCCAGTTCCCCGATTTGAACAGCAAGTATGTCAGGCAGTTTGCCCTGCTCTTCCTCGATTTGCAGAAAAAGTGCGACAGCGCAGAGATCTCCACCAAAGCTCTCGACCTGCGCGGTATGCTGGACGCCCTGCGCCTGATGCGCCGGGGCGTCGCTGCCGGGGCTGCGCTGGACATGGGCATCACCAACAAAGCCTTCGACTCCTACGAACAGGGCCTCATCCGGGACGCCATTGCCGCCCGCATCCCGGCCCAGCTCACCGCCGCAAAGCTCTTCGATTAAAAAAAAGGGGCGTTTTTATGGAAGCGCAGAGCTACACCGCCGAAGAGCGGCGGGCCGCCAATCAGGTGTGGGCAGCGGCAGGAGCCTACGGCTTCGAGCCGCTGTTCCTCGCCCGGAACACCGACGGCACCATTGATTTTTACATGAACTGCGTCGTGGGGCTGGTCCACAAATACTACGGCGACGAGCTGGTGCGCAGCCTCTTTGACGCATGGGAGGGCGACATCCGGCAGGCCATGCTGGACGATTTGACCTGGCTCTACCTCGAGAGCGCGGTCTACGCGCTGGAACTGCCCCGCCGTCCGGTGCTTTCGGCCCTCCGCCGCGCCCATGCGGACTACTTTTTCGGCATCCAGTACAAGCTCTCGCGGCAGGAGTGGATGGCGAAGAACCAGCTGGTCTACTCCATGCAGGCCGCGCGCTGGCGGGCTGTGCAGGGGCGCACGCCGCCGGTCATGACCCCCTACGAAAAGGGTCTCGACGCTGCCCTCAGTCCTGAGACACCCCCGAAGCCGGACGAGCTGAAAGCCGCGCTGCTGGCCGTCTACGCCAAATTCGAGCTGTTCAACGGCACGGTGCATCAGAAGGCCGGGCTGCATCTCCATCTGGACGGCCTGCTGGCGTCGCTCATGACCCGCACCATGCCCACTCAGATGATAAAGACCGACCGGGTCACGGTGGAGCATTCCGGCTCGGTGGACGCCTCCGGCAGCGGCATCCACGCCGACAAGCGGCTGGCCCACATCACCCTGCGCCAGCGCGCCGAGGAAGACCGCGCCTACATCGAAAGCTGCTTTGGCCGGTCGCTCTACCCGCCCGAACGGCTGCGGAAGGCCGAGCAGGAGCTTTGCACCGGGGAGCATCTGGGCTGTCATCTCTGGTTTGCCTCCGGCGTCCCCAGCCCGGAGCAGGCCCCTACCCCCGAGGCAAAGCACCTGGCCGAACAGGCCCAGCTTCAGGCTGAGCGGAACCGGGCGTACTATTCGAAAAATCTCGAGCTTCACCGCAGCGTCGTGCTGCGGCTGACCGAACAGATACGCAACTGCATCCTCGTCCACCAGCAGCCCAACGCCCGGGTCGCCCGCAGCGGCAACCTCGACCCGGAGCGGGTCTGGCGCACCGTCATGGACGACGACCGGGTGTTCCGCTGTGCGGAGGAAGAGAACCACCCGTCCTTCACCGTTGACCTGCTGCTGGACGCTTCGGCTTCCCGCCTGCACTGTCAGGAGGTCATCGCGGCGCAGGGGTCTATCCTCGCCCAGAGCCTCGCGGCCTGCGGCATCCCGGTGCGGGTGAGCTGCTTTTCCAGCCTGCGGGGCTACACCGTCCTGCGGGTGCTCAAGGGCTTCAAGGAGAAGAGCTTACAGGGCATCTGCCAGTATTTCGCCTCGGGCTGGAACCGGGATGGTCTGGCTCTGCGGGCCGCAGGCGACCTCATCGGCTTCGACCCCGGCCCCGCCGCGCGGCATCTGCTCATTCTCCTGACGGACGCCTCCCCCAACGACAGCCGCCGCATCCCACCTTCTCCCGATGACCCGCTGGGCCGCGACTACGGCGGCAGCGCGGGCGTGGAGGACGCCGCCGCCGAGGTGCGGGCGCTGCAGCGGAAGGGTCTGCGAGTCTCCGCCGTCTTTATGGGCGAAGACGCCAGCGCCGCCGACGCCTCCCGCATCTACGGCAAGAACATGGCCCGCATCCGGGGCATGGACCAGCTGGCCCGGGCCGCAGGCCGACTCATCCAGAACGAGATACGGGAGCTGGGCGACTGAACCATAATAATGTACGGGGCCGCTGTGCAGTTGTATCTGCTGCCAGCGGCCCCGTATTTTTGTTGTTACTCACAACCATCTTGTTTTGCATTGCAGAAGAATCAAAAAGTTTTTTGGTTTATTTGCAAACTTATAGTTGTATTCTGGCGCAATTTATGATATACTACAACCAACGAAGGGCCGCACACTTACACATCACCCCGCGCCCACAGGAAGGAGAACCGCTATGGATGCCGCACGTTATTTTGAAGAGATGCATCTTTCCATGTCCAGCCAGAAGCCTGAGTACCGCCTTGTGCTCAGCGTCAAGGTCCAAGACCTCGGAGGCGCAGACGCTTATCTCGAGCTGCGGCAGGAGCCGGTCAGCGGCAAGGCCCGGGTGTTCTATTCCACGATGGGACGTCAGAAGCTGAACTTTCAGCTCGTCCGCAAAGGGTGGCAGAGCTGCCACAACGCCTCGGGCGAGCTGACGGGGCGCTTCCCCGCCACCGCCGACGGTCTGCTGGCCCAGACGGATTTCTCTGCTTTTGTCCGGGACGACGCCCTCGACAGCGGCCGGATGGCGCGCATTCTGGATGTTCTGGCCCATACTGCCGGTGGTTGTGGGACGGTCTCCCCCTCTACTGCCCGGGAGGGTGCGCTCATCACGGTAGAGCGGTTCGTGGGCCGTTCCGCCCATTGGAGCTATTGGAGCACCCGCGCCGCCGAGCAGCTGAACATCGCGGCCATCCTCTGCTGGCTGGGCGACTACCTCGCCGGGGCCGAGCGCCGCACCCTGCAGAGCTGCCCGGAGGCCATGCAGCTTGCCGCCGCATGGCAGGCCGCACTTTTCACTCCCCTGCCCCAGACGGCTCAGCGGCCTCAGCCTGTACAGTCCCGGCCCGTCCGCCGTGCGCCCGCCGTCGAGAATCCGCGCTGGCAGAGCATCCTCGCCGTGCTGGCGACGGTGTAAAAGAAAAGCTTCCCGCGAGGGGAAGCCAGTTGCCGTATTCGGCGTATATTCGTTTATATTTTCACCTTTGAAAAATCTGTGCAGAGATATTCATAGAGCTTATCGACAGCCTGAAATCCCATCTTTGCATACATATCCTTCGGGGTGTCCTCGGGGTCGGCATGAAGATACAGAACAGCCCCGCGTTCCTGTGCCTTTTCGGCAATGTGCTTCACCAGGGTCGTGGCGATGTATTGATGACGGAAAGCTTCATCCACCAAAAGACTGTCCATGCAGACGTATCCATCGGATGCGAAAATATAGCAGTCGCCCGCCAGTTTCCCGCCCAGATACGCTCCAAGGTAGGTCAGTTTTTCCCGGAGATGCCGGTTGTTCCGCACGGTGAAATCTTCCCCGTACAACGGCCCGTAGTATTTCAGCTCGTGCTGTTCTAGTTGGTCAAAGTCCGGGGTTTTGATCGAGACCTCCGGATTCGCTTTCCAGCCGCTGATGTCTGTTCCCTTCGGCAGAACCATCGTCACAGTCTCCTCGCACTCCATGCCGAATGCATTGGCCAGCGGCTCGTATCCTTCCAGTTTGAGGAAGGCGTCTCCCCGCGCTTTCTGATAAGCCAGCGCGGCCCGGAGCTCGTCATCCGTGGGCTGGCCGGAATAACAGAACGCATTGTGGTCGTATTTATCGCGCAGTTCATTGTCTTCCCGCTTGGTCAGATGCTCTGAAAAGGCGTGAAAGGTCGAAAACAGCCGATAAAATTTTTCATCGGTCTTTCTTGTAGGTATCATTGTGTTTCTCCAAAATTTGCCGCTCACTTCCACCCCCGGGCCGAGGGGTCGAGCATCTCGGCGGCAGAGTAGATGAGGGCGTTGCAGATGGCCGCAGCGACGTTGCTGCCGCCCTTGCGGCCCATCGCCACGATGGCAGGCACACCGTGCTTTTCGCAGACGGCGAAGAGCCGCTCCTTGCTCTCCACCACGTTCACGAAGCCCACCGGCACACCGATGACCAGTGCGGGCCGCAGGCCGCTTTCGATTTGTTCTGCAATCGTCAGCAGAGCCGTGGGCGCGTTGCCGACGGCGAGGATGGCCCCGGGATGCTCCTGCGCTGCCTTTTTCATCGCTGCGACGGCCCGGGTGGTGCCAGCCTCTTTTGCGGCGGCGGCCACCTCGGGGTCAGCCATATAACAGCAGGCCGTGCCGCCCAGCTTCGCCAGACCGGGCTTGGTGATGCCAGCCAGCGCCATATTCGTATCGGTCACGATGACAGCCCCGGCGTGGAGGGCCTTGACGGCCTGCTCCACCGCGCGGGGGGTGAAGTGGAGATTCCGCGCATAGTCGAAGTCGGCGGTGGTGTGGATGACCCGCTTGACCACGGCTTCGTGCTCGGGCGGCGGGGTCAGGCCCATCATTTCCAGCTCTTCGGTGATGATGTGGAAGCTCGTCCGCTCAATGTCAGCAGGTAAATGATGCTGCGGCGTCAATATTCTATCCCCTTTCGTGCTTTTATCCCCTTCTGGTAGGGGTGGCGGTGGCATTTCATCTCGGTGGAGTAGTCGGCGGCGTCCAGCATCCACTGGGGCGGCGTGTGGGCCGTCAGGACGCACTCACACTCAGCAGGCCGCTCCAGAACGGCCTTTTTTAATAGATCGACGTCCACCATATCCAGCTCTTCTGCGCTCCCAGCTTCGTCCAGTATCAGCAGGTCGGCAGGCTGTGCTATGGCGGCGGCGAGGTTCTGGTTTTGCAGTTCCCGGGTCGCGGCCTTTTCCTCCGGCGTCATCTGAAAGACGAATTTCTGCCCGGCCTTGCCCCGGTAGATCTCCGCGCCAAGCTGGGCCAGAAGCGGGATCTCGCCGCTGTTCCCGCCCTTCAAAAACTGGACGATGACCACCCGCTTCCCGGACCCCAGCGCACGGAGCGCAAGACCCATAGCGGCGGTGGTCTTCCCCTTTCCGTCGCCCCAGTACAGATGCAAAAGTCCCTGTTCCATTCAGCGCTTCTCCATTCCCATCGCGGCATACACCGCGTCCATATCCAGCGCCCCGCGCACGCCGTCGGCCAGGATGTCGAACTGCTGGCGGCGGTACTCTTCCATCGGGATGAGGGCTGCGTCGGAGGGGTCGATGCCCTTCCGGCGGCAGAGCCAGCCCGCCAGCGCCTCGGTGAGCGTGCCGGTGTCGAACAGACCGTGGAGGTAGGTGCCAAACACATTGCCCTGCACACAGCCTTCCCGGCCTCCGTCGGGGTAGTGGGCGAAGGGTTCGCCCTCAGCCTCGGTCACGCCGGTGTGTATCTCATAGCCTTCCAGCTCTGCACCCGCAAAGGGGGCGGCGGCAACGGTCGCTTTGACCTGTACACGGCGCTTCTGCTCGCTGAACACGGTCCGGGTGGGCAGCAGACCCAGCCCCCGCAGAGTCTGCTGCCGGCCGCTCTCGCTGCCGGTGGGGTCGTCGAGGGTCTGGCCCAGCATCTGGTAGCCGCCGCAGACGCCCAGCACCGGCGTGCCTTTCGCGGCCAGCTTGAGCAGAGCCGTTTCCAGCCCGCACTGCCGCAGCCAGAGCAGGTCGTCCACCGTGTTTTTCGTCCCCGGCAGCAGGATGAGGTCGGGTGCGCCCAGCTCATGAGCGTTCGAAACATACCGCACGCCCAGCAGCGGGTGCTGTTCCAGCGGTATGAAGTCCGTAAAATTGGACAGATGCGGCAGACGGATGATCGCCGCATCCAGCGGCTTTTTGCCGTCCCGCATCTCGAGGCGCTGGCTCAGGGAGTCCTCGTCCTCGATGTCCACCTTCAGGTACGGCACGACGCCCACCACGGGCAGATGGGTCTTTTCTTCCAGCATGGCGAGGCCGGGGCGCAGAATTTCTACGTCTCCACGGAATTTATTGATGACAAGTCCCTTGATGCGCCGGCGTTCTTTTTCTTCCAGCAGCTCCACCGTGCCGTATAGCTGGGCGAACACGCCGCCCCGGTCGATGTCGCCCACCAGAAGCACCGGCGCGTCCACCATCTCGGCGAGGCCCATGTTCACGATGTCCTCGCTCTTGAGGTTGATCTCTGCCGGGCTGCCCGCGCCCTCGATGACGATGACGTCAGCCTCCTCGGCGAGGCTGTTATATGCCTTCAGGATGTCCGGCACCAGCTGCCGTTTCGTGCGGAAATACTCCGACGCTTTCATCTGGCCCCGCACCTCGCCGTTGACGATGACCTGACTGCCCACGTCACTGCTGGGCTTCAGGAGGATGGGGTTCATCCGCACGTCCGGCTCGACACCGGCGGCCTGCGCCTGCACCACCTGCGCCCGGCCCATCTCGAGGCCGTCTTTGGTGACGAAGCTGTTCAGAGCCATGTTCTGGCTCTTGAACGGCACGGCGCGCAGGCCGTCCTGCGCAAAAATGCGGCAGAGCGCCGCGCAGAGCAGGCTTTTGCCTGCACCGCTCATCGTACCCTGCACCATGATGCATTTTGCCCTGCTCATCCCAGCACCTCTTTCATAAGTTCCAGCAGCCGGGCGTTCTCGGGGGCCGTGCGCACCGCCGTGCGGTACCACTCCGGCCCGAGGCCCGGATAATTCGCGCAGCTGCGCACCTGTGTTCCCAGCGGACGAAGCCTCTCGTTCAGGTCGGCGGGCGCGCGGAAGAGCAGATAGTTTGCCTTTCCATCGATGACCCGCAGGCCCAGTGCCCGCAGGCCCGCCGTCAGAACGGGCCGCTGCCGGGCGATAAGGGCGCGCACCTCGTCCACATAAGCGGTTTCTTTCAGGGCCGCGACGCCTGCCGCCTGCGCCAGACTGGACACGGCCCATGGCTGGCCCGCTGTCTGCATTTTTTCCAGAAGCGCTTCGTCGCCGCAGAGGCAGTAACCCAGCCGGACGCCGGCCATGCCGTAGAGCTTGGTGAAAGCTTTCAGGATGACGAGGTCCCCACTTTCCAGCAGAGGCTTCGCGGTCCACCCGTCGGCGTCGGGCAGAAAGTCCAGAAAGCACTCATCTACGGCCAAAATCGTGTGGCACTCCTTGCACCGGCGCAGCAGCTTTTTCACCAGTTCGGGTGAGGCCAGCTGCCCCGTCGGGTTGTTCGGCTGGCAGAGGAACACCATGTCGATGCTCTCGTCCACGGCGTCCACGAGGGCGTCCGTCGGGGCGAAATTATTCGTTTCATCGAGGAAGAAGCGTTTCACTTCACACTCCACCGTATCCAATGCAGAGGCGTACTCGGCAAAAGTCGGGGCTGTCACCAGCGCCTTATGGGGCTTTACGGCCCAGACCAGCCGGAAGATGAGGTCCGCCGCGCCGTTGCCGCAGAGGATATGCTCCTGCGGCACACCCTCGGCCCGGCTCAGCGCCGCCCGCAGGGTGCGGCAGAGGGGGTCGGGGTAGCGGTCGGCCAGAGGCAGTGCATCCCGGATGGCCTGCGCCACCCCCTCGGGCAGACCGAGTGGGCTGACGTTCGCCGAAAAATCCAGCGCGTCGCGGCCAAAGCGTTCGCGGTAGCCCATCCAGTCACCGCCGTGGACCAGTTGTTTCATCCCAAGAACCCCCGTATCGCACATCCAAACGCCAGCGCAAACCCGCTGGCTACATACATCATCCGATCTGCCCGCAGAATATCCTCCGGCTCGATAGGCCGCAGCGGGTCGCCGATGGTGGGCTTCGGGTAATATTCCCCGAAATAATAGGCCGGCCCGGCCAGCTGGACGCCCAGCGCACCGGCGCAGGCGCTCTCAGTCTGGGCGCTGTTGGGGCTGGCGTGATTGCGGCGGTCCCGCCGCCAAATGCGCCACGCGCCCTTGGCGTCATTGCGGGTGAACGCCGCCGCCATGATCCAGAGCAGCGCCGCCAGACGGCTCGGGATATAGTTCGCCACATCGTCCAGCTTTGCCGCCGCACGGCCAAAATAGAGATATTTCTCGTTCTTGTAGCCCAGCATACTGTCCATGGTGTTGATGGCCTTGTAGGTCAGGGCCAGCGGCGCACCGCCCAGCAGCATATAAAGCAAAGGCGCAATGACGCCGTCGCTGGCGTTTTCGGCCACCGTCTCCACCGCCGCCCTGGTCACGCCATCGGCAGTCAAGGCTTCCGTGTCGCGGCCCACGATGCGGCTCACAGCCTTCCGGGCGGCGGGCAGGCTGCCTTTTTTCAGCTCGGCATAGACATTCGTGCTCTCCTGCACCAGTCCCTTTGCGGCCAGTGCCTGCCCGCACCAGAACATCTGGACGGCCAGCCCCAGCCACGGGCTGATGCGGGCAGCCCCCAGGCAGACAAGGCTCGTCAGCAGAAAGGTGCCCATCGGCAGGCAGAAGGCTACAATAGCCCCGCCCAGCAGTTCCCCCTGAGGCGTTTTGGGCAGGCGGGCGCGGAGGAATTTTTCCAGCCGGGAGATGGCTTTGCCCATGTACACCACCGGGTGGGGCAGCCACGCCGGGTCGCCGAAAATGGCATCCAGCACGAAGCCTCCCAGCACAGCCCAGGCGGTCATCATACGCCGGCCTCCGCGTCTTTCGTGTACTGCACGGTCTTCACGAGGCGGAGCTGGCGCTTCTCGGCCCAGTCGGCGGCATCCAGCACATAGCCGCCCGCGTTGGGGCCGCACCACGCATAATAATCGCGCCTGGGCAGGGCGTACCGCTCCATCGCCGCCATCTGGGTGCCGCCGTGGGCCAGGATGACCAGCAGCTCTTCGCCGTCGGCCAGCGCCTTGTCCACCAGAGCAGAGAAGGCGCTGCAGATGCGGTTCGAGAAGTCGTCCTTCCGCTCACCGTCGGGGCATTTGCTCTCGCAGTTGGCCTGCACCCACGCCTGATAATCGGCGTCGTGCTCCATTTCGACGTAGTTTTTGCCCTCGAAGCTGCCGAAGCACATCTCCTGCAGGTCTT
>OGGH01001910.1_pt1 | contig 11523 bp, 8 predicted proteins | sample 1571161 | NCBI WGS metagenome assembly OGGH01 (sample SAMEA2582053, study PRJEB24529) | metagenome | biome: Human gut stool | place: China | collected 2011 | reverse complement strand
GCTGAGTTCCCATCTCCTGGCCGAGAATGATCGGCATCGGAAACACTTCGGCGGCTCAAATTTTTTTCAAAAAGTTTTCAGATCCCTGAAAAACCTTGTAATCTCAAGGTTTTCAGGGATCCATCACCTTTACTGTTCCATCTGTTTTCCAAGGAATCCTGCTGCACTGGATGCCAGCTTAAGCTCTGTCTCTCCCATTTTCTGTTTTTCATCCCGGGAAAGGAAGATCACAGATCCCACCGCATCTCCTTCACTGATGATGGGACAGATTGTTTCAGAAGCAATCCCTTCCGGTCCATCCTGCAAAACAGGAACAAATCGCTTTTCCCCTGCCGTTGCCTGGAGACACTCCCTGTCCTGGATCATCTGCTCCAGTTCCTGGCTGATCGCTTTTCCGATGCATTCCTTCTTCCCGGTTCCCGCAGCTGCGATCATAGTGTCTTTATCCGCCACACACACAATATAGCCCGTTGTCTGCGCAAGACTTTCTGCATAATCCGCCGCATAAGCTCCCAGCTCTCCAATGGGAGAATACTTTTTCAAGATGATCTCACCTTCCCGATCTGTAAAGATCTCCAGCGGATCTCCCACCCGGATACGAAGCGTGCGGCGGATTTCCTTAGGGATCACGACCCTTCCCAGATCATCGATCCGTCGTACAATTCCTGTCGCCTTCATAACATATTTCCTCCTGCATGTTCCGTTTCATATATCTCATTTCTGCAACATATGGCTAGTATGTGGAAATGCAGGAAAAATATACATCACTGTTCTCTCATGTCTTATTCTTCCGGATGCATTTTATTCAAAAGATCCGTCTTCATCTTATACAGGCGGTCTGAAAGATCCACATAGACCTCATGCGGATTCACCAGACGTCTGGTCTCGTCCCACAGGGTAGCCTGCTCATTGATACAATGCTCACGGATATCCATAACCGACGGAGATGTGTAGACACACTTTCCTTTGTCGAATACTTGCACCATCAATTCCTTCATGGTGTAAGTACCACCCTTCAGATGGGTCTTTTTCCAGGTCTCCTGTGGATCAAAGATCACCAAGTCCTTGGATTCATCAAATTTATCATCCACCAGTGCAATCAGATCTGCTTTCAGTTTTCCATTTGATTTTTCATAAATACGGTAAACTGTCTTGTTGCCCGGGTTTGTGATCTTCTCCGTATTCTCAGACAGTTTGATCTTCGGTACAAATTCTCCATCCCCCTGTTTTACTGCTGCCAGCTTGTATACACCACCGAATGCCGGGCAGTCCTTGGAAGTGATCAGGTTTGTTCCAACACCCCAGGAAGTGATCTTTGCACCCTGGGTCTTCAGACTGTCGATCAGATACTCATCCAAATCGCTGGAAGCCGAGATCACTGCATCGTAAAATCCTGCTGCATCCAGCATCTTTCTTGCCTCTTTGGAAAGATATGCAAGGTCTCCACTGTCCAGACGGATTCCGTAACGTCCGTTCAGAACCTTGTCCTTACGCATTTCTTTAAACACACGGATCGCATTTGGCACACCGGATTTTAATGTATCATAAGTATCTACCAGCAGCGTGCATGCATCCGGATACATTTTTGCATATGTCTTGAATGCAGTATATTCGTCCGGGAAACTCATGATCCAGCTATGTGCATGGGTTCCAAGCACTGGCACATCAAACAGCTGTCCGGTCAGCACATTGGACGTACCGATACAGCCACCGATCATAGCTGCTCGTGCTCCGTAGGTACCCGCATCCGGTCCCTGAGCACGGCGCAGTCCAAACTCCATGATGCCATCTCCTCTGGCCGCATTGACTACTCTTGCCGCCTTGGTGGCGATCAGACTCTGATGGTTGATCATGGTAAGAATTGCGGTCTCTACCAGCTGTGCCTCCATGATCGGTGCGATAACTTTCACCAGCGGTTCTCTCGGAAATACCACAGTTCCTTCCGGGATTGCATAAATATCACCGGTAAAATGAAACCCTCTCAAGTATTCCAGGAAATCCTTTTCAAAGATTCCCAGGCTGTCAAGATACGCTACATCTTCATCTGAAAAATGCAGATTTTTGATATAGTCGATCACCTGATCCAGTCCTGCTGCGATCGCAAATCCATTTCCGCAGGGATTCACACGATAAAATGCATCAAAGATTACGGTCTCCTGCACCGGATTTTTGAAATATCCCTGCATCATTGTCAGTTCATACAAATCTGTAAGTAATGTCAGATTCTGTGCTGTAACACTCATTGGAAAATCCTCCCGTCTCCTGTTATAATATTTAATCCTGCGATGCCGGAAATCCCATCGATTGATCCCTGCGCAGTATATTGCCATATCTGATAGGTTCCAGACCAGGTAACACTGCTGTTCTCCTGTGCAACCCAGATCTGTTCCTGGGTCAATGCAGTCATATCAAGACTGCTGGAAAGCCATCCTGCTTCTCCGCCGATCATCGGCATCATTCCGTCTTCATGTACTTTCCGGCAAAATGCTTTTGTAAATGTCGTCCGTTCTTCCGGGCTCACTCCTTCTGCGCGCCCGGCCAGATCCACAGTATATCCACCTGTAATGACAAGCGGAGCTGTCACATGACAGGTCCTGGCAGCCTGTACTATGAATTCTGCTTCTTCTATGGCTTCTTCCTCTGTTACTGCCTGGGAATAGAAATACAGACCTACTGATAAGCCAGCAGCCCTGGCACCTGCTACATTGGCTGTACAGGCCGCATCTTCAAACAGCTCGCCCGTAGATGCACCTCTGTAACCACAGCGGATCAACGCAAAAGATATCCCAGACTCTTTTACTTTCTTCCAGTCGATCGTTCCGCTCTTTGAAGAGACATCTACTCCAGCCTGACTGATCAGCTTCCCATCTTCATCAAATACATAGCGGATACCCTGAATCACCTGTGCTCCTGACACTTTCTCACCATGCTCATCATAATAGTATACAGAACCTTCCTGCTCCTGCCAGCCATAATAGGTATATTCTCCGGTTGGCACTGTTTTCTCAACTTCCACCGGGACTTTCGTCTCCACCATCTGCTTCTGTGTGGTAGTCTCTGTACGTTTTCTGCTGACTATCAGATCCGTAGTATCTGATGGTTCTCCCTCCAGGGTCAGCTCATTTCTGTATACAACATGAAATGCATATCCGGCATTGGTTCCTGTCAGTGCTTCACAGTTCACGGAATATACCTCACCCTCATTGTCACCCATCATCTCCAGAAGCATCAATGCCAGTTCTTCATTATCCTCATCCAATGTAATGTCACTGCTGCTGTATTCATACTCATACCAGTAACCGTCATTCCACACATATCTCGGAAAACCCTTTTCGTCCTGATACTCACATGGAATCTCATTCTGTACTTCCACCGCTTCTTCCTTACGGACGATCTGGTAAGTGGATGGATCATTCTCATCGACTACAGACAGACGTTTCTCTGTTCTGGTGATCTCTTTTCTGGAAGATTCTACATATTTCACAGTATCCGTCAAGGTGACTGGATATGCAGAACGGGAAACAGCCTTTCCATCCTCTGGTACAGGTGCCGCTTCCCGTTCTGTTTCTTCTTCATCCAAGGGCACTTCATCCAGATCTTTGTTCTTCGGCAGAGAAGTTGTAATCTCCTCCTCTGTCGCGGAATTCTCTTTTGATAAAATCAGTTCTTCACTGGTTCTCGTGCAGCCAGTCAACAGACCGGCCGCTGCCAGAAGACCGATCACACAAAGACAAAGTGTCTTCTTTTTCACCCTTATTCCTCTACCGCAGTATCTTCTGCTGCTTCCTCTTCTGTCGTTGCATCGTCAGCAGTGCCGTCTTCAACCGCTGTCTCGTCTGTAGTTGCCTCATCTGTAACTGTCTCGTCTGCAGTTGCCTCATCTGTAACTGTCTCGTCTGCAGTTGCCTCATCGGCTGCTTTCACCGTATAGATCCGATCAAATGTCAGTTTTTCTACATTTTTATCATTTACTGTGATCTCTGCGCCCTCTTTCAGCGGATCCAGCCATGCGGAATAAGCTTCATTGGTACGATCACTTAAAATACTGTCGATCTTGGTCTGCGTAGCATCTGCATCGGAAGTACTCTCCATATATACAACATAATAGCCATTATCAGACTCGATTACATCTGAATACTCACCGTCAGACAACTGCTCTGCTGCAGCATAGACATCTGCATTCAGTGTCTCGTCATCTTTTCCATAGGTAGCAGGAACTACACTCAGACTGTAGTTTTCTGCTGCTGCGCTTAGATCTCCGCTCTCTTTTGCTTCTGCCAGAAGAGCTTCCATATCTGCTTTCTTCTGCTCCTTCTCTGCTTCGGACAGAACAACGGTATTACCTGCATCATCCGTGGTATCTTCTGTACTGTTCAGTACATAGGAGATCTTCTTCTGATTTGCCTCTTCCGGATCTACTTCGGTATCAATGGTTGTCCCAAAATACTCATGTACTCTCTGCTGAAGAGTGATAAGTTCCAGTACATGCGTAACAGTTGCCTCATCAGCTGTCATGGCATCCAGCGTCTTGCTGTCATTGGCTGCCAGGAATGCCTGTACAGTATCCGCAATCTTGCTCTCATCCTCATCGGTCAAGGATATGCCCAGTTCCTCTGCATTTGCCTCAACCAGATAATATTCTTCCAGGGTCTCAAGAGAAGAATCTCTCATAGTAACACCATATACAGATCCGCTTCCGGTAATATCTGTATTCATAAAGGTCTCACCAAACATTCCTCCATATGCATTCTGCATATTGGCCTGCTGATAACGCAGATAAAAATTCAGTTCTCCCAGTGGAACAGAAGTTCCATTCACACTGACAGCTTCTGCACTTCCATTTACCGTATGTGGGGCACTGCATCCAGTCAGAGCAATTGCTCCCATTAACAGAACGGCCAGCAAAGTGGTCGCTTTTTTCTTCATCATAATAACAAAATCCTCCTGCAAATCCGTATATTTCTTTTGATTATATGCTCTTTTTATATTCAAAGCAACTCTTTTAATACATCTTTCACAATTACAGAATCCATGATTTCTTCATTCTGCACGATCTGTGCATCTGCTCTCCACTGTTCATAGATTTCCTGTGCATAACTCTGCTGCGCCTGCTCTGTCAGATATTCCTTCCAGTATACGGTTCCGCTCTCATCATAATCATTGGTATGCTGTACCAGAAACCAGCCTTCCTCTGTCTCAATAGGATCGGACACTTCCCCAACTGCCAGTGCCCTGGCTGCATCCAGCATCAGTGGTTCCTGTCCGTCTCCCTCATTGCTGCGTCCCATACTGGATTCAATCGGTCTTAGGCCGGCCTCTTCTGCCACGCTCTTCAGATCCCCTGTTTCCTTTGCTTTCTGACTGAGTTCCTTCGCCATCTGTGTGCGCTCCTGAACTTCTTCATCAGAAAACGGTGTGAGATTCCCATCCGCATCCCGAAGTCCGGTAGTAGAGATCAGCACATAACAGATTCCCTCTCTCTGATAGTCTTCTTCAGCAATATCCGGCTCATATTCTTTGCCTGCCAGTTCTTCTACTTTTGTGGACAGCTCCGTGGCAGACAATTGTTCTGTGACAAACTCTTCATCCGCTCCTGCAAAATCCAGAAGTGCTGCATGATAGGCACTCATGAAGCTCTCTGCCCGTTCAGACACTGCTGCTTTTTCTTCCGCTGTCAGTTCTGCGTTGTATTCTTGTGCATGCTGATTCAGGATGTGAGTCTTACAGATCACTTCCATGACTTCCTTTTTTAATCCATCTGCCATGGTAGCCCCGCTGTCATCTGTCTCCACAGACCACATATCATCCCCATAGTCCTCCAGATATTGCTTTTCCCGCAGGGAAACAGGCTCACCGTTAATCTCGAAAGCAGTCTTGTCCCAGTTCGCTTCTGAGACCCCCTGTTCTCCCACATCCACAGCAGATCCTGTCTCCTGCTCATCCGTCTCTTCCTCGCCGACCGGTCCAGCAGCTCCGCAACCGGCCAGACCGGTCAGCAGAAATGCCGTCAATACTCCTGCTGTCATCCGCCGTATCATTTTTCTCATCTTTTCGTATCTCATGGTGCATCCTCCAATAATACTTCCATCTCTTCCAGAATCCGCTCTGTGGTCTCCAGAAGCTTTCCTGAGAAATCCTGGCGACTGCTCCTGGAAGTGTAAGCAAACTGTACAGGCTCCGTCTTCCGGAAAGTGAGTGCTCCATCCATCCGCGCCAGCAGATCCGGGATCTTCGCTGCATTGATCTGCGCTTTCTCGTACATCGTAAATGTAATCTGATCCGGTCTTCCCTTCACTTCCTTGATATACAGTCTGCGGGCCATGCTCTTTACCTTGGTGATCTCCAGCAGGTTCATAACTGATTTCGGCGGCTCCCCAAACCGGTCGATCAGCTCTTCCAGCATATCACTTCGCTCTTCCTCATTCTCCACCGCTGCGATTCTCCGGTAAATATCCAGCTTCAGCGCCTCATTTTTAATATAGCTGTCTGGAATAAACGCATCGATCTGAATATCTGCAACCGTCTCAAAATCATCCAGATCCGGTTTCTGCCCGCCCTTCATGCGGGCAACTGCCTCACTCAACATCTTGCAATACAGGTTATAGCCTACCGCCTGCATATGTCCATGCTGCCGCTGTCCCAGCAGCGTTCCTACCCCACGGATCTCCATATCCCTCATAGCAATCTTAAATCCGCTTCCCAGATCCGAGTATTCCCGGATCGCATGAAGACGCTTCTCTGCCACCTCTTTGAGCATCTTGTCTTTTTTATATAGAAGAAATGCATAAGCTGTCCGGTTCGACCTGCCTACACGACCGCGCAGCTGATAGAGCTGGGACAGTCCCATCCGGTCCGCATCATGAATAATGATCGTATTTACATTGGAAATATCCATACCCGTCTCTATGATCGTAGTGGAGACCAGCACATCAATCTCCCCTTCAATAAAGGCATACATGATCTTTTCCAGCTCATGTTCCTTCATCTGTCCATGGGCAAATGCCACATTTGCCTCCGGTACCAGTTCCTGGATCCGATGTGCCACCTCTGCGATAGTCTCTACCCTGTTATAGACATAGTAGACCTGTCCCTCTCTTGCCAGTTCCCTGCTGATGGCAGCGCGGATCATCTCTTCATCATATTCACACACATAGGTCTGGATCGGCATACGGTCAATAGGCGGTTCTTCCAGCACGCTCATGTCGCGGATCCCTGTCAGACTCATATGAAGCGTTCTTGGAATAGGCGTCGCACTTAAGGATAACACATCAATGTTGGTCTTCAGCTTCTTGATCTTCTCCTTGTCCGCCACACCAAAGCGCTGCTCCTCATCAATGATCAGAAGCCCCAGATCCTTGTATTCCACATCCTTGGACAGCACTCTGTGAGTTCCGATCACAATGTCCACCAGCCCTTTCCGAAGATCTTCCACTGTCTTCTTCTGCTGGGCAGGCGTGCGGAACCGGCACAACAGATCGATCCGCACCGGAAATTCCTTCATTCGCTGAACAAAGGTATTGTAATGCTGCTGGGCAAGGATCGTAGTCGGCACCAGATATACTACCTGCCGGCTCTCCTGTACTGCCTTAAATGCTGCACGAAGTGCCACCTCTGTCTTGCCATATCCAACGTCTCCGCAGATCAGACGATCCATGATCTTACCGCTCTCCATATCATGTTTGGTATCCATGATTGCTTTCTGCTGATCTTCTGTCTCCTCATAAGGGAACAGTTCCTCAAATTCCTTCTGCCAGACTGTATCTGGTCCATATACATAGCCTTTCTCCGACTGACGGGCCGCATATAATTCCACCAGATCCTTTGCCACCAGCTGTACAGCGCTTCGCACTCTGGTCTTAGTCTTCTTCCAGTCCTGTCCGCCCAGAGAATTCAGCTTCGGTACCTTCTCCCCGTCGGCACTGCTGTATTTCTGGATCGCGTCCAGCTGGGTCGCCAGAATATAGAGGCAGGATCCCTTGCTGTACTCGATCTTCATATAATCTTTGACCGTCTTATCCACCGTAATTTTCTCAATACCACGGTAGATACCCAATCCATGATTTTCATGCACCACATAATCGCCCACGTTCAGATCACTGAAGCTTCCGATCCTGGTACCTTCATAAGAGCGCTGTTTCCGGTGCTTTTTCTTCTTTTCTTTTCCAAATACATCCGTTTCCGAGATCACTGCAAAACGGATCATGGGATATTCGTAGCCACGGTACACATTTCCATGGGTAACCATAATCTCACCAGGCTGTGTTATCCGGGTCTCATCCTCGCTGTAAAATGCACTTAGATCTTCTGCCAGCAGATCTTCCGCCAGACGGCGCCCACGGGTTCTGGACGCGCACATGAGAACCACTCTGTATTTTTCTTTTTTCCATTTCTTCAGGTCTTTGACCAGAAGTTCAAAATGATTGTTGTAAGACTGAATGGATCTGGTATCTAACCGATACCGGTTATGAATCTCCAGTCGGCGGTCCGTAGCCTCCAAAGTGCTAAGCGCCGCTCCCCGCATCTGATTTAACTTGTGCCAGATCACTTCACAGGCAATAATCTCCTCCGGCTGATCTTTTGCGATCTGTCCCTTTTCCATCCGGTTTTCAAAACTTTGTCTGTATTCTTTTTCTACCGTCTCCCCGCGCTCCAGCAGACGGTTACTTTCATCCAGAAATACCAGAGATCGGAATTCTTTGATATAATCCAGCAGACTTTCCCCTTTGTATCCCTGCTGATCTGGCGAAAGCTCGGCCGCTGGATATAACGTGATCTCCTCCAGATTTTCCATGGAACGCTGACTCTGGGCATCAAAGCTTCGGATGGAATCCACCTCATCATCCCACAGTTCGATCCGGACCGGATACTCCTCTGTCAGCGGATAAATATCAAGGATACCTCCACGGATTGCAAACTGTCCCGGCAGCTCCACCTGCCCAGTCCGCTCATAGCCCATCTGAACAAGTCTTTTTCCACAGGCATCCATCTCCAGAATACTTCCAACCCCGATAGTCACCATCAATTCCCGCCATTTTTTCAACGGCAGCAGAGGGTCCATACAGCCATCCAAAGTGGTAATGATCACCGACTTTTCTCCAGACAAAAGGCTGCTTACTGCAGATACCCGCTGGCGCAGCAGTTCATTTCCCTGAATATCTGCCTGAAAGAACAGGAAATCCCTGGCAGGATAGTAATACACATCCTCCCCGAGTGCCTCATATTCTTCATAGATTTCCTTCGCCTTCAGTTCATTATAAGTAAGGATCAATTTCACAGGCCAGTCTCTTCCCAGACTGTACATCAGATGAGTCTTCTGAGAATCCACACAGCCCGTGATCAGCTGAAGTCCTTCTTCTTTTTTCAACTGCTCCCGTATCTGACCAAATGCTTCCAGCTCCAGCAACGGTTCATAAAAGGTGTCCATAACTTCTCCTAATTAAAATCATTCATTGCCTTATCCGGCCCGTCCGTCAAGATCTCGGCTACTGCGGCCGCTGCCCGGTCGTAAGCCTCTTCCATCAGTTTCTTTTCATCCCCCTGAAAATGTCCCAGCACATAATCTGCCAGATCATATCCTTCGGGCTTCTCTCCCACGCCTACACGGACCCTCGGAAATACCTGGGTTCCCAGATGGAGGATAATATTCTTGATTCCATTATGTCCGCCGGCACTTCCCTTCTTGCGAATTCTTAAGTGTCCCGGTGCCAGCGAAATATCATCATAAATCACCAGAAATTCTGTCTCCGGATCAACTTTATAAAAATCAACCGCTTCCCTGATACTCTCTCCACTTAAGTTCATGAAGGTCTGAGGTTTCACCAGCAGCACCTTCACACCCTCGATCACACCGGTTCCGCAGATGGCCTTGTGTTTTTTTGTATTCATATCTATATGATATTTGGAAGCCAGACGGTCAATAACCTGAAATCCCACATTGTGTCTTGTTTTTTCATATTTACTGCCCGGATTTCCCAGACCTGCGATCACATACATCGTATATCTCCTATCTCATTCATTCTTGTCACTAAACAGTGCAGTTCGATTATACTTCACTGTACCTTAGCTTTGCAAGGATATCCTTCTTTGGTACAATTGTCATTCAGACAGTCCATTTTTACAATTTATTTTCTCTCCATACTGTTTACATAGCTCAATAAATTTCTTCATATTTTCTGTCAAATATTTGCTTCTGTGATATACAATATTCAGGTTTCGCTCCAAAGGCTCTGTCAATGTAAGCTGAAGTACCCTGCCTTCCTGAATATCCTTCTCCACCAGAAGATATGGCAGCACTGCCACACCAATCCGTCTGGTCACAGCACTGACGATTGCCCTTGTGCTGGCACTTTCCATCACTGGATAAACCTTAAGCTGCTTCATTCCAAAACATCCATCCAGAATTTCCCGACCTGCACTTCCTTTTTCACGCATTAGAAACGGATACTCTGCCAACTGCTCCAAACTCACAGACTCTTCAAACTCCAACGGATGCCCTGGTGGGATGATTGCGCAAAGCACATCTTTCATGAAGGGAACTACACAAAGATCCGGATTTGTTACCTGATTTTCTATCAATCCAATATCGACTCCATTATTTAACACCTTTTGTTCTATCTCATTCGATTTGTTTACAACTGCTTCCATTCTTATTTCAGGAGCCTCCATCCGAAAACGCTGAAGCAATTCCGGTAAAAGTTGTGTCCCAATCGTGATACTGGCTCCCACACGTAAATTACCGATAGCATCCCAGTTTCGAACCTTTTTTTCCATTTCATCAAATAACGAAACTATATGAAGCGCATAACCATAAAATTCCTTGCCCCCCTCTGTGGGAAGAATTCTGCGCCCAATACGTTCAAACAGACGAATTCCGTAGTATTCTTCCAGTTCTCTGATTGCCAGACTGACCGACGGCTGTGCAAGATGAAGTTCCTCTGCAGCCTTTGTTATATTACCATGGTGAAATACAGCCACATAAATTTTCATATGTCTCAGTGTCATTTTCTTTTCCTTTATAATGAAATTATTATGATAATTATAGGATAATACTATTTTACATATAGTTAAAGATTTTTTATACTGTTTTGGGAACGGATAGTAGACAATTCTTCAAAACAAGTGTTATTAAAGAGGAGGAATTTCCTATGCAGGATAAAAAACATGTGTTATTAAAAATATTTATATCAACCCTATATCTCAGTGCTTTTACTTTCGGCGGTGGATATGTAATTGTTACCTTGATGAAAAAGAAATTTGTGGATGAATACCACTGGATTGATGAAGATGAGATGCTGGATCTAGTAGCGATTGCCCAATCCGCTCCCGGTGCTATCGCTGTCAACGGTGCCATTGTGGTAGGATATAAGCTGGCAGGCCTGATTGGTGCTGCTGTTTCTATTGTCGGAACGATTCTACCACCTTTTCTCATTATCTCCGTTATTTCGCTCTTTTACACAGCTTTTCGGGATAATTTACTGGTAAGTCAGATGCTTGAGGGAATGCAGTCCGGTGTAGGTGCAGTGA
>OGGH01001908.1_pt1 | contig 11532 bp, 10 predicted proteins | sample 1571161 | NCBI WGS metagenome assembly OGGH01 (sample SAMEA2582053, study PRJEB24529) | metagenome | biome: Human gut stool | place: China | collected 2011 | reverse complement strand
CTGAGTTTACACAGGTCGACTTGGAAACTTCTTTCTTGAGTGATCAAGAAATCCAAGATATCACAGAAGGCTTGATTGCACGTGTCATGAAAGAAACCAAGGGAATTGAGGTAACACTCCCATTCCCACGGATGAATTATGACGATGCAATGGCCTTGTATGGTTCGGATAAACCAGATACGCGCTTTGAGATGTTGCTACAAGACTTGACAGAGCTTGTCAAGGGTGTGGACTTTAAAGTCTTCTCAGAAGCTCCTGCAGTTAAAGCGATTGTTGTCAAAGGTGCGGCGGATCTCGTCGGAGGAGGTTGTGATTAAAAAACCTTGCATGCCGTTTTGCTGCGGCTTCGACAGCTATGGCGTCACCGACGATTACATCAATTCCCTCATGCTTGAGCGTGCTGAATATCGAAGAAAGCGTGTTCTCTGATGGAACAGCGTGAATTTCAATGTCCATGCGTAAAATTGCGCAAAGTGCTCGCACGACGCTGCAAACAGCCTCGTGCGCAACGACGGCATAGCGCTTCTGACACATTTCTGCCATCTTGATTGTCCGCAGTACATCCAGTACGGACAGCGGAATATCAATCACTGGCAGGCAGGTATGTTCTGCCAGGATGCGCGTGGTTCCTCCGCGTGACAAAATAACATCAAAATATTGTCCTGGATACGTACGTGCAAAATCCAGCGCGTGGTCAAGATTTCCGACGAAAGAGCTGAGCTGGATGTCTGGGTATTCTTTGGCGATCTCAGACGCGAGATCGCGCATCTCTGCATAGGGCGCGATTAACAGTACACGAATCAATGTTCTTCACCTCGTACAACTAACATATCATGGGTGGTTTCAAAATGCAACATTTTTTTGGAATAAGTATGAAGATGTATAAAATACACAAATTTTAAATTCATAAAATAGCGATAATAACGGAATATGCAGAAATACGTTTCATAATAGAGCAAAAGGAGACATAAAGAGTATTGTGTATAAGACAAATTGAGATAAAATTGAGGTAAAGAAACGAACGAGATTTAATTTGAAACAATTCAAGACGTATTGTACTTCGTTTTGGGCTAAAGGAGACGAGGTTCAAATAAAAAAATAAGGAGAATGAATCATGAAAAAACGTATGATGGCATGGTTGCTGGCTGCTGCGCTGCTGACTGTATGGCTGACCGGATGTGCAAAGGCACCAGCCAAGCAGACCAACGAGACAACCGCATCAGAACAGCAGACAGCGCCGGAGGCTTCGTCTGACGATGAAATCGTCATCACAATTTGGGAGGCACAGTGGGGCAATGACAATTATGAAGATGTCCTTAAAAAGCTGGCACAGCAGGCAACAGACGCACATATCGACGGTAAGAATATTCGGGTTGAGGTAGCGTGCATTCCCTGGAGCAACTATTATGAGACGTTCATGACGGCATATCAGACGGGTACAGGCCCTGATATTGCCTGCCAGGCGTCTACAGCACCGTCACAGTATGATGAGCTTGGCGCGACATTGGATCTGTCACCCATCATTGAAGCGTGGAAGACGGAAAATCCGGACTTTTACAACGAGATTGGCGAAGATGCGATTGCTTTTGAGCAGAATGCGGACGGCAAGCAGATCGCCATCCCCTTTGCGGTTGATGGAAAGAATTTGCAGTACAACAAGGAGGTTTTTGAGGCTGCAGGCATTACAGAGCTGCCGACCAATTACGACGAGCTGACGGCATGCTTTGAAAAGATCAAGGCAATCGGCGTAATCCCGTTTGCCTGCCGCGCCGATCACTGCTCCCTGAACAATTATCTGGTGTTCAGTAATGGCGGTTATAATATTGGCCTTGATTACAGTATTCATCTTGATGACGAGCGTGCAACTCATATGCTGGACATTTTCCAGAGCTGGTGGGATAACGGCTACATTGCCGAAGGCTGCGCGGGCTATTCCGATGACGATGCGCAGAAGATGCTTCTCAATGGGGATCTGGCCGTAACGCTGGCGAAATCCCCGGCGTGGTGCCCGGTTGATCAGCGTGATAAGATCGGTACACTTCCTGTCATGATTGGCCCGGATGCGACCGAGGAAACGCACCATAACTCCATGAGCTATCAGGCTTACTACGCTTACAATACGACTGAACATCCGGAAGAAACGCTGGCTGTTCTTAAATGGTGGATCGAGAACGGCGATATTCTTTACACAGAGGGAGGAAACTCCTGCGTACCGCTGCGTGCGACACAGTTCAAAGCCATCACTGGCGATGATCCGGCGCTGAATGATTTCTACAATAAAACAGTTGATAATGACGGTGTCCGTGCTTCGTTCATCTATCCGTTCGAACATTTTGAAACATGGTATGGTATTTTTGACGGCAATAAGGTCAACACCAAGGCAATTATGTGCATCCTGACCGGTGAAGACTATCACGATGGGCTGGCAGACTCCATTGCGGAAACAAAAGAGATTCTGGAATCCTACGGCGTAGGCGGATAACTGTAAGAAATGGAATGGGCGGTGCGCAAGCCCGTCCATTCCAATCGTATTGTGCGATGAAAAACAGAAGGCAAGGAGCGTTCGCAAACATGAAAGAGCGGCTTAGGAAGAAACGGTTCGGCATAGTCATGATGCTGCCGGCGTTTTTCGCCATTGTTTTGCTGAAAATGTATCCGATAGTTCAAGGTATCTGGTACGCATTTACAAACCGGAGAATGGATCGACCGGAATCGTTTGTGAAATTCGTCGGCCTGAAAAACATTATCGATGTTTTTCAGGACAAAAACGTACAGTCCACAGTGCTGTTTACATTTGAATATGCGATTGGGATTGTAGCGGTTTCCTATGTGATTGGGCTGATGCTCGCGCTGCTGCTCAATCGAGACATCAAAGGTCGTGGATTTTACAGAGCGCTTGTTCTGCTGCCTTGGGTCGTGTCCAATACGGTCGCGGCAGCGAATTTCCGCTGGATCCTCAATGACCGTTATGGATTTATCAATACCACTCTGCAGAAGCTTGGGCTGATCGAAAAGCCGATTCAATTCTTGGCGAATATGACGAATGCGAAACTGACGGTTATCGCGCTCGGGATCTGGAAGACGGTTCCCTTTATGTGCATTGTAATTCTTGCGGCGCTGCAGGCTGTTCCGAAGGATCAATATGAAGCGGCAGCTATTGATGGAGCGGGCTATTGGAAGAAGCTGCGTTATATTACACTGCCTGCTATCCGCTCTGTAACGGTTATGGCAACGACGCTGCAGTTCATTTGGAACTTCAACAACTTTGAACCGATTTGGCTGCTGACCTCCGGCGGCCCGAATGAAGCAACACAAACCCTCGCCGTCCAGATCTATGAGGAGGCGTTTGTGAAAAACCGAATCGGCTATGCTGCGGCGATTGCAGTCGTGGTGCTGATTTTTATGATGATTTTTACGCTGCTCCGGCTAAAGATGTCGGACGGCCGGGATCAGTGAAGGGAGGATGGATGCTATGCAGAAAAAGGAAACCGTGCGGACTGTGTTCATACATGCTGTGCTGATCGCAATCGTGTTTGTTATGATGCTTCCGCTGATCTCCATGTTCGGTACGGCGTTTACCGCGCACGATAAGGTTGCAAGCCAAACCTCTCTTTTACCTGCGTTCGGTGATTGGGCAGTCGATAACTTTACGAACATTCTGCAGAAAACGAATTATGGACACAACATGCTTGTCAGTCTGATTGTCTCTGCAGCCGCAACGGCATTGGGCGCGATTGTTTCGACGATGGGCGGCTACGCGCTTGCGCGTTACAAGGGGCCGTTTTTTTCGCTGAACCTGCTCATGATGCTGCTCATGCAAATGTTTCCGGGCATGCTTGTAACGATCCCGCTTTTTATGATGTTCATCAAGCTTAACATGGTCAACCATCTCAGCTCGATTATTATTGCGTACGTCGGCGGCAATCTCGGGTTTAATCTGATGATGATGAAAAGCTTTTATGCGTCCATTCCGGAGGAGATCGAGGAAGCAGGACGAATCGACGGATGCAGCAATTTTCAGGTCTTTACAAGGATCGTTCTGCCGCTGGTCAAGCCGGGGGTCGCAACGATTTCGATTATGGTCTTCCTGAACGCATGGAATGAGTACACGATGTCCTCACTGCTGCTGCGGGATGAGATGGTACAGACGCTGACGGTTGGTATGACAAAATTTCAGACACTTGACATCATTGACTGGGGATACCTGATGGCGGCGTCTGCGCTGGCAGTGCTTCCGGCGTTGATCTTTATGTTTTTTGCGCAGAAGTATCTTGTGCAGGGGCTGACATCCGGCTCTGTCAAAGGATAAAACCGAAATTGGAGGGAAACTGATATGAACTTTTCTGTTTGTGTAGATGCCGTTTTTAACGGCAAGGACTTTTATGAATCAGTAGAGAAACTGGCACAGAACGGTTTCCGAAATATTGAATTCTGGACCTGGTGGGACAAGGATCTGGATCGGCTTGCCGCGCTGAAAGAGAAGTATGGCCTGACCTATGTCGCGTTTTGTACGAAATTTTTCAGCCTTGTAAAGCAAAGCGAGCGGGAAGATTACCTCAAGGGCTTTGAAGAAACTTGTGAGGCGGCCAGACGGCTTGGGTGCAGCCGAATTATCACCAAGCCGCTCGACGCGACTGCGGAACCGTTCAGTGTGCAGTATGAGAGGATGAAAACAACGCTGCAGCTTGCACTCGAAATTGCCCGGCGTTACAACGTTACCATCGTACTCGAACCGGTCAACTCTGCATACGAGGCCCCCAATACCTTTATGGACAATTCCGCTTTGGCGTTCCGCTTTGTAGATGATATTCAGGATCCGCATCTGAAGGTACTCTACGATATTTATCATATGCAGATCGATGAAGGCGACGTGCTGCACAGAATACTGCCAAATATCGATAAGATCGCACATATTCATACTGCAGGCAGTATGGAACGCCATGAACTCTCTGACGGCGAATTGAACTACGACTATATTTTTGACAAGCTGGCCGAAACAACTTATGACGGATATATCGGTTTGGAATATTTCCCTGTAAAGGATGAGCTGGAAGGACTCCGCGATGCGGTTCGCGGCCATATGTGACAGAGGAGAAGAAAAAAGATGAATAAGCAAGTAAACCATCCGTATATCGACCTGGCAGGCATCCTGCACATTGCGCTGGTTGTTAACGATGTACATGAGGCAATGCAGGCATGGTCTGAATGGACGGGAATTGAGCAGTCAGCAATGAATCTCCGCTTGAAGGGCATTACCGGTGAAAACAAGGATCCGCGCGATCATTTCCGTGACGATTACGAGTATGGTACAACCGAGGATTACGGCTTTTGGGAGGCGGATGTCGATCTGCCGAACGGTTTGCGGATTGAGCTGATCCAGCCGGAACCCGGCAAGGGCCCCTTCCGGGAATATTACGACAAGCACGGAACCGGAATCCATCACATCGCATTCCGGTGTGGAGAAGACAGCGACGCATTGAACGATGCGCTCGAGGCGGCCGGGTATCCATATATCGTCGATACCTATCATAAAAATTTAGACAGATGGCCGGTTCATGACACAGAGAGCGTTATGGGCACGAATTTGTGCATTAAGCCGGGACAGAAGAATCCGTGAACGATGCTTTGCGGAGTTTTGGCAAGGAGGAGCAATGAGTAAGCTAATGATTGATACGATGCGGACGCTGAATAACGGTGTACAGATCCCGATTTTGGGACTCGGTACGTCGGAGACGTCCCCCTATGTAAAGGAACAGACGAAAATATTTCTGAATGGTATCGAAGCCGGTTACCGGATGCTCGATACGGCGTGGTCTTATCAGACCGAGCGGGGCGTTGCAGAGGCAATTAAGGCAAGTGGGCTGCCGCGTGAGCATTTTTTTATCACATCTAAGCTTGCTTCGCTGGCTATCCATCTGGGAGAACGTGAGATTATCCGAAATTTTGAGGATTCGCTCCGGAACCTGCAAACAGATTATATCGATCTTTACATGATCCATTGGCCGCCGCACGGAATGCTGCAGCAGACGTGGAAGCTTATGGAGTATTTCTATTACAGCGGTCATGTGCGGGCTATCGGTATATCGAACTGCAAACGGCGTGACTGGCTCGAAGTGCTGATGACCTGCAATGTCAAACCACAGGTGCAGCAGGATGAGTTTAATCCGCTGCGCATGAATGAGTATAACCGCATTTTCTGTGAGGAGCACGGAATCTATTTCGAGGCATTTTCGCCGCTGCAGCGCAACGGGCTGAGTCGAAATCCGGTGCTGCTGCAGCTGGCAGAAAAATACGACAAAGATGTCAGCCAGATCATCCTGCGGTGGGATATTCAGCACGGCGTAACACCGTGCCCGCGCTCGGCAAATCGCGCGCATATCTTCTCGAACGCGGATATTTTCGATTTTGAACTGTCTGTACAGGACATGGCCCGGATTGACAGCCTGAACGTGGAAGCGATCTCCAACCGGGATATGGACAACTTCAACTTCTAAAGGAGGGCTTCAAGCCATGGAAAAGTTATCATTCCAGTCGATGCTCACGCTGCGCAATGGTATGCACATGCCGGTCATAGGCTACAGCACAGAGCGACACGCGGAGAATCTGCAGTCGCAGATGTATTTCTTTGATCAGGCGATTGATATTGGATATCGTTATTTCAGTACTTCCTATATGGACAGATGCCTGATTCCGCTGCGCAGGAGCATCGAAAGAAGCGGCATCGACCGGGACGAATTCTTTGTTTCGTGCAGTGTGCCGCGCCGGGCGAACGCGAATATCTCTGCTTATGCAGATGAAATTGCTTACGATTTTGGAGGTGCGATCGATCTGCTCACCATGTCCTGGCCATATTTCATGACAATGGATCTTGTGTGGAACGGCGATCCGGATCTGCCAAAAGACGCAAACGGTTTTCGTATCAGCATGCAGGACATCGGCCCGGAGTTTACTCGTGCGATTGGTGTATGCAATTTTGATGTGGAACACCTTGAGGCGCTCCAGAAAAACAGCAACTTCAGAATTATGCCATATACCGTGGAAAACCAGTTCCATCCGTTGCATACCTGCGCCCCGCTGCGGCAGTATTGCAAAGAGCATGGTATTGTTTTCATCCAGGGCTCAGAGGCAAACGAGCTTGTAAAGGTACAAAATGCAACTTACGCGACAGATGTCAGTAAAAACGGAGAACTGTGGGAAGTCGATGAACGTCACATCAGGGCAAATCAACTCGGCATTGAGATGAACCGGAACGGGCTGAGAGCCTATTACGAGAAGGAGCATCCGGAACAGCTTCCATATGCCTCGACGCATAGCCGCAATGCGGAAAAATCGTCGGTGGATCCGTTTGATCGCAGCAATAATCCGCGGGAAGAAACAGATTTTTATCAGCATTCCGCGCCGCTGCTCACGATCGGAGAAAAATATCACAAGGATGCACGACAGATCATCAGCCGCTGGGCACTGCAGCACGGAGCCGCTGTGCTGGTCCGGGGAATTCTGCGCAGCGAGATGGAGCATGGAAAGGATATCTTCGATTTTGAACTGACTGAAGGAGAAATGAACCGGATCGACAGCTTTAATATGGATAAGAGATTCGGATTCAATCCGAATTTCCAGGACTTCTGAGACGGCAGAGGCCGGAATGACCGCAGCCGCTGCGGGATGCAGCGGCTCCAGATGAACATAAAACGAAAGGATATCGGGATACGATGCTGAAGAAGGTACGAACTGCGATTGTCGGTTGCGGAAATATCAGCAATATTTACTGCAAAAACCTGAAAAACATGTTCCAGATCATTGACCTGGCTGCCGTTTGCGATCTGAATGAGACCGCTGCCCGCACCCGTGCGGAGGAATACGGACTTAGGGTCATGGCGATGGAAGAACTCTGCCGTGATGAGGAAATTGAACTTGTGGTCAACCTGACCGGCCCGGGTGCGCATTACGCGGTAATTAAAACGCTGCTTGAGGCGGGGAAAAACGTCTATACAGAAAAACCGCTGTGCTTTGATGTAGAGCAGGGCAAGGAGCTTTGCCGGCTTGCAGAGGAAAAAGGAGTCTATCTGGGTGTTGCACCAGATACGATTTTGGGAGCGGGTGTCCAGACGGCGCGAAGGATTCTGGATTCCGGCCTGATTGGAGCGCCGACCTCCTGCTGTGTCAACATCAACCGAAACCAGCCGAATAATTCCGAGCTGTACCCGTTCCTGCGTCAAGCGGGCGGATCATTCCCTTATGATGTGGGGATTTACTTCGCAGCGGCGATCCTGAGTCTGATAGGGCCGGTTAGACGCGTAGCAGGGTTCACGCGTGAAGCACCTGTACATGATGTACGCTATCTGACTCGGGGTAATTACGGTGAGCAGTGGAAGCTGATCGGAAGCAATCTGCAGGCAGGCGCGCTGGAGTTCGAGAACGGTGTGATCGGAACCCTGCTCTTTGATGGCCTTACGGTCGAAAATCAAAAGCCGGATCTTGTGATCTATGGAACCGAGGGAATCCTGACGATGGGTGATGTCGGGAATTTCGATACTGAGGTCTATGTGCAGCGCGTGGGCGGAGAAAAGATCCGCTTTCCGCACACCCATGGCTTTAGCGGATCGCCGCTGCTGGGAGAACCGTCTGTGTGGGACTGGGGCGGCAATCGCGGTGTTGGCGTAGCGGAGATGGCCTGGAGCATGCGCAAACTGCGCGCAAACCGCGCGTCAAAGGAACTCGGACTGCATACACTTGAGCTGCTGTGCGGAATCGACACTGCCGCAAAAGAGGGACGTGTCTACACCATGACAACAACATTTGAACGACCAGCCGCACTTCCGTCGGGATATGTGCATTTTTATGGAAATGATTTTGATGCGGAAAAATCATTGGAGCTTTGAACAATGAAAGGAAAACAATGATGAAGCAGGACAGAATCAGTGTACTTATTTCGCAAATGACGCTCGAAGAAAAAGCGGCCCTTTGCTCCGGGAAGAACTGGTGGAATACCCAGGACATAAAACGGCTTGGTATCCGGTCTGTCATGGTCTCGGATGCAACGCACGGGCTCCGGAAGCAGGATGAGGGAATGGACACAGAGCATATTGGTCAGAGTGTGCAGGCAATCTGCTTCCCGGCTAGCTGCGCACTGGCTGCAAGCTTTGACCGCTCACTGCTCCAATCACTCGGTGAGACGATTGGCGACGAGTGCCAGGCGGAGAACATCGGTGTGATTCTGGGGCCGGCAGTCAACATCAAGCGCTCGCCGCTGTGCGGAAGAAATTTTGAATATCTTTCCGAAGATCCTTACGCGGCGGGAGAACTTGCCGCAGCCTATATCCGCGGCGTTCAAAGCCGCGGCGTTGGGACGAGCGTGAAGCACTTTTATGCAAATAATCAGGAAAACAGACGGCATTCGTCATCTTCGGAGGTGGACGAGCGGACGCTCCGGGAAATTTACCTTCCGGCCTTTGATCGGGCAGTACAGGAACAGCCTTGGACTGTCATGGCATCCTATAACCGGATCAACGGTGTTCACGGTGCGCAGAACAAATGGGGAATAACACAGGTGCTGCGCGGACAATGGGGATTTGACGGCACCGTAATAAGTGACTGGGGGGCGGTTACAGATCGCGCAGCAGATCTGGCTGCCGGCTTGGACCTGGAGATGCCTGGGAACAATGGCGCAAATGATGCACGTATCATCCATGCGGTAAAAACAGGGCAGCTGCAGATGCGGGAACTTGATGCGGCGGTTCGTCATGTGCTGGAGCTGGTTGAGCGTGTGCAGGCCGGGAGAAGGCCGGATACGGTCTGGGATCAGGAACAGGATCACGAAAAAGCAAGAAAGCTTGCTGCGTCGTGTATGGTGCTGCTCAAGAACGAGGGCGCGGTTCTCCCGCTGCACAGGAACGAGCACATTGCCTTTATCGGGGAATACGCACGCACGCCGCGTTATCAGGGCGGCGGCAGTTCACACGTCAATCCTTATCGGGTTTCAAATGCTCTGGAAAGCGCGAGAAAATTGGCGGATATAACGTATGCTGCCGGCTACTGTGATGCGTTCGGGCGGGAGGATGACGTTTTGGAAGCAGAAGCAGTCGCGGCGGCGAAAAGAGCAGATAAGGCGGTGATTTTTGCCGGTTTGCCGGAAAGCTATGAGTCGGAGGGGTATGATCGGACACATATGCGGATGCCTGCATATCAGAACCGTCTGATTGAAGAAATTGCTGCGGTTCAGCCCAATACGATCGTTGTACTGCATAACGGCGCCCCGGTCGAGATGCCCTGGGCCGAGCAGGTAAAGGGCATTCTGGAAAGCTATCTCGGCGGCGAGGCCGTCGGTGAGGCGCAGACGGACATTTTGTTTGGTGCTGTCAGCCCAAGCGGAAAACTTTCTGAATCATTTCCGGAAAAGCTGGAGGATAATCCGTCTTATTTATTTTACGGCGATGGAACGGACAAGGCAGAATATAGGGAGGGCATTTTTGTCGGCTACCGCTATTATGACAAGAAGATGATGAATGTGAGGTTCCCGTTCGGACATGGCCTGAGTTATGCGTCGTTCGCCTACTCCGGACTGAAGCTGGACCGGACAAAGCTTCGCGGCAAACAGACTCTGCAGGTTTGCGCACAGATCAAAAACACAGGTGCGATCCCGGCTGCGGAGGTCGTGCAACTTTACATCAGACCGCACGATACGCGAGCAATTCGCCCGCTACGTGAGCTGAAGGGGTTTGAAAAGGTTATGCTGGAGCCGGGGGAGGAAAAGACTGTCCGGTTTACGCTCAATAGCAGAGCTTTTGCCTGCTGGCACACGGAGCTCCACGATTTCCATGTGCCGGAAGGTAAATATGAGATCGAACTTGGGAGTTCCTCACGTGATATTCGTTTGTCGGAAACTGTTTTCGCAGCCCCGGAGGGGCAACTGCCTCGGCACTATACCGTGGATACAACGATCGGCGATCTGCGCGAGGATGCTGCTGCGTGCAAGCTGCTCGCAAATGCGGACGGCGCAAATTGGCTTCCGCCGGCGCTGCGTTCATTGGCAGAGAACCTTTATGCGCGTATGCAGGATCGAGAGATGGACGACTGGCCTCTGCGCGTGGCTGTCAACTTTGGGGATGGAGCACTCCATATGGAGCAGGTTGAAGCGCTGTGCGCAATATTACAGGCTGCCAGGACAGCCGGAGAGGAGAACGTATGAAGTTAGGTTTTTTGGGCGCCGGAAATATCTCCGGAATGGTTGCGCCTGCCGTGCAGTCGGTAAAGTCGATCTGCCGTGTGGCGGTCGCAGCAAGAAATCTGTCGGATGCACAGCAGTTTGCAGAAAGATGGGGCTTTGAAAAGGCGTATGAAGGCTACGAGGCCCTGCTTGCTGATCCTGAAGTCGAGGTCGTGTATATCGGTACGCCGCACGCGTTTCACTATGAGCAGATCATGCGCTGTCTGGAACATGGAAAGGGTGTGATCTGCGAGAAGGCGTTCTGCCTGAATGCGGAACAGACGGCTCGTGTGATCGCGTACAGCCGGGAAAAGGGATTGTTTCTCGCC
>OGGH01001900.1_pt1 | contig 11579 bp, 9 predicted proteins | sample 1571161 | NCBI WGS metagenome assembly OGGH01 (sample SAMEA2582053, study PRJEB24529) | metagenome | biome: Human gut stool | place: China | collected 2011 | reverse complement strand
TCTTTGCCAGCGCTCTGGAAAGATACTCCAGCGCTCCGGTTCCTACAGGGGTCGAAAGGTTCTGCCCCCGCCACTCGTCCGTGTCCAGATAAAACTCCCAGCTCCCCTCCCGGGCCTTGAACACCGGGTAACCCGTCAGGCTCTTGGAGAGGTAGGTGGTTCCGTCTCGTCCGGGTACGTCCACAGAGAGGATCTTCTCCACCGGGGGAGCCACCACAGGCCGGGAGACCGGGATCATCTTCCAGTCATCCCAGGTGTTCTTGTCACCAATGGTGATGGAATGGTACATGGCTCCTCCTTAACTCAGCATGTCGGCAGGCGGCTGGAAATCATAGGAGATGGTCAGCGTCACCCGTCCGTCGTTGCCGTTCTTGACGTTGCTGATCCAGCAGCGCCCTTTGTAGCTTCTCGTCTGCGCGGTGGAGAGCACGGTTCCGCCCAGCTCCATCCGCACCTCGCATTCTCTTCCCTGAATGATCCGCATCAGCCGGAAATAGGTGCTTGTCCAGTCACCTTCCCGGCTCGACCAGTCAGGGTAAAGCCGAATGCTCTGTTCCGTCTTGTCGGGGATGCCGCATCGCTCCCGCACATCGTCCATGGCGTGCCGTCCGTAGTCATCCCAGCTGGAATGAGGTACGCCGTCCGCCACATAATAAAAGTCCCAGCTTCCGGTCGAGTTCTGGAACACCCTCTTTCCCAGCGGAGCCTTTTCAGGCGTGCCGTGGTAGGAAGGAAAGTCCATCGTCTCGTACTTTTCCTCAAAGGCATTGACATGCAGGGGGTTCAGGGGGACCAGATTGAAGTCTCTCGTGCTGTATTCCCGGGAAGCCCCTGCATTGTCATATACCTTAAAAATAAGCCCCGCAAATGTGGGGATCTTTGAGGAAAGCGCCGGGTCAGTTGCGCTCCGTCCCATCATCGGTTGTTCCTCCGGTTGATCTTCCCCAGCCCCTCGTCCACGTCGTTGATGATCTCGCCCACCAGTTTCCGGCCGTTCATCTGGACCTTCATGTTGGCCACGGCCCGGGCAATGCTGTCGATGTGCTCGCCCAGTGCCTCCACGCTCTCCACGATGTCGGCGTTGGGGTTTGCCTTCTGGTCAGTCCTGTTGGCCTCTTCCTGCTGAGCCTTGGTCGCCTCGGCTCTGCGCACCACGTTGGCGGCAAGGCCTGCGGTGCGCTCTGCATTCAGGGCTACCGTGCCGTTCTGGAACAGGGTGTCATTCAGCCAGTCCACTCCATTTTGAACGTCGCTCATGTCCACTACAGGCTGGATGCTGGGTTCATACTCGAAGTCGTCGCTGGCAATGTCGCCCACCCGCTGGGCCAGATTCATCATGGTGGAAAGGGCCGTATCACTCACGTCCTGTACGCCCTGCACCACGGAGTCGGTCTCGTTGGTGATGCCCTGCGCTAAACCCAGGCTCAGGTATTCGCCAATGCCCGCCATCACGCGGCTGGGGGAATGGATGCCAAAGAAGTCGCAGAATCCGTCCACCACAGCACTGCCGAAGTCGCAGATGCCGTTCCACACTGCACCCGCCGCGCCGGTAATGCCCTGCCACAGGCCGGAGATCAGGTTTCCGCCCACGTCCACCAGACCCTTGAAGCCGTTGCTGATCCAGTCCCACAGGTGCGAGAAGGCATTTCCCAGCCAGTCAAAGAACCCGCTGAAGAAATCACCGATCTTGTCCCAGTTGGCGATCAGCAGTCCGCCGCCCACAACGGCCGCGCCAATGAGCCAGCCTTCGGGGCCAATGGAGCCCAGCACACTCACCAGAGTGCTGCCCAGTTCTCCCAGACCGCCCAGTAAGCCGCCGGAGCCGGTGATCATCTCGCCAATGCTGCCAAGGCCGTCCAGTGCTTCTCCCAGCAGTCCCGTTCCGCCCGTGGCAGAGCCCAGCAGACCGCCCATGTTGCCCAGGATGCTGCCAAGGTTCTTGGTCGCGCCGGTCACCTTGACCACCTGTCCCAGCACCTTCACGGTACCGCCGCCCTGTGCCAGCTTGTTGAAGGTCAGCATGGTCTTTCCCAGATTCATCATCGTCTGTCCGAACTCGCTGCCCATAAAGTCCAGCACGGTGGTAATGCCGCCGGTCACTGCCCCGCCCCAGTCACCGCTCACAAGGGCGGTAATGGTGCCCACAAGGTCGGTGATCACGTTGGTCACGCCGTCCTTGGTGGCCACGCCAAAGGCTCTGCTGAGCTTCGAGGCCATTTCCGGAGCGCTCTTCTGCACCTGTGCCCAGACGCTGTTGAAGCCCTCCTGAATGGGCCGCCAGTTCTTCGAGATGGAGTAGCCCAGCTGCATCATCATCCGCTTGCCGGAGTCGTCCAACTCAAAGGCATCCGCCAGATTTTCCGCAAAGCCCACAAAGCTGTACTGTTCGCTTTGCAGGTCGGCCAGTGCGTCCAGTGCGGTCTCGCTGTTCTTACCGAACCTCTTCACAGCCTCGTCGTACTTCAGCTGCTTGTTCGTTACCTTCTTCAGGCTGTAGCTCATGCTGTCCAGTGCACTGCCCACGCCGATGATGGCGGTCATGGTGCCCTGGGTGGCTGCTTTCCGTGCCTGGACGCTGTCGGCTCCGTACTGTTCGACGGCAGCTTTGTAAGCGTCCTCCCGGCCCGCAAGGTCGCCGTCGCCGTAGAGCTTGGCCAGCATGTTCTGCCGGTTGGTCACCAGCTTCTCCTGCTTTTCCAGGTAGGAGACCTTGCTGTCGTAGGCATCCAGCTGGGCCTGATTCAGCTCGTTAATGAGCTTCTGCTGTTCGGTCTGCGCTTCCAGATACTGCTGGTAGGCCGTCTGGGTCTTCTGGCTTGCCTCACCGAACTCGTTTTTGATGGCGATGTAGTCCTTCTCGGTGGCCAGCAGGATCTCCGCCTGGTTCTTGATCTTCCGGTTGATGTAGTCGATCTTCTTGTTGGACTTCTCGGTCACCTCGGCGCTGTCCTCGTACAGGGCGCTCCACAGCTCGTATTCGTCCTCCGCGGTCTTGGCATCGGTCTCGTACCGCTCCTGAATGACCTTCAGGATGCTGTCCTGCTTGCTTCTCTGAAGCTCCGCAAGGGTCTTCTGTTCGCTCAGCAGGGTGCCGTATGCGTCCTTGGTCTTGCTGTTGTTTGCGCCCACCCTGGCCAGCAGGGTGTCGTACTGCTCTTTGGCAATGGCCACCCGGTCGGTCTGGAGCTCGATCTCCTTTGTCAGGCTCTCGGTCTTTTTGGTGATAAGCTCTTCCACCGTGGCCGTGTCGCCGCCCGTCACTTCCCACAGCGCGTATTCGCCGGTGGCGTTGGACATCTCGGTCTTGTTGGCCTTCAACTGGTCGGAGAATGCACTTGCCAGAGTATCCGCCAGTGACTTGCCGGTCTTGGAGGCTTTAGACTTGGTGGTGCCGCTGCCCGCTCCGTCCAGTGCATCATCCACGGCGTTCTGGTAGTAGTCGGTCAGCACGCCAAAGGGGTTCAGCTTGCCCCATGTGCTGTCCACAGCATTCTTGATCTCCTCCACAGTGGAGGGGGTCTTGCTGCCGGGCTTCTTGATGCCGCTGTTGGAGGGGATCAGCACATTATCCTGCGCCGCCTGCTTTGCTGCATTCTGTGCGCCCTTCAGTCCATTTTGATAAATGGGGTTGCCCAGATGAAGCGAATCCATCTTCATGGCGTTGTACAGCCCAACCATGCTGTTCTGTACGGCAATGGTCGCCTCATCCAGAGCGGTGGTCATACCGTCTTTTACCGCAAGGGCCGCATTGTAAGAACTGTTCCGCAGTTCATCCTGTTTCGTCTTGTCGCCAATGCCCAGGATCGCGCCCTCAAGGATGTTCTCCGCATCGCTGGCCGCAACGTCACTGGGCGAATGAATGCCCCAGAAGGTGGTAAAGACGTTCCGGATGGCGGTGGCAGCGCTGTGCATGGCCGCTTTTGCCTGCGCCAGAATACTCTGGTTTTGCAGGCCTTCCACAACGCCCAGCATGACATATTCGCCGTTCTCGGCCATCACCTTGGAAGGCGAAGCAATACCAAAGAACGATTTGAACGCTTCAACGATCTTTCCGCCCAGCGATTTGATGCCGTTGATCGCCATGCCAACCGGCCGGTCATCCTCAAAGATCTCGCCGAACCAGTCAAAGATGCCCAGCGCCGCATCCTTCATGGCATTTCCGATGCCGCTGAACAGTTCGCTCCATGTTTCCGGAACACCAAGGAAACTCAAACCGTCTTTCGCCAGCTGCCAGCACTCCGGGATCACGGCACGGACAAGTGCGTCAAATGCCTCAACAATCGGCCCGGCACTGCTCTTGATCACCTCGCAGAGCATCGTCACCACGGTGGTCAGTGCTTCCTGAATATCCGGTGCAGCGTTGATGATGGCTTGACAGATCGGTCCTGCAAACATGGAAAGCACACCCATCGCCGCAGTCGCCAGCGCGATCACGCCAAGCGACTTTGCGAAGTTCCAGAATGCTTTTGCCAACAGTTCCAATCCAACCGCCAGCTGAGGCATTGCTGTCAGAAGAGCACCACCCAGCATGGTGATGAGCATTCCGTCCAGAAATACCTGTAACGCCTGCCCGACAGTTTCCGGGTCAGCATCGCCCAGCAGTTTAATGGCAGGGGCCAGGATCAGCAGCGCCGCGCTCATCTTGAGCATGGCGGAGCCCAGACCATCCAGTGCGGAAGCAACGCCGAATTTTGTGAATACGACTAACCCGCCAACCAGACTTCCCAGTCCGAGCAATGCGGAAATCCCGCCACGTAAAAGCTCACCAATGTCCAATGCCGCAAATTTCTCCACCGCCGCAGCCAGCACATACAGTGCACTTGCCGTCAGCAGGATTCCTGCGCCGGAACTCACGCCACCGGTGGACATGCTGGATGCGATCGTCAGCGCCGTCAATCCAGCCGCAACCTTGATCAACCCATCGATGGCCGCATCTCCCATCGCGGCAAACAGCCCCACGGCTCCTGCCAGTACGATGAGCGAAGACGACATCACGAAAATGGCCGCACCAGAGCCGAATTTCGTCTTGGCTGAGAAAGCCGACATGGTGGTCATCAGGAGCATCAGGGTCTTGATGCTGGTCATGGCTGCATCCAGCCGGACAAGCTGAATGTTCGCCAGACTGCTCACCGCCTGTGCTGCGATCCAGATGCCGCCAGCCATGGCTGCGATCGCGGCTCCATTTTGAAATCCGGTCGGGCCGATCACCTTGTTCACCGCAGCCAGAGCCGTGGCCATGGTGGTCAGCAGTCCGCCCAGCGAAACCACTGCCATACCGGCTTTTACCAGGCTGGTGAACTTGATCTCACTCAGGGGCTTCAGAGCGGTGGAAAGCACCTTGATGGCACCGCTCAGCGCCACCAGCTCTACTGCCGTTGAAAGGATCACTTTGTGGTTCATGGCCTTCTCGCCCACCACCAGCGCCAGAGAGAGCTGACGCATCGCCAGCATCATGGCAACGATGGACGCGGTCACAACGACCAGCGCTGAGACATTTGCTGCAATGTGACCTTTCTGCATGACCTCCATGATCCGGGAAAGCCCCTTGGTAATGGAGCCGATGGCAATGCCCAGTCCGATCAGCGCCGCAGCAGTGCCCCACAGGGTCGCCGCGTTCAGGGCGCTGGCTTTCAGGCTGTCAAATGCTTTCGTGAACCGCTTGGTGGTCGGCTCCAACAGCTTTGCCGAGATCGTCAGCAGGGTCACGAAACCAAAGACCGTACTGGCGATCTCCGTGAACTGGTCGGGATCGATCCGGCTCATCACGTACATGGCCCCGGCCAGGATCAGGATCGCGGTGGCCATGCCGGTCAGGGTCTTGGTGCTCTCGTTTTTCTGCCAGGTCTTGATGGCACGGGTCAGCTGCTTAAAGGTGCCGGAGATGGAGTTGAGCATTCCGGTCAGCGGGGTCTCCAGCATTTCTGTTCCTGCTTGCGGTCTTGCTGCTCCTTCTGCTCTCCGGTGGGACGGGTTTGTGCGGACTGCAAAGCTTCTTTCAGGCTCTTGGTGGCTTTTGCCATCTGCCCGATGCTGAACGCCAGCAATCCCACGTCGATCAGGCTCATAAAACGGTAAACGTCCGTCCCGCTGATGGCATCAAAGCCCTCTTTCACCGCGGTAAAGAACTGTTTCACCGGGGCAAAGGCATCTCCCACCGAGCCGTTGATCTTGTTCATGCTGCGCTGGAAGGTGGAAGCAAACTCGCTTATGGATTTGCTCAGGTTCTTCGGCATGTCGATGAGGTTCTGCTGGAAGTCCTCCAGATTCGGCTTTGTCAGCCCCAGCACCTGCACCGCGTTCTCACCAAGGCCGCCCAGTTTGGAGAGCAGGGTCGAAATCGCCATGCCCAGCGCACCCAGGATGCCAATGCCTCCGCTTGCTGCGGTCCGGATCACGGAGCTCAATCCGTCAAAGGCCCGCCTGCCCACGGAGTACAAGGTGCCCAGTAAGCCGGTGCTCTTCTCTCCCTTTTCCAGGAAGGTGTCGATGTACTGTGCGATCTTCGTGTTTTTCAGCATGCTGCCCAGTGCATCCACGGGGCTCAGGAGCTTGGTCAGTGCCGTCCTGATGCCGCCCAGCTTCTCCCGCAGGGTGCCGCTTCCGGTGGCAACTTCGTAGATCGTCTCAAGGAAATCCCCCAGCCCGGCTCCCACGCTCAGCATCACCTGTGCCACAGGCTTCGCAGCGTTCGCCAGCAGCGAAAATGCTTCCTTGGCCACAGCGCCGATCTTGCTCAGGATCGTGGTAACGCCCTTCAGCACCGTGAACAGGCCCTTGAAGGTCTTCTTGATCTTCTCTGCGGTCTGGTCGGTGATGATGAGCTTCTGGGCCATCAGGTCGAGCCGTTCGGCAAAGCTGTAAATGCGCTCCCCGTCTGCGGGCGGAAAGATCTCGCTGAACGCCTCCTTCACAGGGGCCACAACTTTGCCAATGGCATCCATGATATTCCAGAAGCTCTGCACCAGATGCTCTCTGCCGGAAAGCTCGCTGATCTTCTGAGCGTACTCGTCCAGGTCCAGGGTTCCATTTTGAATCTCAGCGTTCAGCTTCGCAAAGGCTTCTGCATCCCGCTGGATGGTCTCCCGGTCATAGCCCTTTGCGGCCATCTCCTTGTCGCTCAGGGTCAGCAGCTTTTCGGCGCTTGCCTGTGCCTCGTCAAGGCTTGCTTTCAGCAGCTGGGCACTCACGCCGTTCTGCTGCAATGCCTTGGTAAAACTGCCCGTTTCGGTGATCTGGTCTTCGGTCACAGCGCCGCTTGCAAGGGCCACCTGCTGGAGGGTGTAGCTGTAGGCATCCGCCTGATCCCCCAGTCTGCCTTGAAGCTGTGCCCATCCGCTGTTCAGTCCGGCTTTCAGCCGTTCGTTCAGCGCATCGATGGACGGCACGAAAATGTCGTACAGCCGCTCCGAAAGCTCCGTCCAGGTTTCGGTGGCCTCTTCCTTGTTGCCAAAGATCGTCTCGAACACGGACATCCATTTTGAACTGACAGCGTCTTTCGTCGAGTCGATGGCCTGCCCGAAGCTGGTAGCCTGCTGGGCGGCGAGAGCGGCGCGTTCTGCCAGCTCCCCGTACTGTCCCTTCAGCTGTTCCAGCGCCTCCGAGCTGGTCATGCCCGGGTTCTTCTGGGTCAGCTCGTAGGCCGCTTCCATCATGGAAGCGTATTTTGCGAAGGTCTTTTCCATGACCTTTGTGTTGGCCCATTTCTTCTGCAAGCTCGACTCAAAACTGGCGATGGTCACTTCGCCTTCTTTGATGACGCCCAGCTCCACCGCAGTGTCGATAAGCTCCTGTTTCAGGGCTTTCGTTGCCGTACCCATCAGGTTCAGGCTCTTCCAGTCCTGTAACTGCAAATGCCCTGCACTGTAGCTCTGGGTCAGGTTTCGGATGGTGCTCTGGAACGCAAAGCCTATCTTGCCCGCATCCGCCGTGGCGTTTGCGATGCCCATGATCATGGGTATCATCTTGTCGATCTTGCCGCCCGCCGCCGTCATCTGCGAAAGCGCGCTGGTCATCTCACTGAAACTGTAGCTCGTCTCGTCCGAGTACCACATCAGCTTGTTCAGGTAGCCGTTCACCTGATCGATGCTCTTGCCGGTGGCGTTCATGATGGTCTGGACGTTGGAAGTTTTCTCGTTATACTTATCCCATCCACTGGTGATCTGGTCCACCGACAGGTTTTTTACCATCTGCTCGCCAGTGCTTATCACCTTGTCCGTGATGCGCTGCAAGGCTGTAAAGGCGATGACGTCCAGTGCGCTGAACTTAGCCTGAACCGTGTCCAGTCCCTTCTCCATGCCGGAAAAGTCCACGTTCTCGCTGGCGGCCTGCACCTGTTCGAGACCCTTTGCCGCGCCTTTGAAGCTGAGCTTCTCTTTCAGCTTGTCCAGCGTCCGCATGGTGTCCCGGCTGTTTTTCTCGAACTGCGCGTTGTCAAACCGCATTTCGACCACACGCTGGTCTATCTCCTGGCTCACTCCCGCCTTACCTCCTCCCATGCTCTCTTGGCTATCTCGTCAAAAATAGGGCGCATGGCGGGGTTGATGTAGTCAACTCCTTCCACGTACCCTCCGTTTCTCGTGCCGTGTCCGTATTGCAGGATAACGGCGATGGGCGTTCCGTCTACGATGTTCGAGTTCGACCAGATGATGGTGATGCTGTCTTTGCCCTTTTCCACCCGGTAGCTCCAGCTGGCAGCCGTCTTTCCGGTCTTCCTGGGCGTTGCCGCCGCCAGCGCTTCCACGCCTTTCTGACCGTATCCCGCCAGCACAGCGTCCAGTCTTCCGGCGCTGACACCTTTCAGGAAGCGCTCCGTCTTCTTGAAACCGCCCTTCTGCCGGAACAGAATAACTTTGGACACGAACCCACCTTCTCTCTGTAGCAGTGCCAGCCCCTTCGCGCCCTATTGAACTCTGTTCGTCCAGCTCAAACAAAGAGCAGCTATCCTCTCGTCCCAAGCTCTTTCTTTCGCTTGGCGTTCAGCGCCTTTCTCCGGGCCGCCTGTTCGCTCTTCGATACCTTCTTGGGCGGCTTATGTTTTTCGTTGCAGACACGGATGAGGGTCAGCAGCCGGTTCAGGTGCCACTTTTCGCACTCGAACGGGATGCCCAGCTCCACCATGTCATAATACAGGACCTCGCTCGTCACGGCACTTGCGGTGCTTTTTCCTGAGCGGGGTCCGGCTTTGTTTGTATTCTCGTCTTCCCGGAACCATGTTGCGGTCATCGGGTCGTTCATATATGTATAAATAGCGGTGCAGTTCTCTTGCGTCAGATGGCGGTATGCTTCGTCCGGAACCCCTTTGTTCAGGGTCATGCAGCGCACATAGTCCTGCATCTGCTCCGGGGTCAGCCCGTTTTTTGCGTCGAGAAACGGCACGTGCCACTTGCTTTCCCATTTAGACAGAGAGAGCAGCGAGTGCTCCAGCGCCAGCGTTGTGGCCTTCCGGCAGATGAATTCCTCCCGGTCAGCATCCCAGTATTCTTCACCGGGTATCTGGATGGTCAGCATCTCGTCACTCTCCCTGTCATAGCCCTCTCCGTCTGCTGCGCAGCCACCTCTCCCAAAAGGAGAGGCACTGGCGTGACGGTCAGGCTTGTTTTTTAGTTGATATGGGTTCTTCGTTTTGCAATCGACAGTGCTCCACTTTTAAGATAAGGTTTCTATGAAACCTGCCCTCTGTAGCAGCGCACTGCCGTTTACGCCCTATTGGGCTTCTCTCATCCAGCTTAGAGTGGCCCGACATGCCAAAGGCTCCCCTATTAGGGGAGCTGTCGAGCGGAGCGAGACTGAGAGGTTCTTATGCCGCGTCGGTAATGCCGCCCAGCAGCTTGATGACCTCGTCCGGAGTGGGCAGGGTGCTCTCACCGTTCTCGGTGCCGTAGATCTTGTCCTCCAGCAGCTTGAGCTTTGCGGCTTCGATGAGGGTGGAGTTGATGGTCATGTGGGCAGTGGGCTTGTAGCCAGTCACCTGAGTCGGGGTGGTGTCGCACTCCCAGCTGAAGGTCTCAGCATCCGGATTCTCGTTCACGGTCTCGTGGCTCTTGTCCGAGGGCGAAGCGGTGCTGTTCCATACCAGATGGATGATGTAGCCCTTCTCGGGGTCGTCGTCTGCACCGATGCGGGTACGGTAGCTCAGACCGAAGGGGCAGCGCTTCTGCTGGCCGATGCTCACGCCCTTTGCCACCTCGACAGAGCCATCACACTGCTCGAACTCGGGCGGATAGGTCAGTGCCTCGAGGGTGTACTTGAAGTTCTCTGCCGAGCGGATGGACACGTACTTGATGTTGTCGGCGTAGATGTCGTTGGGGTCTGCGCCGTCAGGACTCTCGTTCACAGCGGTCAGGCCGTTCCAGGGTGCGCCGGTGCTATACTTGCCCTTTACCATCGGGAAAACGACGCCGTGGTCAACGCCCAGATGATACAGGCGCTCGCCGGTCTTATCCCATTCCAGTTTGCTCATAGGTCTTGTTCCTCCTTTTTGTTTTTCAAACGGTCATAGTGAACACGTCGTGGTATAAATTGTCCGCAATATAAGAGCGGTCGTGTCTGCACTGGTCGAGGCGTGACACGGCCGCTGTGAGGTCGCTGTCCGGGGTCTTGGTCATCACCGTCACCGTGTAGGAAGGGTGCTGGAGATAGACGTGGCCGTCAGCGTGTACATTGCGGATGCGGTTCAAATCGTATCGGATGCAGGGGTACTGCATTTTCAGGTTGGCGGGCGGCTGATAGTACAGATGTATTTCTCCGACAGTTTCTTGCAGCACCCTCCGGAGAATGCTGTCCAGCCTCAGTCTCTGCTCACTCATGGTATATCCCTCCGAATGTCAGGATGAGGCGCGGGTACTGTACTTTCACGTCCGCCACCTTCCATTTCACGCCGCCAAATTCGGCGTATCGCATGGAGCCGAAATTCTCGTGGGCAAAAGGGTCTGCCACGATGCTCAGCCGGTTCTGGAACGTGACATTGTCGTTCACTCCATCCCCTGCCTGCAGCTGTCGGCCCCACTCCAGCACATCGCCGTAGTATTCGCGCTCCACCATTTCCTCGGTGAATACGCTGGGTGCTGTCTCCACAGTCTGCCCTTCAAAGCCGATTTTTCCAAACCATTTTGCCATTGCTTCGTCACTCCATTTCAATTCCAGAGTCAGTGTACACTAACTTCCATGGCCGCCAAAATTACTCGGCGCTTGCCGTCCAGCTCTTGGCGGCAGTGCCGTCATAGGTCTTCACGCCGGTGGTCTCTGCGTATGCGATGGGCGCAAAGTAGTTCTTGCCGTCGCACACGATAAGGCGGCCCAGCATGAAGGCGCGGCCAAGGTCGGCGGCGCTCACCTTCACCTTGTGCTCGGCGTCAGCATACAGCTTGCCGTCGGTGTGACCGTAAGCGACATATGCGCCCACGTGTACGTCCTCAGTACGATCATAAAAAGGTTTCAGGGTCATTTTTGATCTCCTTTCTTTTGCAGTGTCTGCCCTCTCTAGCAGCGCACTGCCGTTTACGCCCAGACGAAATTTCATTCGTCCAGCAGTCTCAAAACCGTCCTGCCAAAGTCTTCCCTTTCAAGAGGAGGTGTCGGCG
>OGGH01001890.1_pt1 | contig 11693 bp, 8 predicted proteins | sample 1571161 | NCBI WGS metagenome assembly OGGH01 (sample SAMEA2582053, study PRJEB24529) | metagenome | biome: Human gut stool | place: China | collected 2011 | reverse complement strand
GGGGTCACCGTTTGCTCCGAACGAAGTTCCTGCCCCTGTTTGTGCAGCGGCGTTGTCCGGCTCGCTCACGGAAAGTGTGAGGTCATGGCGCGGTATCACGTTCAGACGGCTTATGAAGGATTCAAGGTTCAGTATGAAGAAAGCTAGGCGCAGTGCGGACACTACGTCCGGCTTCTTTCAAGCACAAGAATAACACTTTGAGGTTGTACGATCAACAACTGAAAACAAATTTCGGAAAACTGCACAACCACAAAAGGTTCTATTTGTAAAAAAATACCGCCCATGCAGCGTAGCGATGGATTTTGTCGGGTGAATCAACGGCAAAATGAATCGGGTGTGTTGCGGGGCGGTATTGGAGCTCCACACAGCGTCTTAAACAAAAGAAAATGCGAGCGACGTCAGTGACGGCACTCGCACAAAAGATTACTCTTTTTAATAGCAATGATATTATATGTGAACTAATTCAACTTGTCAACAATTTTTTTCGATAAGATGCTGTGCGCAGATAATTGTTTCTCTGTGAAAAACATTCTACGGCCTGTTCTTCTGAAATGAGATGAAATTGGATACCTTTTTCATCATGGAGCATCTGAACAAGTTCTTCCGCAGTCTTTTTCGGTTTCATTTTAGAATTTTCGATTATGCTCACATCCTGTTCAATCGTTCTTTTTCAGTTGCCCCATCAATTCCTGAAAACTTTCCAGAGCACTCTGCAAATTTTCAATAATATCCGCGGCAAGTTCGTCCGGCGCAGGGAGATTATCTAAATCAGCAAGTGATTTGTCCTTCAGCCAGAAAATATCCAGGCTGGTTTTATCTCGTTCCAGAATTTCATCTACCGTGAATCTGCGCCAGCGGCCTTCTGGGTTTTCCGGTGACCATGTTTCTGTGCGTTCGTGGCGGTTTTCCGGATGATAGCATTGAATGAAATCCTGCAAGTCAGCATCCGTCATGGGATGCTGACGAAGCGTAAAGTGAACATTTGTGCGAAAATCGTAGATCCAGACTTCCTTTGTCTGACGCTCTGGGCTGGCGAGACGCTTATCGAAGAAAATCACATTTGCCTTTACACCCGGCTTGTAAAAAATGCCAGTTGGCAGACGGAGAATGGTGTGCAGATCCGTGGTGTCCAACAGCTTTTTACGGATGATCTCGCCTGCACCACCCTCAAATAGAACGTTATCCGGTACAACAACGGCCGCCTTTCCGGTCGGCTTCAGAATCGTATTGATATGCTGGATAAAGTTGAGCTGCTTATTTGAGCTGGTCGTCCAGAAATCCTGCCGGTTGTAGACCAGATCCTCTTCTTCCTGCTCCTCTTCTTCATTGGTGAAGGTGATGGAGGATTTTTTACCGAACGGCGGGTTCGTCAGTACATAGTCTACACGATAACCCGGGTCAGACAGCAGCGCATCCCCGCGCATGACGGGGACTTTGCCGTACAGGTCACCGATATTGTGCAGATACAGATTCATCAGACAGAGTTTGAAGGTTGCGACCACAAGTTCAGTTCCATAGAACGTTTCGTTTTTCAGGAATTCTTTCTCTGTGCGGTCGAGTGCATAGTTCTTTGGGTCAGCCAAGAACGCCTGTGCAGCAAGGAAAAAGCCGCCGCTTCCACAGCAGGGGTCAGCAATCGTCTTTTTCGGTTCCGGGCGAAGACAAGCCACCATTGCTTTGATGAGCGGGCGGGGTGTAAAATACTGCCCTGCACCACTTTTTACGTCCTCGGCGTTCTTTTGCAGTAAACCTTCGTAGATCTCGCCCTTCACATCGGAGGACATGGACGCCCAATTTTCCTTGTCGATCATCTGCACCACGCGGTACAGGATGGAAACATTGCTGATTTTGTTGACGGCCCCTTTGAAGATCTGCCCTAAAATGCCGCCCTCATCGCCCAGCCGCTCCAGTATAGCGCGGTACTGATTTTCCAGCTCTGCGCCCTTAAGCGTGTTCATATCCGACCAAGTGTAACCTTTAGGGATGCCGGTTTCTCGCTTATACGGCGGGCGGGAGTATTCATCGGACATTTTCAGGAAGATTAGGTAAGTAAGCTGCTCGAGATAATCACCGTAGGATACGCCATCGTCCCGCAGCGGATTGCAAAGTCCCCAGACTTTGGAGACGATATTAGAAGATTGTTCACTCATCACTAGACTCCGTTGCGGCTTCTTGGCTGAAATCAATATCGCCGACTGCAAATTTACTTTTGTTTAGAATTCTGTCTATAGAAGTCAAAATATCATTTGTAATGTTAATATACTCATCAAAATTGGGATTGGCACTTTTGATTGCATGATTCATTGATTTTTGAAGTCCAAGTGCATCATTGAATGACCCTTTTAGTGTCATTAACCCTGTTTGACTTTGAACAATGCTATCCTTAAGTGAATAAAGTTGTTTCAAGTATTCGATTAACTCATTTTTATTTGAGCCAGTTAAAGTATATTTGTTTTCTACTAATCCTAGTGTATTTACTTCTATTTCTTTCCACGCTTGTTGAATTGTTGTATTATGTGATTTTAGTTTTGTGCTAAAATCACTGATATAATTAGCAGCTTTTTTTACACTGGCTTGAATAAGAACAGCATTTTTTTGCTTTTCTATTTTTTGTGAACAATCATCTACTCCGTCAGACATGAGATTCATATCATTTGTCATATTTGTAATCTCATTGCCAAGTTTTTCTGATGCTTGATATAGGTCGGCCAAAAAATCGATAAAGCCTTTATCTTCAGTTACTTCTTCTATATTTCTGTTGCTCTGATTGGACACTTCAGAAAGTTTGTTCAGCGATAAAAAGTCTTGAACAGGGTTACTAAAACGAGCGGTATTTTTTACTGCACTTTCTAAGCTGCTTTTCAAGAAGGATTTTAACGTATTGAACCCAGTAAAATGTGTATTATAATTCTGTGTTCTGTACTGTTTCAAATCAAACGGAAGATCATCAACATCATCTTGTGTTATCATAACAGTCTTTTTTCTCATCGTATGAGCTATTCCAAGTTCATACATAACATTGGAATTCAATCCCGTTAAATCTGCAAGAATCACATCCGCATCATAAATCGGTTGAATGATATCTTTCATAATATTCTGAATGTTTCCGGTATCTCCAGCATTCACAAAATCATATGAATCTTTGAATTCATCTTTTAATGCCTTGTAAAGATCTAAATGTTCTGTTCCAAATGGCGTTATAACAAAAACCATCGGTTTGCTATCTTTTGTTCCCATAAGAAATTTTCCTCCTATCAAATTTTTCCTTCAAACGCCTGTTTCAAAATACTCTGCCGCATTGCATCCGCCTGTACAAGAACAGTGTCAACTGATTTTTCAATTTCGTGATAAACAGATAGTTTCATCTCAATCTCTGCAACTGTTTTTTCCTGCTTTTCAATAGAAGATAGTGGAACGCAAAGTTTTGATATCTCTTGAGAATTGATATTATTGACCCCACTTGTTGATTTAGCTACACTTTCAATATAGCGTCTAGCATCAGGAGATGACAAGTAATACAATAAATATTTGGGCAGGAGTTTTTCTTTATTGAGAATACGAAGTCTCATCAAATAGCCAGCATATATTTTATCCGTATCATTATCTCGAACCATAGCGCCGGCACCAACAAGCGAAATACTGCCATTTGAACGGATGATTAAAATATCTCCGGTTTGCAGCATAAACTGCTTCAGTTCTTTTGAATCAAATTCGGCATATTTCAAATCTTGTGAATCGATGATTCCTTTATTGGCGTCTATATTCGGGATACGTATTACTGCTGTTGAATTCTCGTTAAAGTTGTAGCTACATTTTTTAGATGTTCCATAGCGTGGCTTTTCAATAAGTGTACCCAGATATGTTGATTCTCCATCGTTTTCAAACGCACTTTTCAGCACCGCTTGCCGGTACACTGCCAACTGCTCCTTTGTGGTCTTGAGCGTATCAACTGCCTTATCAAGCTCTGAAAAAAGCTCGTCGATTCTGGAAACGATTCGGGATTGTTCATCTAATGATGGAATGGACACCTTGATTTTTGAGTAAGACTGAATCCAATATCTTTTGTGTGTACTGTGGTCAAACTGGATTATCTGCAAACGATAGAAGATATACTTGGGCATTACCAAGGCGGTATTGATGTGCAGAATCTTCATTGCCGAAGATTTCACTTTAAATTTAAAATTGACAAATTGAGTTGCAGTTGTGAAGTCATCGAAAATGATAACAGGCAGCTGATCAAAAATTCCGTATTTTTCGTTCGTTTTTCCAAGGATAAAGGATTTTCCAGCGGTCAAGACCGGTGTAGAATAGGAATCGTTATAATCAGTGGCTTTTACAATGTATGCTGTTGGCTGTTCAAATGGCAGTAATTCACCCAGTTCATATTCTGTATATTGCACGTTTACTGTTTTCCTTTCGATGCTTCCTTAGCGCAATCCACCATGAGTTTGTAGGCTTCTTTTTGTTCAGATGTCATGCACTGATTGTTGTCTGCCATTTCCTTAAGTAATTTACAAGCAGCTTCCATTTCTGCTGAGGATACAGACATTTGCCCATTCATCACAGTTGAAAACAATTTTGCGAAGCTAAATAATTCAAATGGGTTCATATAGTTCTCCTTACGCTACCAATTCCTCATTCATTTCATCCAAAATCTCCTGATACTTTTCCCCGAACACCCGATAGAACCCACCCAAGCCGCCTTTGCTGTCAAACGGCGTATACTCCAAGTCCTCCGGCAGAATGCTCAGTGATGTGATGATATGCTCCTTGATCAGCCGCAGCCATTCCATCTGCTCAGCGGTAAAGTGAACCGCACCGGTGTTGCGGCGGAAAGTCCACTGTTTGAAGTTATAGTTTACCCGGTCGGCAAAGGGCGAAAGGGTATCCGTATAGCCCATCTGAAAACGGATAATAGAAATCAGATCGGTCAGCTGAGCGAGGGTGCCTTTCTTTACCTTGTCAGGCTGCTTGATGGCATAACAATCCCACAGGCGCTCAATCGTGATGCCCTTTGCCTTGAGTTTTTGATACAGTTCCGTCAGCTTTTTCAGTACCATCGGACGTTTTTTATACGTTTCATTGTAGATGATGCGCAGGGCAATGATCTCATCTTTATTTTCCTCGATGAAATCCTTGAATGTAGAAATCACCCGGTCTGCCGTTTCCTCCTGATTGGTGTCATAACCGGCAAAGAGTACCTTGTCCAAATTGACGCTGTCGATGATCTGGTCATGGCTGCGGCGGACATTTTCAATAAAATCGCGCACTTCCGGCTTCTGGAAAGGTGCAACGGCCTGTTTGATGAGCTCTTTCTGGGTCTGTGCAAGCTGTTCCGGTGCGGGCGTAAGCACGCCGCTTTCTGCTTGTGCTTTGGCCTGAATGACATCTTCATCAAAGGCATTCAGCAGATTCTCCGCAACCTGCTCTGCGGTCTGCCCTACGGTTTCTTTGAACTGCTTGTGTTCGCTGCGTTCTATCCTGCGGCTGAGACGAATCACACGGTTTGCAAGAGAAGTCAAAGTGTCCTCATCTCGTGCACCGAGTGCAATGTTCATCATCAGTTCCTTCATGGAAACCGCCGGCTTACGTTCCAGCGTGCGGGTCTCGGTCTTTTTGGATTTGGTTACACCCACTGCATCCACGATCACAAAGTGATCTTTGTTTTCCGTAGCAGAAGGTGTTACCTTTTGTAAATCATCCTTGCTCAGCGTGCGGGTGCCGCGGCCTTTCATCTGCTCGAAGTAATTGCTGCTGCGCACATCCCGCATGAACAGCAGGCACTCGATGGGCTTGACATCCGTACCGGTCGCGATCATATCCACGGTAACGGCTATACGCGGGTTGTAGTCATTCCGGAACGAGCTGAGAACGGCTTCCGGATTCTGCGCACTGTAAGTGATCTTTCTGCAAAAATCGTTTCCTTCGCCGAATTCTTCCCGGACGATCTGCACAATATCGTCTGCATGGCTGTCCGTCTTGGCAAAAATCAGCGTTTTGGGGACTTCTTTCCGGTAGGGGAACAGCGTGGTATGGAGTGCTTCTTTGAAGGTGCGAATCACAGCACGGATCTGGCTTGGATTTACGACATCCTTATCCAACTTGGATTGTGTGTAGAACACATCCTCGTCCATCTGCTCCCAGCGTTTTGCGCGCGTCAGGCGGTTACGCCGCTCGATCAACTGCTTCAGGATGGTTGCACCATTTTTCGTCACATCGGTTTCAATCAGATAAATGTCCTCGCCAACGTTAACGCCGTCCAGAACGGCCTGCTCTCGCGTATATTCGCTGACAAAATTTTCATTGAAGTAGCCGATGGTTCGCTTATCCGGCGTAGCGGTCAGGCCGATGATAAACGCATCAAAATAGGAAAGCACTTGACTCCATACATTGTAAATAGAACGATGGCATTCATCTACAATGATACAGTCAAAGAACTCCGGCGGAATTTTGGCATTGTAGACGACCTCTTTTGGTGCTTTGCTTTCGGCGGTGGCATATTCCGCAAAGGGAATCTCTTCTGCCTGTTCGTCCAGTTCTTCCCCTTTTAGAATGGAATACATCCGCTGAATCGTACTGATGCAGACCTGTACATCCCCGGAAATATAAGAGTTTTTTAACCGGCGTACACCATACAATTCCGAAAAGCTGCGAGGATCGTCATTGGGCTTGTATGCCATGAACTCGCGCTCGGCCTGTTCACCAAGGCTGCGGGTATCTACTAGAAACAGGATGCGATTCATTCTGCCGTATTTCAACAGCCGATAGGCGGCAGTAATGGCTGTAAAGGTCTTGCCTGCGCCGGTTGCCATCTGCACAAGAGCACGCGGCCGATTTTCTGAAAACGAAGTGTCCAGACCATGAATTGCACTGATTTGACATTTGCGGAAGCCCGATTCATCCAGCTGCGGGATACGCTTCAGATTATTGCGCACAGTATCCGGTTCAGCAAGCCAGCGTTTCAACGTCTCCGGGCGGTGGAACGAGAATACCTCGCGCGAACGGTATTTAAGATCTGCGTAATCGGTAAAACGCACCAATTCGCCAGTGGCTTCGTAGGCGAACCGAACCTTGTACTCCCGCTTTACCCACTTGAACTGGCTATTTGCATAGCGGCTGGACTGCGTTTCCACATCTGTCAGCGCTTGACCTTCTTCGTCTTTCTTTGCCTCTACAACACCAACTGGCACTCCCTCAATGAAAAGTGCATAATCCACCGGACCAGTATTGGTAGGGAACTCGCGCACTGCAACACCGGAAGCAACCGTCAGATTTAGTTGTTTCAGATCCTGAATTGTCCAGCCACTTTGTCGCAATCTGTTATCGATTTGTTCCCGCGCTCTTGCTTCCGGAGTCATAACGATGCACCTGCCTTTGCTATCTTAGAGCAAACTGTTGATACCTCTATTTTATAAGATGCAACACAATATTACAAGTGTTTCCTTTTTATAAATTTCAAGGCGATATACTTCATGAGAATTTTTCAAAGTACTTGAAAATACGTAAAATTCATGGTATAAATTATACGAAACAATTGCTGATTAGTATCTGTTGCTCAACAATATCTAAATGGGAGGTGCCTGCCATGACCGCCGTGATCTATGCCCGCTATTCATCGGATAACCAACGCGAAGAATCCATTGAAGGCCAGATTCGTGAATGCACTGCCTATGCGGAGAAGAACGGCATCACCATCGTCAAGCACTATATCGACCGTGCCATCTCGGCCAAAACGGACAATCGCCCGGAGTTCCAGCAGATGATAAAAGACAGCGACAAAAAGCTGTTCGACATCGTGCTGGTCTGGAAGCTCGACCGCTTTGCTCGGAACCGTTACGATTCTGCACATTATGAGTACCAGTTGGAGCGAAACCATGTCAAGCTGGTGTCCGCTACTGAACCAATTTCAGATGGTCCAGCAGGTATTATGGTCAAAAGTATGCTCACCGGCATGGCTGAATATTATTCCGCAGAACTTTCTGAAAAGGTCGTGCGCGGCATGACCGAGAATGTTCTGAAGGGCAAATATAATGGTGGAACGATTCCCATTGGCTATACAGTGGACGAGGAGAAGTTCTTTCAAATCGACCCCTTGAAAGCTCCCTTTGTATTGGAAGTCTTTCAGCGGTATAACGATGGAGCGACCATGAAAGAACTGATGAACTGGTTGAACGACAGCGGAGTGACCACTAACCGCAACCAGAAGTTTACTTATAATAGTATTCAAACCTTGCTGACAAACCGCCGTTATATCGGTGAGAACCGTTTTAAGGACATTGTGATGCCGGACAGCATCCCGGTTATCATTGAGAAAGAACTGTTCGACAGTGTACAGGACAAAATTGCCAAGAACCGCCGCGCTCCGGCTCGGCACAAAGCGGAGGACGATTATTTGCTGACGACCAAGCTGTTCTGTGGAATGTGCGGTGCGATGATGTTCGGGGAGTGCGGAACGAGCCGGAATAAGAACGTCCACCACTATTATAAGTGTGCCAATGCCAAACGCACCAAGACCTGCAAGAAAAAGACCGTCCGCAAAGAGTGGCTGGAAGATTTGGTGGTCAACGAAACCATGAAGATGATTCGTGACGATGACTGTATCCAGTCTATCGTGGATGCGGTGATGATTCTTCAGGAACAGGAAAATACGGTGTTGCCCTTGCTGGAAAAGCAGATGAAGGATATTGAGAACGGCATCGAGAATTTGTTAAATGCGATTCAGGCAGGTGTACTGACCAGCTCGACCAAAGGACGCTTGGAAAAGTTGGAGACCCAGCAGAAAGAACTGGAAATCCGCATCGCGGAAGAAAAACTGGCGAAACCGAAAGTCAGCGCAGATTTTGTGAAATTTTGGCTCACCAACTTCCGCAAGCTCGACCCGAACGTGAAAAGCCACCGGGAAACGCTTATCAATACATTCGTGAATGCTGTTTATCTCTATGATGAAAAAGTTTTGATTACATTCAACTACAAAGACGGCACAAAAACCATCACTTTCGATGAAATTGCCGCCAAAGATGCCTCAGAGGGCAATGGTTCGGATTTGGGTTGCTTCGCTCCACCAAAACAAAAGTCCCTGACTTCGGTCAGGGGCTTTTTTGTTGCGTCATCCACTAACCCACGTCAAAGCAGGACGGTACGGGACTCGAACAGCACGTGCCGAGCGCAGCGAAGGCAATCAAAGCCCTAGCAGGGCTTTGATTAGTGCGCGGTTTCCAACGCGTAGGAATGTCTACCAAGAAAGATGCCGCCAGACCATTCGGTCTGGGGATTTTTTTGTGGTTGGCAGTAGCAGAACGTCTGCCTGTCAATTCCGGTATCTTGGGGTGTATTTTTTTGACGGGTGTGGTATACTTGGATTTGACTCAGAAGAGCAATAAATTTCAGAAGGAATGGAATCATGTCAAAGGATGAATATCTGATCACCGATGCGCCCCTGAAAGCGCTGACGGTTTTTGCAATGCCGATGATCCTCGGCAGCTTTTTCCAGCAGGTCTACAACATGGCCGACTCCATCATCGTCGGTCAGTTTGTTGGTTCCTCCGCGCTTGCGGCCGTCGGTGCCTGTGCTGCGCTGACCAACGTTTTTATTTGTGTGGCGCTTGGTGCAGGTGTGGGTGCAGGCGTGCTTGTAAGCCGCTATTTTGGTGCCAAAGACTATGGCAAAATGAAGACCATCGTGTCAACATCCCTGCTCAGCTTTTTGATCCTGAGCATCGTCCTTGGCGTTTTTGGCTTTTGCTTTTCCCATTCGATGATGAGCGGCTTGCAGACCCCTGCCGACATTCTGGAAGATGCAGTGCTGTACCTGCGGGTCTATTTTGCAGGCTTCCCGTTCCTGTTCATGTACAACATTCTTTCCACCATGTTCACCTCTATCGGGGAATCCAAGATCCCGCTGGGGCTGCTGATCTTCTCGTCCATCCTGAATATCTTTATGGATCTCTGGATGGTAGCCGGTCTTGATCTCGGTGTGTTCGGCGCAGCCCTTGCGACCCTGATCGCACAGGGCATTTCTGCCGTGTTCTCGCTTTTGATCTTCTTTGCGCGGATGCGGCGGTACAAAAGTCCCTTTCACTGGTTCGACGGGCAGGAGCTACAGTCCATGCTCCGCCTTGCCGTCCCGTCGATTTTACAGCAGTCCACCGTGTCCATCGGTATGATGATCGTGCAGGCTGTGGTAAATCCCTTTGGCACACAGGCACTTGCAGGGTATTCGGCAACGATGCGGGTAGAGAATGTTTTCTCCCTGATCTTTGTATCCATCGGCAATGCCGTTTCGCCCTACGTTTCCCAGAATCTCGGCGCAAAGAAAACCGATCGTCTCAAAAAAGGCTACCACGCCGCACTGATTCTGGATCTCTGCTTTGCCGTTCTTGCATTCGTGGTCATCGAGACCCTGCATACCCAGATCTCCTCGCTGTTCTTGGGCAAGGACGGAACAGCGTTGGCTTATCAGGTGTCCGGTGATTACATGAGATGGCTCGGCTATTTCTTCATCTTCATGGGCATCAAGATGGCGACCGACGGCGTCCTGCGCGGGCTTGGCGTCATGCGCCCGTTTCTTATTGCCAATATGGTAAACCTTGCGATCCGTCTGTCCGTTGCCCTGATCTGCGCACCGCGTTTCGGCATCGCCTTTGTCTGGCTTGCCGTCCCGGCGGGCTGGCTGGCAAACTTCCTTGTCTCCTATGCGGCGCTCAGAAGATCGTGGCCCGCAGACAATGCGGCTTCCACCCGATAACCTCTGTTTCTGGCAAAGTTTGGAACTTCGCACCCCTTGATCAAAGCCTCTGACCTCGGTCAGGGGCTTTTTTGCTGCGTCATCCACCCGTCCATGCTGGAGCGGAACGGCACAAAATACCCCCGGCAGGCTATCGTTCTTGCGGCGGCAGCCTGCCGGGGGGTATCGCGTTATCCTGTCAGAAGTTTTCTGCCTTACACCTCGTGCTCCGCCCAGTCCTGACTGCGGCCCACGGCCTTGTGCCAGCCCTTGACCAGTTTTTCCCGCTGGGCAGCGTCCATTTTGGGTTCAAACAGCTGGTTGCAGCTCCACAGATGGCTGATCTCCTCCCGGCTCTTCCACACGCCGGTGGCAAGACCGGCCAGATACGCCGCGCCAAGGGCGGTGGTCTCCCGGATGGCCGGGCGCAGCACCTCCTTGTTCAGGATATCGGACTGGAACTGCATCAGGAAGTGGTCGCGGCTGGCACCGCCGTCCACCTTCAGGGTGCTGATGGTGATATCGGTGTCCTTTTCCATCGCCCACATCAGGTCGGCGCTCTGGTAAGCGATGGATTCCTCGGCCGCGCGGATGATGTGGTTCTGGGTGGTGCCGCGGGTAATGCCCAGAATGGCACCCCGGGCATACATATCCCAGTAGGGCGCACCCAGACCGGTAAAGGCTGGCACGATGTACACGCCGCCGTTGTCCGGCACCTTCTGGGCATAGTACTCGGAATCGCAGCTGTCTTGAATGAGGTGCATCCCGTCCCGGATCCACTGGATGACTGCGCCGCCCACAAAGACGGAGCCTTCCAGCGCATACTCCACCTCGCCGTCAAGGCTGATGGCGATGGTGGTGACCAGACCGTTCTTGCTCTGGTAGATCTTGTTGCCGGTGTTCATCAACAGGAAGCAGCCGGTGCCGTAGGTGTTTTTCACGTCGCCGGGCTTAAAGCAGCCCTGCCCGA
>OGGH01001887.1_pt1 | contig 11728 bp, 10 predicted proteins | sample 1571161 | NCBI WGS metagenome assembly OGGH01 (sample SAMEA2582053, study PRJEB24529) | metagenome | biome: Human gut stool | place: China | collected 2011 | reverse complement strand
CATAAATTTAAAACTACTAAGCGGGCGAACACAGTTCGCCCCTACGATTTGTTAAATAACTTAATTTAAGACAGTTAAAAGTTTCGCTCAAGCCTTTTTAAAGCGGCGAGCCGCCGCCCCCAAGACGCGTAGTCGGTTTTGCAAGCAAAACTTCGATATTCTAAACCGACTTTTATTCACGCGGAGGAAGTAATTACCAAATGGGTGAAAAAGCATAAAATAGTAAACGAAAGGAAGTCGAAAATGATAGATATTAAAGAAGAATTAAGCGGAAACACATATCCTGGCAGAGGAATTATTATAGGAAAAAGTGATGATGGCGAGAAAATAGTTATCGGCTATTTCATTATGGGCAGAAGCGAAAACAGCCGTAACAGAATTTTTGTTGCTGAGGGTGCAGACCTTAAAACAAAGGCTTTCGATGAGTCAAAGCTTCAAGACCCATCTTTGATTATATATGCACCAGTAAGAGAAATCGGTGAAACAACAGTTGTCACAAACGGCGACCAGACGGATACTGTTCGTGATTTTATTCTTGAGGGAAAATCCTTTGAGGACGCTCTAAGAACTCGTACATTCGAGCCAGACCCGCCGAATTTTACACCGAGAATTTCGGGTATCGTAAATCGTCACAACGGAACATTCTCATATAAAATGTCTATTCTCAAAAGTGATAACAACAGAGAAGAAGCTGTACTCAGATTTTTCTATGAGTATGCAGAGCCTATTTCTGGCGAGGGACATTTTATCCACACATATGAGCATGACGGCAATCCTATTCCGTCATTTAAGGGTGAGCCAAAGCGTATAAAGCTTTCAGGTGATATTGACGAATTTACAAAGCAGGTTTGGGAAAGCCTTAATCCTGATAATAAGGTTTCATTCTTTGCAAGATATATTGACATCAAAACAGGCAAGACTGAATCCCGTATCGTAAACAAAAATTCATAATAAAAGGAATGAGCATAATGAACGAATTAGAACTCAAGTACGGTTGTAACCCTAACCAAAAGCCATCAAGAATCTTTATGGAAAATGGAGCAGATTTACCTATCGAGGTTCTCAATGGTAAGCCTGGTTATATCAACTTCCTTGATGCTTTCAATAGCTGGCAGTTGGTTTCAGAGCTTAAAGCAGCAACAGGACTTCCAGCAGCAGCGTCTTTTAAGCATGTAAGCCCAGCTGGTGCAGCCGTTGCAACAGAACTTTCTGATACTCTCAAGAAGATTTATTTTGTTGACGATTTAGAGCTTTCTCCTATTGCAAGTGCATATGCAAAGGCTCGTGGTGCGGACAGAATGTCCTCATACGGTGACTGGGCGGCTCTTTCTGATGTCTGCGACAAGGAAACAGCTTTAATTCTCAAGCGTGAAGTTTCTGACGGTATCATCGCCCCTGGATATACAGATGAAGCACTTGAAATCCTTAAGAGCAAGAGAAGAGGAACATATAATATAGTTAAGATTGACCCTAACTATGTTCCAGCAGCTATTGAACATAAGCAGGTTTATGGTATTACTTTTGAGCAAGGCAGAAACAGCCTCAAGATTGACGAGGAGTTGCTCAAGAACTTCCCAACAGACAACAAGACTTTCACTGATGAGGCAAAGCGTGATTTGATTATCGCTTTGATTACACTCAAGTATACACAGTCCAATTCCGTTTGCTATGCAAAGGACGGACAGGCTATCGGTGTTGGTGCAGGTCAGCAGTCAAGAATCCATTGCACAAGACTTGCAGGAAATAAGGCTGATATATGGTATCTCCGCCAGAATCCAAAGGTTATGGCACTTCCTTTCAAGGAGGATATTCGCCGTCCTGACCGTGACAACACTATTGATGTTTATATTTCTGATGATTACGAAGATGTTCTTGCGGACGGTATCTGGGAACAGTTCTTCACAGAAAAGCCAGAACCACTTACTCGTGAGGAGAAAAAGGAATGGCTCAAAACATTCAGTGGAGTATCTCTTGGTTCAGACGCATTCTTCCCATTCGGTGACAATATTGAAAGAGCTCACAGGAGTGGTGTAGAATTTATTGCACAGCCAGGTGGTTCTATTCGTGATGATAATGTTATTGAGGTTTGTAATAAGTACAATATCGCAATGGCATTTACAGGAATCAGACTTTTCCATCACTAATAAAAACCTTAACTTCATAGAAAAGAGGTATATAAAATGGATATACTTATGCTTGGAAGCGGTGGCAGAGAACACGCACTTATCAAGAAATTAAAGGAAAGTCCTAAAGCAGGAAAAATTTATTGTGCCCCAGGTAATGGCGGTATTTCGAAGGACGCTGAGTGTGTTAATATCAGCGTTATGGATAAAGAGAGTATAATTGCTTTCGCTAAGGAAAAGAATATAGACCTTGTTTTTGTTGCACCTGACGACCCGCTTGCGGCAGGTGTTGTTGATGCCCTTAACGATGCAGGAATCAGAGCTTTCGGTCCTGTTGCAAAGGCTGCTGAAATCGAGAGCAGTAAGGTTTTCTCTAAGAACCTTATGAAAAAATATAACATTCCAACTGCTGGTTATGAGGTTTTCTCTGACCCTGAAAAGGCTATTGCATACATCGAGGAACAGAATAAGTTCCCAACAGTTATAAAGGCTGACGGACTTGCTCTTGGTAAGGGCGTTATTATTGCACAGAGTCTTGAAGAAGCTAAAGACGCAGTTAAGGAAATTATGGAAGATAAGAAATTTGGCGAATCTGGCAACAATGTTGTTATCGAGGAGTTTCTTACAGGCCCTGAGGTTTCTGTTCTTGCATTTACTGACGGCAAGACACTTAAGCCTATGATTTCCTCTATGGACCATAAGCGTGCATTAGACGGTGACAAGGGACTTAACACAGGCGGTATGGGAACAATCAGCCCTAACCCTTATTATACAGATGATATGGCAGAAGTTTGTATGAAGACAATCTTTATGCCAACTGTTGAGGCTATGAACAAAGAGGGCAGACCTTTCAAGGGTTGTCTTTACTTTGGACTTATGCTCACACCAGATGGTCCTAAGGTTATCGAATACAATTCTCGTTTCGGCGACCCTGAGGCACAGGTTGTCCTTACACTTCTTGATAGCGATTTGGTCGATATTGTCAATGCTGTTATTGATGAAAAGCTTGACCAAGTAGACATCAAATGGTCAAAGGATAATGCTGCTTGCATAGTTATGGCAAGTGGTGGCTATCCTGAGGCATATAAGAAGGGTATCGAGATGGACGGCTTTGATGAAAACGGTCAGGTTGACGGTGCAGTTGTTTTCCACGCAGGAACTAAGTTTGAGAACGGAAAGTTCTATACAAACGGCGGTAGAGTAATCGGTGTTACTGCAAAGGGAGAAACTCTTGAGAAAGCCCTTGATAACGCTTATGCGGCTGTTGAGAAAATCAGCTTTGACGGTGCTCATTACAGAAAAGATATAGGCAGAACAAGAAAGTAATTGTTTGGGTTCTAAAATATGACATAAATTCAGCCCCCGACTGTGAGATAATAAACACAGTCGGGGGTGATTTTTTGCATAGGGTTATATACATAGACATACTGTTTTGCGTAAATTTCATTATCGACTTTATGCTGTTGTTGTCGGTAAGAAAATTTCTTTCGCTAAAGGCAAGATACCGAAGAATGGTTTTAGGAGGCTTGGTTGGAGCGACTTCGTCCTTTGTAATATTTCTACCGCCGATGAATGAATTTTTAAGTCTTATAATTCGTCTTGTGACGGCTTTTGCGGTGGTTTTTGCAACATTTTTTCCGACAAGCAGAAAATCCTTTTTGAAAGCAGTATCAGCATATTTTCTTATAACTTTTTGTTTCTGCGGAGCTTGTATTGCTTTTTTTATGCTGTTTTCGCCACCTGTCGCTATAAGGAATGGTGCTGTTTATATAGATATTTCACCGATTATGCTTGTAGGGATAATTTTAGCCTGTTACATAATTATTCGTATTATTTGCAGAGTGAGTGGTCGTTCTTTAGCAAGTCAGGAAATTTGTTGTCTTGTGGTTGAGAATAATGAAAAAAGTGTCAAGCTTATTGCTAAGACAGACACAGGGAATATGCTGAAAGAACCATTCTCAAATTTACCTGTTATAGTCGCAGAAAGAGAAAAGCTTGAAGTAGTTTTGCCAAGTGAGATTTCTGATTATCTTGCAAAGACTGTTTCTGTTAGTGATACTTCTTGTGATTATGTAAGTGGTATAAGACTTGTTCCATATAATAGCGTAGGTGGAGAGGGTTTATTACCAGCGTTTAAGCCTGATTCTATAAAAATTATTTTAAACGGAAAAAATATAGAGTCAGAGGCATATATAGCGGTAACAAGCAGAAGGTTATCAGAGAGTTTTTCTGCAATAATTCCATCAGAAATTATATTAAATTAGAGGAGGAAAACAGTATGAACATTTTTCAAAAAATTATATGTATAATCAGATTTAAGTTGCTAAAGCATAGGCTTTCAAAATTTGGTGAGGTTCATTACATAAATGGTTCAGAAACACTTCCTGCACCTCTTAAAAAGAATGAGGAAGAGCTTGTAATGAAAAAATTAGCCGAGGGTGACGAATCGGCAAGAGAAACTTTGATTACACATAATTTAAGGCTTGTAGTTTATATTGCAAAAAAGTTTGAATCAAAATCAGCAAGCGTAGAGGATTTAATTTCTATCGGAACGATAGGTCTTATAAAGGCAGTGAGAACCTTTAATCCCGAAAAAAATATTAAGCTTGCAACCTATGCTTCTCGTTGTATTGAAAACGAAATTCTTATGTTTCTAAGAAAAAGCTCACAGCAAAAAAACGAAATTTCCATAGATGAACCACTTAATGTTGATTGGGACGGCAACGAGCTTCTTATTTCAGATATATTGAGTTGTGATGAGGATAGCGTAAACTGTAATATTGAGCGTGAATCTGAACACAAGCTATTGCTTAAAGCAGTAAGCAGGCTTTCTGGCAGAGAACGAGAAATTATGGAGCTTCGTTTTGGTTTAAATGGTAAGTGCGAGCATACTCAAAAACAAGTTGCAGATAAGCTGAAAATTTCTCAGTCCTATATATCAAGGCTTGAAAAAAAGATAATTTCAAGGTTGAAAAAAGATTTAGAAATGTCAAATTTTATATAACAATATGGGCTTTGGTTTTTGCCAAGGCTCTTTTTATTTTCATTAATGGTGCTTTAATTACTCATAATTTACGAATTGTTCTTTTTTTTTGTATTGACACACAAATTTATGAATGATATTATAAAAACATAGATTTCTAAAATTTTTGTTGAAATATGCAATAAATGAAATGAGGTTATTTATTTGATAAAAAAATCACTTGCACTAATTATGGCAGCAATGATTGCTATGTCGTTTACAGCTTGTAATAATGGCTCTGATGGAGAATCTTCTGCTGAATCCACTAATACATCATCTTCCGCAGAAAGTAGTGTTGTATCAGAAACAGAATCAAAGACTACATCAAATTCAGAATCGAGTACTACATCATCAGAAACAAGCCAATCTACTAAGTATTCAATTTCAGATTTGAAAATTCCAAGCGGTTGTGGACCACTCTTAAAGCCAGCTCTGCAGGAATTTATGAATACTATGGATTCAGAAAAATATCTTATAAAGTATGCTGTTGAATATCTTACAGAATCTACAAATGGTAAGGTCGTTAAGGGTACAAATACTGTTAAGAGAAGTGGCAATAAGATATCTTCATTTATGGACGCAGAAGACTATGATACAAATCTCCAAATTGTTAAAGATAATAAGGTCTATGAAGTTGATGATAGTAAAAAGACAGTAACATGGGCAAATGTAGAAGATAATCTTGTTGATAATTTTACAGTTTATACTGCAAATATTTTCTATATTAGCTCACTTGAACTTTGCGGAAGTGGCAAGGAAACAATAAATGGCACAGAGTATGACTATGAAGAATATAAAGAGCCTGAAAGTAACTCATCTGCAAGTGAATCTTCTGCTGAATCATCAGGAGAAAAAAAGGTTGAAAGAGCAAGATATTATTTTGATAGCAATGGAAAGTTAGCAGGCTTAAAGCATACGCAGAACAATTATTACTATACAACAATGATTATTGAGCTTAGTCAAAATGTAAGTGATGCCGATTTTGAATATCCATCAGATTATACACTTACAGAAAGAAGTGAGCTTTCTGAGGATTCAGCTGCTTCTTCAACAGCGTCTTCAACTTCATCAAACTAAAGAAAGTAGGAGTAATAAAATGAAAAGATTTTTTGCAATTATATTATCAGCACTTATACTAACTTCTTTTGCTGCTTGTAATAATGATTCTGGTACAGAAACAAACGCTTCTAAAGCAGAAGGTGGAATATCAAGCTCTGCATCAGATAGTGAAAGCAGGAGTTCTTCAAGTTCAGAAAGTAAGACTTCTTCTGAAACTAATAGCGGTTCTTCAAAGTCAGAGAGTACATCTTCAGGCAGTAATTCATCTGAAACAACATCTTCTTCAAAAACTTCTGATACAAATAAGCTTTCAAATGCAACTATGGCAAAAAATGCAGGAGCTTTGCTCAAAGATGGCTTACATAATTTCTTTGTAGAGCTTGATGAAGATAAGTATCGCCTTGAAATTGATATGTTTACTACAACATCAAATTCATCAAAGGTTGTTATAATAACTCGTGACGGAAATAATATTTCTGCGGCAACAGGTGATTCTAAGGATAACCTTAGTAAGTCTATTGTTAAGGATGACAAGGGATATGTTATTGATGATACAAAAAAGACTGTAACTTGGTCTAAGTTTGAGAAAGGCTATGCAGAGAACTATACAGAATATCTTGCAAAGCTTTTCTATATTACTGATATAGAAATGCTCAAGAGCGGAAAAGAAAAATTTGGTGACAAAGAAATGGACTATGAAGAGTATAAAATCATAGTAAATAAATCATCTTCCGCTTCATCAGAATCTTCAAAAGTCGAAGAACAGCATGTAAAATATTATTTCGATAACAAGGAATTTAAGGGAATGAAAATCATTAATGGTAATGATTACTATGCCCTTAGAATTGTTTCTATGACACACGAAATTCCTGATGGAGAATTTGATTATCCATCAGATTACAAGCTTATTCAGGCAGAAGAATATTCTTATGCAGTAGATGGTTCTTCAAGTGCAGAATCAAGCAAGGTTTCAACAAGTTCAAAATCTTAATAAATTAAATAAATCCTCTTGCTGAAAAGCAGGGGGATTTTTTCTACCCTTCTGTGCTTTGAAAAGGCTTGAGCGAAGCTTTAGATTTAATTGAGTTATATCAAAAAGACTTGAATTAAATCTGAATATATCATAAAATAATAATAAAGTTTATAAATCGGAGGAAAACTTGTGAGAATTGGTGCATCAACAGCTTGTTTATATCCTATGGAAACAGAAAAAGCCGTAGCTACACTTATAGAAAACGGATTTCGCATAATAGAAATTTTCTTTAACTCATTTTCTGAGCTTGAGCCTGAATATCTTGAAAAGCTTAACGAATATATTTTGAAAAAAAATTGTGAGGTTGTGTCTATACACCCATTTTTATCGGGAATGGAGCCATTTCTATTTTTCTCAAACTATGAACGAAGATTTTATGATACTGTAGATTTTTACGAGAAATTTTATAGGGGAGCTCAGATTTTAGGGGCAAAAAAGCTTATACTTCATGGTGGAGTTTTTCCAGATAGATATAATCTTTCTGATGAAGAATATTGCAAACGCTTTGATATTATTGCGAAAAGGGGAAGAAAATTTGGGGTAGAAACTTTGCACGAAAATGTAAATAAGTTTCGTGCATCATCACCGGATTTTATAAAAACCATGAGAAAGATTATTCCAGATAGTGCAAAATTTACACTTGATTTAAAACAGGCAGTGCGTTCTGGATATAGTCCTTTTGAAATTTTAGATTCAATGGGAAATAGCTTGAAACATATTCATATCAATGACCATACTAACGGAAAAGATTGCTTGCTCCCATTTTATGGGGATTTTAATTATAAGGAGTTTTTTTCAGAATGCAGAAAAATAAGCTATGACGGAGATGTGATTATTGAAATTTATAAAAATAACTTTGATGATGTTTCAGAACTTATGAGGAGTGCAGAAAAGCTTTCTAAACTTCTTTGAGAGAATAAATAATTTAATAATAAATTAGTTTTGTAGTTAAAATTAAAAAATATTCTAAAATATATTAAAATTATTCAAAAGTGCTTGAAATTATTGATAAAATATGGTAAAATTTATGATGCTTAAATCGTTTTAAAAACTTTATTGTTAGGAGGATACCAATATGTTAAAGCATATTGTTTTTTGGAAAATCAAAGACAATGAAGATAAAGAAAAGAATATGGAACAAATGGTCAAAATGCTCTATTCTTTGGATGGGAGAATTAAAGGTCTTGAGTCTGTTGAGCTTGGCTATAATTTAGATTTTTCTTCTGAATATGATGTTGTTCTATGTGCTGTTCTGAAATCTCCAGGAGCTTTGAAATTCTATCAGAATCACCCAGACCATGTTAAATGCAAAAAATTTATTTCAACTATTGCAGAAAAGAGAGTGGCTTTCGATTTCGTACCTGAAGACCCTGATTTCCTTGATATATCACCAGATATACTTGATTTCGATGAAAAGAAAGAGTCTAAAATAAGTTCACCTGAACCAATAGTACTTGTTACAAATATCGAAAAACCTAAGCTTGGTGAGCCACCTATTGAAAAAGTAAAATCTCCTGCTGGAAAAATTGAAGATGCAAAGCCAGCAGAAGCTTTTGCTGAAAAGGCAGAGCAGAGCAAAACATCAGAAAAATCAAAAGCTGCTGATAAGAAGTTACAGATAGATGTTTCTGATATTCAAACCGCTTCGGACGAATATCAGAGCCTTGTAAGACCAGTTATTCCTGGTATAAATGCTCCAATTGATTTTGTTCCAACAGAAGAACCCGAACCAGATTATAATATTATTCCTGATTTTATACAGAAGTCTATTAAAGAGGCTCAGGAAGATTATGATGTATTAGAAGCTATTGTTGATGAAGAAGACCCATATGGTTTTGAAGTTGCAAGTGAGCCTGAAAAGCCAGTCGAGGTTGAGAAGCCAGTCGAGGTTGAGAAGCCAGTCGAGGTTGAGAAGCCAGTCGAGGTCGAAAAGCCAATCGAGGTTGAAAAGGCAGTCGAAGTTGAGAAGCCAATCAAGGTCGAAAAGCCAGTTGAAACTGCACCTACGCCTGTTGCACCAAAGTCTAAAGTAAACGAATCTGATATTCCTCCTATACCTGTAAAACATGGAAAATCACGCCTTTTTGAAAATAAAAACGAAGAAGAAACTCCGCAAGAAGTCGATATGAGCAATAAATGGCGTTGCCCATCATGTGGCCGTTTAAATGCTAACTATGTTGGTACTTGTGGTTGCGGTACATCTAAGCCGTTAAATGATTTTATTTCAGATGATAATACTGAACAAAATCAAGTACAAGAAGAAACACCTTCAAATGCTTGGAGATGTCCTGAATGTGGTGCTTTACACGCTAATTTCATAACTGATTGCAAATGTGGATATATTAAACCAGATGGATTTACAGTAAATCCAATTACAGGTGGTTTAAGTTCTGATGATTCAAATAGTCTTCCTCCATTTGCTCCAATGAAAGCTTCAGATATTGCATCAACTCCTCAAAAAGAAATTGGTACAGATATGCCAAAACCTATACCTATGGAAGTTTCTTCTATGAATAAGGAAGAGGCTAGTGGTTTGAGGTTTGGCGAACATAAGTTAGGCTTTGGTAAACCTGCTTCAAGAGCATCTAAAAATTCAGAACTAACACCACCTCAAGCACCGGTTAAGGATCCAACGCCACCTCCGGCACCAGTTAAGGCGCCAACACCACCTCCAGCACCAGTTAAGGCACCAACACCACCTCCAGCACCAGTTAAGACACCAACACCACCTCCAGCACCAGTTAAGGCGCCAACACCACCTCCAGCACCAGTTAAGGCTCCAACACCACCTCCGGCAAAACCAGAAAAGAAGTCATTCTTCGGACGCAAGAAGAAAGAGAAAGAAAAGGAAAAAAAGCAAGAATTTGATATGACTAAGTTTTGGAAATGCCCAAAATGTGGAAAATATAACCATAATTATGTTGGTACTTGTGGTTGTGGCGAAGCAAAGCCATTTGATTTTGATTTCGGGGAAATCAAGGAAGATGATAAATCCTTTATTCCTAAGTCAAATGCTTGGAAATGCCCACAGTGCGGAAAGCTTAACAATAATTTTGTTTCAGTTTGCCACTGTGGATATAGCAATCCTGATATAGCTGAATAATAAAATGTACTTATAAATTAAGACAGCATAAATCGTTTTTTGGACGAGTTATGCTGTCTTTTTAATCTTTTCTTTTTTTGACTTTTGCAAGAGGATTGCTTTCAGCTGCTTTTTCCATTTGAGTACTTGAAAGATGCGTATAAATTTCGGTAGTGCTAAGACTTTCATGACCAAGAATATCTTTGAGTATTCTTATATCAACATTTCCGTGCTGATACATCAGCGTAGCAGCAGTATGCCTTAATTTGTGAACAGAATATCCAGTAGAGCCATTTGGAGATGTGAGACCGATTTCGGAAAGATATTTTTTGACAAGCCATTGAACAGTTTTAGGACTTATTCTGTTTCCATTTCTGCTGATGAAAAGAGCATTTTTATCTTTAGATGATTTGATACTTCCGTTAGGTCGAAGGGGAAGATAGTCCTTAATTGCAGATATGCAGGCTTCATTAAGATATACGATTCTTTCCTTGCTGCCCTTGCCAAAAAGCCTTAAGGTTTTTTCTTCATAGTTTATGTCAGTAAGATTTATTCCGACAAGTTCTGAAAGACGCATACCACAATTCAAGAATAGTGTCAGTATGCAATAATCACGCTCTTTGTACTTTCCATCGATGGTATTAAGTAGTTCTATACTTTGCTCTAAAGAGAGAAACTTAGGTAATTTTTTTGATAGTTTTGGCGTATCAAGTCCCTTTGAGGGGTCGTAGTCAATTAAATTAAGCTTTTGATATAAAAAGTTAAAAAAAACTCTTATTGCACAAGATTTTCTTGCACGAGCTGCTGCTCCATTATTTCGTGTACTTATACAATAGTTCATAAAATAGCTTATATCATTAAAGCTGATTGTCTTTATAAAATCAAGGTCTATGTCATCTATTGCGATTTTTTCTTCTTCGATATTTTCATCAACAATTCCCTTATGTTTTTTCATATATCTGAAAAATGTACGCAAACTAATAAAGTATTCATTAACTGTATTTTCTGAACGACCTTTTACATTTTGCATATAGCTGAGAAATTGCTGTAAAAGTTCAAAGGATTCGTCAAGATATTGTTTTTTCATAAGTTCACCCCATAAAAGCTATTATTTTAATTATAACATAATGATTTTATAAATTCAAAGTTTCGACAGTTCGATGTCAAAAAAATATTGAAAAGTTTGTGATAAATTGCATATTTTTTTATTAACAAATTCTTGAAAAATATATAAATTTTGGATATAATAAATTTATACGATTTTTTAAGCTATTATATATTTGATTACGGGGAGATTTAATGAAACGATTTAAAATTATTTTAGTAGCATTAGTTGCAGCAACTATGATTCAGGCAGTGCCTATAACTGCAAATGCAAAAACAAACAATGATACTTCAAAATCAATAGT
>OGGH01001884.1_pt1 | contig 11753 bp, 10 predicted proteins | sample 1571161 | NCBI WGS metagenome assembly OGGH01 (sample SAMEA2582053, study PRJEB24529) | metagenome | biome: Human gut stool | place: China | collected 2011 | reverse complement strand
TGGTGGCAACTGACCGTATCAGCTGCTTTGATGTGATCTTGGACAACACAGTAACAAAGAAAGGAACTGTATTGACCCAGATGTCGAAATTCTGGTTTGATATGACTGAGGATGTGATTCCCAATCATATGGTATCCGCTGATGTTAAGGATATGCCCGAATTTTTCAGACAGCCGAAATTCGACGGCAACAGCATGATGTGCAAGAAGCTGAACATGCTTCCCATCGAGTGCATCGTTCGTGGATACATTACCGGAAGCGGCTGGGAAAGCTACAAGAAGAATGGTACCGTATGCGGTATCAAGCTTCCGGAAGGTCTGAAGGAGGCAGATAAGCTTCCCGAGCCCATCTATACCCCTTCCACCAAGGCAGAGATCGGAGATCATGATGAGAATATCTCCTATGAGCAGAGTGTGGAATATCTGGAGAAGCGTTTCCCCGGCAAGGGCGCAGAATATGCGGCCAAGCTTCGTGACTATACCATCGCTATTTATAAAAAATGTGCGGATTATGCACTGACCAAAGGAATCATTATCGCAGATACCAAGTTCGAGTTCGGACTGGATGAGAACGGCAACATGGTACTGGGGGATGAAGTATTGACTCCCGACAGCTCCCGTTTCTGGCCGGTAGACGGCTACGAGCCCGGACATGGCCAGCCTTCCTTTGACAAACAGTTCGCCCGTGACTGGCTGAAAGCCAACCCTGAAAAAGGCTGGAAGCTGCCGGAGGACATCGTGGAGAAGACCATTGACAAATACCTTCAGGCTTACAAGATGCTGACAGGCAAGGATCTGTAGGGTACGGTTTTTTAGTTTTTTTTCACGGGGCAGGCAGGAAAGGTAAGGCTTACAAGTGACGGACAACATTTATATTCAGACAGAAAATAATGACAAATTAAAGGAAGAATGTGGCGTTTTCGGCGTGTATGATTTCGACGGACACGACGTGGCATCCACGATTTATTACGGCCTTCTGGCATTGCAGCACAGAGGCCAGGAAAGCTGCGGTATTGCCGTCAGTGACACGAGTGGGCCCAAGGGCAAAGTCTTAAGCAGCAAAGACATGGGACTGGTCAATGAGGCATTTACACCGGAACAGCTGGAGAAGTTAAAAGGTGACATCGGTGTGGGACATGTCCGCTATTCTACAGCGGGAGGATCCACCAGAGAGAATGCACAGCCTCTGGTACTGAATTATGTAAAGGGTACTCTGGGACTGGCCCATAACGGTAACCTGATCAATGCGCCTGAGCTTCGAAGAGAACTGGAGTATACCGGTGCTATTTTCCAGACCACCATTGATTCCGAGGTCATTGCTTATCATATTGCCAGAGAGCGTTTGAATTCCAAATCGGTAGAGGAAGCTGTGGGCAGAGCCATGACGAAGATCAAGGGAGCCTATTCCCTGGTGGTGATGTCTCCCAGAAAGCTGATCGGCGCCAGAGATCCTTATGGATTTAAGCCGTTATGCATCGGCAAGAGAGACAATGCGTATTTTCTGTCCAGCGAGACCTGCGCTCTGGATACGGTAGGTGCCGAGTTCGTCCGGGATGTGCTTCCCGGTGAGATCGTGACCATTTCCCCGGAGAAAGGAATTGAGTCCGATACCACCCATGTATTAAAGCCTGCGGAGACCGCCAGATGTATTTTTGAGTATATTTATTTCGCCAGACCCGACAGCTTTATCGACGGCGTCAGCGTATACGATTCCCGTATTCTGGCCGGAAAGTTCCTGGCTATGGATTCCCCGGTGGATGCGGATCTGGTCATCGGCGTACCGGAATCCGGCAACTGCGCAGCCATGGGATATTCCATGCAGTCGGGAATCCCTTACGGCATGGGCTTCGTGAAAAATGCCTATGTGGGCAGAACCTTCATCAAACCGAAGCAGAAGAGCAGAGAAAGCAGCGTTCAGGTCAAACTGAACCCTATCCGGGAAGCCGTGGAGGGCAAGCGTGTCATCATGATCGATGATTCCATTGTCCGCGGCACCACCTCCGACCGTATCGTAAAGATGTTACGGGAAGCCGGAGCCAAAGAGGTACATATGAGAGTCAGTTCACCGCCGTTTCTGTGGCCCTGCTATTTCGGCACAGACGTTCCGGCGAGAGACCAGCTGATCGCATATAACCGTTCCATCAAGGAGATCAGTGATCTGATCGGCACGGACAGCCTGGATTATCTGAAGATTGAGAGACTGGAAGAACTGGTGGGCGGTAATCTTGGCATCTGCAAGGGCTGCTTTACCGGAAAATACCCGATGGAACCGCCTGCGGAAGATATCCGCGGAGAATTTGACAAATAAACAATAACTATTCAGAAAACCGCAGAATAAGAAAAACTGATACGTCATGCCTGCATGTAAGTAGCAGTTTTCTTATTTGTAAGGTGACTCGAGTAGAGTCACCATCCCACACATGAACAAAATTAGCTGCGAAGCAGCGGGAAAGTATGAGAAGCATACGGTTTTGTGAATGTGAGGGATGGGTTTTGAATAGTTGCAATAAATTAGAAAATAAGAGGAGCAGACAAATGAGTACAGGTACAGACAGATATCAGAGCCCGTTATCCGAACGCTATGCAAGCAAGGAGATGCAGTATATTTTCTCCCCGGATATGAAATTCCGTACATGGAGAAAGCTGTGGATTGCACTGGCAGAGACGGAAAAAGAGCTGGGACTGTCCCAGGACGGTAAGCCCGTTATCACAGATGAGCAGATCGAGGAACTGAAGGCCCATGCTGAGGACATTAATTACGATGTGGCAAAAGAGCGTGAAAAACTGGTACGTCATGACGTTATGAGCCATGTGTATGCGTACGGACAGCAGTGCCCCAAGGCAGCCGGAATCATCCATCTGGGCGCAACCTCCTGCTATGTGGGTGACAACACCGACATTATTGTGATGACCGAGGCACTGAAGCTTGTCAGAAAAAAGCTGATCAATGTTATGAAGGAACTGGCGGATTTCGCTGATAAGTATAAGGCACAGCCTACCCTGGCATTTACGCATTTTCAGCCTGCACAGCCTACAACCGTAGGCAAGAGAGCAACGCTGTGGTTACAGGAGTTCTCACTGGATCTGGAGGATCTGGATCACGTTCTGGGTACCATGAAGCTGTTAGGCTCTAAGGGAACCACCGGAACCCAGGCTTCTTTCCTGGAACTGTTCAACGGAGATCAGGAGACCATCGACAAGATCGATCCCATGATTGCAGCCAAGATGGGATTCAAGGAGTGCTATCCTGTATCCGGTCAGACTTATTCCCGCAAGGTGGATACCAGAGTAGCAAACGTGCTGGCCGGTATTGCGGCATCCGCTCATAAGATGAGCAATGACATCCGCCTGTTACAGCATCTGAAGGAAGTGGAAGAGCCCTTCGAGAAGAACCAGATCGGCTCCTCCGCCATGGCTTACAAGCGTAATCCCATGAGAAGTGAGCGTATTGCTTCCCTGTCCCGTTATGTGATGGTGGATGCGCTGAATCCCGCCATTACTTCCGCAACCCAGTGGTTCGAGAGAACGCTGGACGATTCTGCCAACAAGAGACTGTCTATTCCCGAAGGCTTTCTTGCCATCGATGGTATTCTGGATCTGTGCCTGAATGTGGTAGACGGACTGGTAGTATATCCGAAGGTAATTGAAAAGCACATGATGAGCGAGCTTCCTTTCATGGCTACCGAGAATATTATGATGGATGCCGTAAAGTTAGGCGGCAACCGTCAGGAACTGCATGAGCGTATCCGTGAGCTTTCCATGGAGGCCGGACGCAATGTGAAGGTAGAAGGAAAAGAGAATAACCTCCTGGAGCTGATCGCCGCAGATCCCGCATTCCCCATGGGACTGGAGGAACTGAAAGCATCCATGGATCCGTCCAAGTATATCGGACGTTCCAAAGAGCAGGTGGAAGCTTTCCTGAAAAATGTGATCAGCCCGATCTTAGAGGCCAACAAGGACTTACTGGGTGTAAAGGCCGAGATCAACGTATAAACGTTTTCTGCTGAAGTAATTTGTGGAAACGAAAACTATTCAGAACCTCATTCATCGGTGATCTTTTGATGTTTACATGGCTCTGAATCGTTACAGAATGATAAGAAAGCAGGAGACGAAAATGGGTGGATTTTTTGGAGTCGCAGCAAAAGAAGACTGTGTGTTTGATCTGTTCTTTGGAACGGATTATCATTCCCATCTGGGAACCAGACGTGCCGGCATGGCAGTCTACAGCAAAGAAGAAGGTTACAACAGAGCCATTCACAACATAGAGAATGCACCGTTCCGTACGAAGTTCGACAAGGATGTCAATGAGATGCACGGACATCTGGGCATCGGCTGTATTTCCGATTTTGAGCCCCAGCCGCTGATGGTGCGTTCCCATCACGGAACTTATGCTATTACCACCGTGGGCAAGATCAACAATACGGATGCCATCATCAAGGATCTGTTTGCGAAGGGACATTCTCATTTCCTGGAGATGAGCGGCGGTGACATCAATGCCACGGAGCTGGTGGCGGCCATTGTCAACCAGAAGGACAATCTGGTGGAGGGCATTCAGTACGCCCAGGAGATCATCGACGGTTCCATGACCTTACTGATCATGACACCCAAGGGAATCTATGCGGCCAGAGATAAGATGGGCCGTACTCCGGTGGCAGTAGGCAAAAAGGAGGGGGCTTATTGCGTCTCCTTTGAGAGCTTCGCTTATCTGAATCTGGGATACCAGCCCGTGAGAGAGCTGGGACCGGGAGAGATCGCCGTGGTGACACCGGAAGGTGTACGAACCCTGGTGAATCCCGGCAAGGATATGAAGATCTGTACGTTTTTGTGGGTCTATTACGGATATCCGTCCTCATCCTATGAAGGCATCAGTGTAGAGAAGATGCGTTATCAATGCGGTGCCAAGCTGGCGGAGCGTGATAATGTAAAACCGGATATCGTAGCAGGAGTGCCGGATTCCGGTACCGCTCATGCAGTGGGATATGCCAACCGTTCGGGAATTCCTTTTTCCCGTCCGTTTATTAAGTATACCCCCACCTGGCCCAGGTCCTTTATGCCGACGATCCAGACCCAGAGAAATCTGATCGCAAAGATGAAACTGATCCCGGTACATGATCTGATCCAGGATCAGAGTCTGTTGTTGATCGACGATTCTATTGTCCGCGGCACACAGTTAAGAGAGACCACGGAATTCCTGTACCAGAGCGGTGCAAAGGAAGTACATATCCGTCCGGCCTGTCCGCCTCTGTTATATGGCTGCAAGTACCTGAACTTTTCCAGATCTTCTTCCGAGATGGATCTGATCACCCGCCGTGTGATCAAGGAGATTGAGCAGGAGGGCAGAGAAATTGATCTGAAGAACTATGTGAATCCCGATACTCCGGAATACGAGGAGATGGTAGGACGGATCTGCAAACAGCTGAAGTTCACCACATTGCAGTTTCAGAGATTGGATGATATGATTGAGTCCGTGGGCATCGGCAGAGAGAAGCTGTGCACCTACTGTTGGGACGGCAGAGAATAATGCGAAAAGAACTTCTAATCACTCAGAGCATAGGCTCTTTCGTGAAGAAGTTCTAAGTTTCGCATGGCAAAACGCTACGCGTTTTGAATATAGATGTAGGTTATATAAAATATAATAAATATTGATTTTACTTATACCACAAAGTGTTGTATACTGTAAAACGGTGTGAGAAAGAGAAGCAGGAGTTTCTTTGGATCACCCGGAACAAGATATTGGATGTAGATTTATCACAGAAACTGTGGTAAAGAATGGAGGAAAACATGGTAAAGGCAGTTGTAGGAGCCAACTGGGGCGACGAAGGAAAAGGAAAGATCACAGATATGCTGGCAGAGAAAGCGGACATTATCGTACGTTTTCAGGGCGGCGCAAATGCAGGACATACCATCGTGAACAATTATGGTAAATTTGCTCTGCACACCCTTCCTTCCGGTGTATTTTACAATCATACCACCAGCGTGATTGGTAACGGTGTGGCATTAAACATTCCGATCCTGATGAAAGAGATCAAGTCTATCACAGACAGAAATGTTCCCATGCCCAAGATTCTGGTGTCTGATCGTGCACAGATGGTAATGCCTTACCATATTTTATTTGATCAGTATGAAGAGGAGAGACTGGGCGGTAAGTCCTTCGGATCTACCAAGTCCGGTATCGCACCTTTCTATTCTGATAAGTATGCGAAGATCGGTTTCCAGGTAAGTGAGCTGTTTGATGAAGAACTGCTGCAGGAAAAAGTACAGCGTGTCAGTGAGATGAAGAATGTCATCTTAGAGCATCTGTATCACAAGCCCCTGATCGATCCCGCAGAGCTGTTAAATACCCTGCATGAGTATCGCGATATGATCGCACCTTTTGTATGCGATGTATCCGCATTCTTAGATAAGGCACTGAAAGAGGGCAAGACCATTCTGTTAGAGGGCCAGTTAGGAACCATGAAGGATCCGGATCACGGAATTTACCCCATGGTAACTTCTTCCTCCACGTTGGCAGCTTACGGCGCCATCGGTGCAGGTATCCCTCCTTATGAGATCAAGCAGATCGTTACCGTAAGTAAGGCATATTCCTCTTCCGTAGGAGCAGGTGCTTTCGTATCTGAGATCTTCGGTGACGAAGCAGATGAATTGCGTCGCCGCGGCGGTGACGGCGGTGAGTTCGGTGCAACTACCGGACGTCCCAGACGTATGGGATGGTTCGACTGTGTTGCCACCAAGTACGGCTGTCGTCTGCAGGGCGCTACCGATGTGGCATTTACCGTACTGGATGCACTGGGATATCTGGATGAGATCCCTGTATGTGTAGGGTATGAGATCGACGGTGAAGTTACCACTGATTTCCCTGTTACCTACAAGCTGGAAAAGGCAAAGCCCGTACTGAAAAAGCTCCCTGGCTGGAAGTGCGATATCCGCGGTATCCGCAACTTCGATGAACTGCCGGAGAACTGCAGAAAGTATGTGGAATTCATTGAGGAGCAGATCGGATTCCCTATCACCCTGGTCAGCAACGGCCCGGGAAGGGAAGATATCATCTATCGTGAGAGTCCTTTGAAGAAATAAATGCTGTCAAATGCGGAGAGATAGGATAATCTTTGATGGAAAAAACATCTGTAAAATGTGAATGAGAATGGAAAGGGCATGGTGCTGGTATGAGATCAGCCCGTGTCCTTTTTAGTATACGATGAATCCGGCAGGAATTTTGATTACACAGTATCTGGCTGAATGCAAGCATTCGCAGAACGCAGTTTTGCATGGCTCTGAATAGTTACAGATTTTTACTGTGAAGGAACAAAAACCAGTGTTTGATAGTAATTTTGAGATGGAGACAGCGAGATATGATCAATAATCTGGAAGCGTATAAAGTATTTTATTATGTGGCAAAATGTGGGAGTGTGACCAAAGCGGCCGGGGAACTGTCAATTTCACAGCCGGCGGTCAGTCAGGCCATCAAGCAGCTGGAAAATACCCTGGATGCCGCCCTGTTCCACCGGGCGGCCAAGGGAGTACGGCTGACCAGTGAGGGAGAACTGTTGTATTCCTATGTGGCAAAAGGGTACGAACAGATCGAAATGGGTGTGAAGAAGGTTCACCAGATGCAGAATATGGAACTGGGAGAAGTCCGCATCGGTGCCAGCGATATGACATTGCAGTTTTATCTGCTTCCCTATCTGGAAAAGTTCCATGAACAGTACCCCGGGATCAAGGTGATCGTCACCAATGCGCCGACACCGGAGACATTGAATTATTTAAGAGAGGGACACATTGACTTCGGAATTGTCAGTACGCCGTTTCCGGAGAGACCTGATATTCAGATGATACCGGTGCGGGAGATTGAGGATGTCTTCGTGGCGGGAAGAAGATTTTTTAGCTACAAGAACCGGACGCTGGATTTTCAGAAACTGGAAAGTCTGCCTCTTATTTTCCTGGAGAAAAATACCAGCAGCCGCAGCTACATGGATGAATTTCTGGCGGGAAACGGAGTATATGTGCAGCCGGAGTTCGAACTGGCCACCAGTGATATGATCGTACAGTTTGTGAGACGAAATCTGGGTGTTGGCTGTGTGATGCGGGATTTTGCCAGAGATTATGTGGAATCCGGCTTGCTTTTCGAACTTAGATTCAATAAAATAATACCGAAGCGTCAATTCTGTGTCGTTAGGAACACGAAGATGCCTATGGCTCCGGCTGCGGAGAAACTGTTGGAGATCATGGAGCTGGACAGACAGGAAGAAGCGAAGATATAAAAGTGACGGCAAAAAGAGGATATACCGGCGGAAACGGAACTGCTTTGACTAGTAAAACGAATAGGAGAGAAGAGTTATGATACGCAATATAATTTTTGACATTGGCAATGTGTTGACAGACTATCGCTGGGAGGGATTTCTGGCGGACAAGGGATTTGATGCGGAAATGATCAAAAAAATCGCAAAGGCATCTATTATGCATCCGCTGTGGGCAGAGTATGACCGCGGTACCTGGACGGACGAGCAGGTTCTGGCTGCATTTGTAAAGGATGCACCGGAACTAGAGAAAGAACTGCATCAGGCGTTCGAGAATATCGCTGGCATGGTAACCCCCAGAGCTTACGCTATTCCCTGGTTACAAGAACTGAAAGCAAAGGGATACCATGTGTATTATCTGTCCAACTTCTCACACAAGGCAGAGACAGAATGTGCGGAAGCGTTGAATTTCCTGCCGGAGATGGAAGGTGGCATCCTGTCCTACAAGGATCAGCTGATCAAGCCCGAACCGGAGATCTACCAGCTGCTTCTGAAACGCTATGGATTAAAGGCAGATGAGAGCGTTTTCCTGGATGATACGCTGGTGAATGTGAAGGCGGCCGAAGAACAGGGTATCCACGGCATCCACTTCCTGACCAAAGAGCAGGCGGAAGAGGAACTGCGTAAGCTCGGCGTGGACTGCTAAATGGTTCATAGCGGAGGGAGCCTTAGACCGGACGAACTCCCGAAGTGGCAGAAAGCCCTCAGGCAGATATCGGTCTCCGAGTGTGAATTTTCTAAACCCGTGGATCAAGTATTTCTCATCCAAACGGGCACGGCTCCAGGCGACATCCATGTCGCCGACCGCCTGTCGCAAACATCGTGTTTGCTCCACCCTGACTTTTTACCACAGGTTAAGAAAATATCAACACTCTCCGACAGATATCTGCCTGAGGGCTTTCTGCCACTTCGGGAGTTCTGTTTGTATTCAAAACGCCAATTTCTACGAAAAAAATACAAAAACATAAGATTTTGCTATGTAAAAAGTCTCTATTTTCGCTACACAAGCAAAATAAAGAAATTCCGTACAAAAAATCCTGATTTCGGAACTTTTTTGTACGGAATTCGTTGTTTTGGGGCTTTTTACACCAAACTAACTTGCTATTTATTTTCGTTCTCCTTTTCTTCCGGATGGAAGTCTGCGAAGGTGGAGCGGTTTGTCAGTTTTCCAAACATCCAGGTGTAGATCCAGATGAGAAGAGGGATGGCCACGGTGGCTAGCAGGCAGGTGGCGAATAGCGCGTGGCTGGCGGAGCTGTCGAAGATCGCCGCAAAAAGCGTCACGACATATAAAAGCACCAGCAGAATAATTCCAATGATCGCGAAGATCTGTTTGGAAGTCATTTTTGTTTTCTTGTTTTGTGTATTTTTATCCTGTGACATTTGTATTCCTTTCGTTATTCCCATTCATAATTCACAAAAGAGCGTAAGTGCCAGTGCGGTTTGTGGATCTCAAAAGAGCGGAAGTGCCGGTGCGGTTCGTGGATCTCAAAAGCTGCGGGAGTGCCAGAACTGTCCGTGTGCCTCAGGGACTGCGGAACCGTCAGAGTTATTCGTGATTCTCAGAGGTCTCGGAACTGTGTTCCTCATGTTCTTCGTTGGGTTCTGGAATCGTCATCAGTACCTTGATGATACGGTTCTGGTCGATACCCTGTACCTTCAAGTGAATACCGTTCTCCAGGGTAACTTCCTCACCATCCTCCGGCAGACGATCCAGACAGTCGATGATCAGACCGCCGATGGAGTCATAATCTTCACTGGTCAGATTTGTTCCAAGAACGTCGTTGATGTCATCCAACTTCATGCTGCCTTCCACCAGATAAGTATCTTCTGACATCTTCTGGATCAGTTCTTCCTCGTCCTCATCGTATTCGTCACGGATCTCACCGACGATCTCTTCTAACAGATCCTCCAGAGTGATCATACCAACGGTAGCACCGTATTCATTTAATACGAAGGAGACATTGGTGGTCTTTTCCCGCATCTCATACATGAGGTCTGCGATTTTCTTGTACTCGTAAGTATAGTAAGCATCACGCAAAATGTTTCCCACATGGAAAGCACTCTGATCCTCCGTCAGGATAAAGTCCTTGATATTGATCAGACCGATAATATTGTCCTTGTCATCCTCATAGACCGGAAGCCTGGTATACATGGAATCCCGGAAAACTGCCAGAACATCGTCATAAGTAGCATCCAGACTGACCGTTACCATATTGATGCGTGGAATCATGATATCCTTGGCGTGGGCATCGGAAAAATCGAACACATTGTAGATCAGCTTGCGTTCCTCGGATTCGATGACACCGTCCTCATGACTGACGTCCACGTAGGTTTTCAGCTCGCTTTCAGTCATGGTGCTGGCTTTTTTGTTGGGATCGATATGTAACAGCTTCATGATACCGTGGGACAGCAGATCCACAATGAAGATGACCGGCGTGAGCACCTGCATTAGAAAATAGATTACATTGCAATATGTCAGGGCCAGCTTCTCAGAATACAGTATTGCCCAGGTCTTGGGTACGATTTCGCCGCAGAGCAGCACGACAATGGTCAGAACACCGGTTGCGATACCTACAGCCAGATTGATTCGCATAGCTAATGTTGTTGCCAGGGAAGATGCAGTCAGATTGACAATATTGTTGCCGATCAGAATGGTACTGATCATTTTACTGTAATTGTCCAGGACTTTGTTGACGCGTGCAGCACGCTTGCTGCCTTCCTCTTCCAGGGTACGCATTCGTACACGATTGACCGTGGACAGCGCTGTCTCGGCAGAAGAGAAAAAGCCGGATAGAAAAATCAGAATTACGATAGAAACAAGTTGTATGACACCAGAGGTATCCAAAAAAGTTCACTCCTTCTTAAATAATAGTAGTAGGCATAAGCCCCATTTATAAGTTATTAAGCAACAATATACAATAGGACAGGAATAGTTGTCAAGTTTTCCGAATGATTTGAATATACATTTTACATAGGTAAAAAGGAGGAGCAACATGGAAAAAAGAGTAGAGAGAAAAGAAGGGGTTCCGGTGCTTGCACTGGCAAAATGTCTGCTGGCATCCTATGTGCTGACACTGTTGCTTTTATGTCTGTTGGCACTTTTATTGTATAAATTGCATCTGACGGAAGGAATGGTGACCATTGCAATCTCTGCTATTTATGTCGTAACTACCTTTACGGCGGGATTTTTGGCAGGAAAAAAGATGGAGACGCAGAAGTTTCTTTGGGGAGCACTGCTAGGGGCAGCATATTTCGTGATACTGGCGGTGGTATCCGTATTGATCAAAACGCCGGAAACTGCATTGGGCAATTCCTTCTGGACCACAATGGTATTGTGTGTGGCCGGGGGGACACTGGGCGGTATGCTGGGGTAAAATACAGAAATGGACAGGAATTTAACGGTTTTTGAGAAAAAAAGCTTTTACAAATGCCAAATACATGATATAATGAGCAAAAA
>OGGH01001877.1_pt1 | contig 11789 bp, 9 predicted proteins | sample 1571161 | NCBI WGS metagenome assembly OGGH01 (sample SAMEA2582053, study PRJEB24529) | metagenome | biome: Human gut stool | place: China | collected 2011 | reverse complement strand
GACGTCAGATACGAGACAAACGGCTTTCCGAAAATGCGCTTAAACAGGTCGCTCGTATAGCTGGGGTTAAAATGCAGAAAGTCCGCCAGCTGCTCCAGCGAGATATCCTCGCGATAATGCTCACGCAAGTACTTGTCGATCACCTCGCGCAGATTTTCCTCGGGACTTGCGCTCGTGCTTTTCTTCTGCAGCTCCAAAATGCCCGTGCCGCACAGCAGAAGCTGTTCCAGCACCTGCTCCGCCGTCAGAAGGCGCGTCAGCGCGTCATGCGCCGCGGCGGCCTGCGGGCAGCCGTCCCACGGCAGCTTCAGCGCCGCCATCTGTCGGTTCATCTGCTCCCACGCCGCGCGCTTGAGGCAGCGCGGGTTCCCCTCCGGATACGCCTTCAGAAGGTCCTGCCAATAGTCGCGCAGGAGCGCGGTCAGGTAGTCCTTCTTTCCGAGCAGGATCGCCGTTGTGATCCGTTCGGCGTAGGCGCGGTTAAACTGCTCCGCCTCCTTTTGCTCCGGCCGGTCGTCAAAGGCCGCGCCCTCGCGGAGCGCGCCGTCATAGAAATAGCTCTGTATCGCGTCGTCCGCACGCCGGAGCGCCTGGCACAGGCGCTGCATGCCCTGCACGCCGTCCGCCTTTGCCGAAAGCTCCTGCGCGTAAAGAAGATAGCCTCCCGCGCCCCAGATCTCGTCCGCCGCGCGCCGGACGGAGCCGGCGGCGCTTTTTTCTTCCAATATCGTCAGCCGGCCATCCGCGTCCAGCTGCTGCGCATACGGCGCGCGTTCCGTCAGCCGGACGCGCCACTGCGTCTCGCAGATCTCCCGCTCGCCCGGGACGGCCAGCATGAACAGCGTACACTCCGCTGCGCCGGATAAAAACTGCTGTTCGTCCTCGCCGCCGCTTCCGGTGCGCTGCGCATCCTGCCGCACCCCCGGCGCAATGCTTTCCAGGCAGCGCCGAAGCAGGCGGCTGCGGCTCTGCGTCTTGTCGCGCAGCGAACGCATCTGCCGCCGCTGCATCACATCAGAGATCGCGCGCTCCAGCTTTTCCTCGTCAATGGGCTTGAGCAGATATTCCTCCACGCCGTAGTGGATGGCTTTCTGCGCATAGGAAAAATTGTCAAAACCGCTGTAGATGATCACCGGCAGCTCCGGCTGCGTCTCGCGCAGCTTTGCAAGCAAATCGAGTCCGTCCTTGCGCGGCATACAGATATCCGTGATCAAAAGATCCGGCTTTTTCTTGCAGCAGAGCCGGTAGGCATCGTCGCCGTCCAGCGCCTCGCCCACGATCTCGATGGGAAAGCGGACGGATCGCAGCGCGCTTTTCAGCACGACCAGCACGAATTTTTCGTCGTCTGCAATGACAACTCTCATGAGTCCGCATCCTCCTGTTCCGCTTTTTTCATCCGCAGCCGCAGCGCGCTGTCAGCCCCCGGCTTCTGCATCACGGCCGGGAATTCGATCTCTGCCGTGGTTCCGACGCCGACCTCGCTGAAGATCCTGACGCCGTATTTGTCGCCGTAATTCAGCTTCAGACGGCTGTTGACGTTATAGATCCCGATGCTGACACGGCCGTTTCGCGGCTGGGCGGGCTGGAACGGCTCTTTGAGATCCGCGTTGATCTTTTCCAGCGCGTCCGCAGCGATGCCGCAGCCGTTGTCGACGATCCGGAGCCGTGCCGCGCCGTCCTGTACCTGCCCGCTGATGCAGATCTCGCAGTCCGCCCTCTTTTCCGTAAAGCCGTGCAGCACTGCGTTTTCCACGATCGGCTGAAGCGTAAACTTCGGCATGGACAGCGCGCGCATCTGCTCCGGGATCTCCATTGTCAACCGGATCTTGTCGTCAAAGCGATAGTCCATGATCCGGATGTAATTTGTCACGTGCTGAAGCTCCATCTGAAGCGACGTGCTGCCGTCCGCGCCGTACATATTGTAGCGCATGAACTCGGAGATATTCTTGACGATGTCGGCCACCTTTTCGTTATGCTCCGACAGCGCGATGCCGCGCATCGTCTCAAACGTGTTATAAAGAAAATGCGGGTTGATCTGCTGCTGCAGCACCTCAAGCTGCGCCTCTTTCTGCATCAGCTGCGCAGAATAGACCTTCTGGATCAGCTCTTCAATGCTGCTTGCCATGTCGTTGAAGGTCTGGCCGAGGTAGCGGAACTCGTCGTTTGACTCCGTCTCCACCTTTACGGCGTAGCGTCCCTCCTTCACCTGCTGCATGGCCGAGACCAGCTCGCCGAGCGGCCGGAACGTCCTGTGCGAGAACACGATCAGGAAGCACACCGCCGCAAGCAGCACGCACAGCACCAGCACTGTCATGATCGACTGGAGCTGCGCCATGTCACGCATCAGATACTTCATCTCGCACACATAGTCATATCGCCAGCCGGTCTTCGCTGAGACGCACGTAATGCGGATGATCTCCTCGCCGTCCGCCGTAAACACCCGCGTCTGCGCCGTTCCTGCGGGCGGGATCTCGTCCGCGCCCATATCACGGTAGGGATCGTCCGACTGGGTGGCGTAGATCCGGTTGCCCTGCTCGTCGCCGATGAAGATCGCGCCCTGCTGCAGATTGCTCTTGCCGTTGCCGCCATAGATCGTCTCAGCCAGAATGCTGTAGGGGATCTCAACAAGCGCCACGCCGTAGCTCTGCCGGTCATAGATGTTCACAATGCTGCGCGCAATGCCGATGGTCGTGTTTTCCTCGCCCCCGTGCCGGTCGAGAAAAATCACATACGCCCCCTGACGCGCCAGCGCGTCCTGGTACCAGCTCTCCTGCTCCAGCAGTTCCAGGCCGATGTCCGAGCGGTTTCGCAGGTAAAACTCGTTTCCGTAATTGTCAAAGACGTAAATACTGCGGATGTTGTCGTAAATACTCATGATCGTGACGAAGATGTTCTCCACGTCCTGCCGGTAATTGAGCTTTTCATCCGACGGCGCGCTGTGATATTCCTGCAGGATCTCAGAAAGCTGCGCGTTGACCGAAAGCTGGGCGTTGAGCTGGATCGACGTTTCCAGCTTGTTGTCGATGGCCGACGAAAGCTGCAGCAGATACTGCTCCATATACTCCGAGACCCGGTTCTGGATATTCTGCTTGGCCACGCGATAGGTGATCACGCTCACCGCCATCAGCGACAGCGCAATGAGCGGGATCACCACCAGCAGCAGCTTCTGCTCCAGCGGAAAACGGATTTCACTTTGCTTTCTTTTCAACATGGATCATTCCCTCCGGCGTAGGGACGCTGCCATAGCAGCCGTCCATACGCCGCGCGGCGTCCGCCGTCCGGGCAAAGCCCGGCTTGACCGGCCGCACGCCAAGGCCATAGGCATAGTAGAAGTAGACCGGCATCGCCGACCAGCCGTGGCAGAGGCTGCCTGCCTGGTCGAACGCATCCGCGCCGTCCTCCGTCTCCCAGAACGACGTTGCCCCCGCATAGAGCATTCTGCCCCAGATACGCGCAATATCCGCAAACACCCAGTCGAAATAGTCTTCCTGTCGTGTCAGAAGCGCCTCGTATTTGAACCGGATCATGCTGAGCGTACACGGGACCCAGTCGTTTTTGCCCGCAGCCAGCACCGGCAGGAGCCGCTCGCGCTCCGCCTGCCCGGCAGTGCCCGACAAGACGGCCAGCGCCTGCACAAGCTCGCTCTGCGCGCCGTCTTCCGCATGGAATGCGCCGTCCGTTTCATGCGCAAACGTGCGGTAGCTGCCGCTCTCTGCATCCCAGAACATGGCATGGCACGCCCGGCGCGCCTCCGCGCAGCCGCTGTGCAGCATGGCTGCGTCCCCGCGTTCGCCAAGCTCTTCGGCAAGCTCGGCCGCCGCGTCCAGAAACAGCAGGAAGAACATCTGATACGGCGCGTCAATGCGCGGTGCGAGCAGCTCGCTGCGGTAGATCGGTTCGCCCGACAGCAGGTCGTTCCACTCGTAAAAGCTCCAGTATTTTGTCTCGACCGGCACCGGCAGCAGCCCGTCCCTGCATTCACGCAGGCGGCACTGCGCCGCCAGACGGATGCTTGGCCAGAGCGCACGCACGAGTTCCCGGTCGCCGCTGTAACGCAGATAGTCGCGCACGCCAAGCACCCACATGAACGTGAAATACGGAATGGTGACGACCTCTTTGCCGGGCGTATGCAGCTCCAGAAAGCCGTCTGCCTGCATGCCGCGCGCAAGCATCCGCAGCGACGCCGCCGCAAACGCATATTCGCCGAAGCAGTAATAGCCGCACACCGCCTGATTGAGCGAGTCCATGGCATAAAGCGCCTGTTCGCGCCACGGGCAGTCTTCATAGTGCTCATGCATGCAAAGCCGCAGCGTATGTACCGCCGTGCGATAGATCTGCATATGCAGCCGGTCGCTGCAATAAAATTCGCCGCGCTCCGTTACCGGATAGTCAAGCGGGCGCACGCCCGCGTAAAGGCACTGCGCCGTTCCGCCGTTCAGCGGATGCAGATGCACCTCCAGATATCGCATGCCGATGCGCTGAAAATCGTGGCGGAAGCAGTGCGTTCCCGCGCCGAAGGTCACGGCAGTCTGGAACATGCGGCTTCCGATGTGACTGCGTACACGCAGATCGTCCAGATGCTCGCCCCAGCCAAGCTCCACGCGGCAGCCCGCCGCGGACGAGACCTCGATCTCCAGCAGCCCGCTCGATTCCTCGCCGCAGTCCCAGATCTCATAGCGGTCTGCGCCGGCGTCGAGCTGCACGTTCTTTCCCCGTGCCGACAAAAACGCCGACTCAAACGGTTCCCGGTCGCCCGGCAGCAGATAGCCGTGCGCGCAGACCGCAGCACGTTTGCGCCCGGAGAGCCCCTGACGCGCGATCGGGCGCGGCGCATAGCGCCGTCCGTCCGTCGTAAGTTCCGCCGCCGGCGCATAGCGCTGCGGCTCGGCCGTCTGGTCATAGTACCAGACCATGCCGGTCTGGTTTGTCGGGACCTTGCCCGCACGATAGGCCGTATCCGCGCGGCAGAGCGTCTGCGCGCCGCTGGCTACCGCACACGCGCCTTCGCCGCGCATGACGGCGAAGATCACGTATGCGCGCCCCGCCGTGTAGCAGTTGCTGGATACGCCCTGATACCACACCTCGATCTCAAGCGTGTTTTCGCCCCTGACCGCCGCGGCGGAAAGGTCGAACGTCTCATACCAGCTGGTGTCGTCCGTTCCGTCGTAGAACGCGAAGCCGATCCGTTCGCCGTTCAGGCACACCCGCGCGCGGCTGTCGCAGCTGAGCTGCAGGCTGAGCGCACCGTCTCCGTCCCACGTAAATTTCTGCAAAAACTGCACATACCGGTTCGGCTGGCTGCCGTCCGGCAGCCAGACCGGCTTTGCCTCGCGGCAGGGAAATCCATATTCTGTCTGCATTTTCCTGTTCTCCATCGGTCACTCTTCCTTTTTGTAAATCTCCGTCCATGTCTGATCCAGCCTGTCCAGCGCATCGTCAATGCTCCCGCCGGTCGAGATCTCCTCCACGGTCTTCAGGAATACCATCTGCATCCCGCTCGGCCAGTTCACATCCAGGAACGGATAGCTGTCGGTGATGCCCGAGATCAGCGTTTCCAGCACCGGATCACATCCGGCGTCAAACCCGGTTTTTACCGGCAAATTGCCGGTCTCCTGCAAAAACTGACGGTAAACATCGTCGTTTGTCAGGAAGAAATTCAAAAAGTCTCCTTGTGTGCGCTCTGCTCACTCACGGCCAGCATGCCGCCGACCGACGACGGGATCCAGTTGACGCCGTCGCTCGACGCGGGGAGAATGAACAATCCGAAATTGCAGCCGGCATTCATGCTCCGGATCATCGACACACCCCAGGAGCCCATGACCATCATGGCCGCGCGGCCGTCCGCAAACGCGCGCAGCTGCTGGTCGTATGTCGTCTGCAGGAAGTTTTCCGTCACATAGCCGCTGTCGATCAGCGTTTTCAGCATTTCGAACGTCTTTTTCCACTCCGCGCCGTCAAAATGCCGCGTCCCGTCGGCCATTTCGCGGTCAAAGTCCGGGTTTTCCCGGTAGATCGTCGTGGCCGAGAGCGCATACGGGATCAGGCTCTGGATCCATGCGTCCTTATAGCAGACGGAGAGGGGCGTAATGCCCTCGTCCTTCAGCTTCCGGCATACGTCAAGAAACTCCTGCCAGGTGGTGGGCACCGGGAGGTCATACTGCGCAAAAATATCCGCATTGTAAAATGTACAGATATAGGTCAGATCGGTCGGCGCGGCATAGATGCTGCCCGCAAGGCTGCCGGTCTCCGCGTCTGACTCCCGCACATTTTCAAGACACGGCTGTCCGCTCAAGTCGGCAAGGTAGCCCGCCCGCGCCAATGGCAGCGCCTGCGCATAGCCCGGATGCACGCCGATGAGATCGGGGCAGTCCTGCACGGCGATGCGCGCGTCAAGCGTGGAGTTATAGTTTTCCGAGTTTAAAAACTCGCTTTTGATCTTCACGTTGGGATGCGCCTTTTCATACGCGGCGATCACGTGGCCATAGGCCTCCTCCGCCTCGCCCTGATAGTGGAAAAGGTGCAGGACGATCTGTTCCTGCTCCTGCGTCTGCTCCGTGCCGTACTCGGGCGCGGCGGCGCTGCACGCCGCCAGCATCAGAAGCGCGGCGATCACACCGAAAATGGCCAGCCGTTTTTTCATCGTTCATTTCCTTTCCAAATGCGCAAACGGACAGCTGCGGGGCACCGAAAGCTCTACGGCGTCCGCGGCTGTCCGCGCAAATAACGTATATATCCGGCAGAGCTGATCCTGCGCGGCCTTCCTGCGGTATTTTACCACATCGGCCGCCGTCGTGCAACGGCCTTCGCTCAGCCCTTGACCGCACCGCCGGTGATGCCGGCCACGATTTTTTCAGACAAAAGCAGATACAGGATCAGCGTTGGGACCAGAACGATGATGACCCCGGCAAACAGGCCGGCCCAGTCGCCGGTATACTTCATGGAGGTGATCATGTTCTGCAGGCCCATGGAGAGCGTGCGGATCTTGTCGTTGCCGTTGGCAAAGATCAGCGCCATGAAATATTCGTTCCAGATGTTCATGAAATTAAAGATCGTCACGGTGATGATGCCGGGCGAGGCCATCGGGATCATGACCTTCCACATGGCCTTCATCTCGGAGCAGCCGTCGATCATGGCCGCCTCAGCCAGCGCCGTGGGGACGGTGGAGAAAAACGCCGTGAGGAAATACACCGTATACGGCAGGTTCAGCGTCGTGTACAGGATCACAAGCGTGGACAGGTGCCCGACGAGATTCGCCTTGACAAACCAGCAGTAGATCGGGATGACAAGCATGACCTGCGGGATGCTCATGCCGACGACAAAGGCGTTGAACGTCTGCTTTCTGCCGAAGAACGTTTTCTTTGACAGCACATAGGCCGCCGGCGCGGCGATCAGGATGATCAGCACGCACGGGATCCCCGTTGTGATCAGCGAGTTTACAAAATAGTGCGCGACATGGTTGCGCTCCCATACGCCGGTATAGTTTTCAACGTGGACGCCGCTTTGCAGCAGTCCGTTTGAAAAGATCTCCTTTGTGGTGCTGAACGAGGCCAGCACGATCCAGCCGAACGCAAACACAAAGAACGCGACCCAGAGGATCAGCGGAAGATAGCGCAGCAGTCCGACCGCACGCGCGCCGGTAAGCTTCTTTCTGTTTTTCATCAGTATTCCAGCGCCTCCTCCTTGAACACCCGATTCATGATCAGATAGCACGCCAGCACCAGCAGCGCCACCACGACGCCGACCGCCGCGCCCGCGCCGATATCCAGAACGCTGCCGGAGTCGGCTGCGCCGAACACCTTTTCGTACAGGAAATAGACCGGCGTAATGGTCTTTGTGTTGATGCGTGTGGAGAACATCTTCGCCCAGACAAAGAAGTTGACTGCGCCGACTGTCCAGAGTGTGATGCAGGTTCGGATCACATTCCGCAGAAGGGGAAACGTAATTTTCCAGAATTTGATCCAGGAATTCGCGCCGTCAATTTTGGCGCTTTCATAGATATCCTGCGGGATTCCCTCGATGCCGGACAGCAGGATCAGCATGAAATAGCCGACGCTTCCGTAGACATAGGAAATCAGCATCCCCCAGAACAGCCACGACGGCGAAGTCCAGTTGATCTTCGCCAGCGCCGTCCAGCCCAGCGCCGTAAACAGCTGCGTGAGCAGGCCGAATTTGTTCTGGAAGATATATTGCAGCCACATGGTAGACAGTGCGACTGCCGAGATGGTATTGGGAAGATAGATCGCCGAGCGCCAGAATTTCTTACCCTTGACGCCGGACGCGAGAATGACGGCAAAGAAAAGTGCGATCCCAAGCGTCAGAATGCCGCCGACCAGCCAGATGACGCCGATATTTTTAAGCGATGCAACGAAAACGCTGTTCTGGAACAGACCGATATAGTTGTCCAGCCCCGCAAACTGCCACTCAGACGTGCTGCTGCTGATCGCGGGCAGCCGATTCAGGCTCATCAGGAGCGTCCGGATGAGCGGATACGCGAACATTACCAAAAAGCAGATAACCGCCGGGCCAATGGACGCCAGAATGAAAAACGTTTGTCTTTTTTTCAATGTGATTTCTCCCTCCGTTCATCGCCGTGCAGGCGATGCTAAGGTTTTTCCGCAGGCGTCTGGACTCGTACCTGCCACAGGCAGGAGGGCTCGCGTCCTCCTGCCTGTCGATTGCGAAACTTACTGGAGCTGGGACTGTACGCCGGAAACGAAGCCCGCGCCGTCAACAGAGCCCGCCAGCAGCTCGGCGAACATACCGTTGACAACGGCGTTCACGTCGGAGTTGCTGCTGTACATGCCGCACCAGGGAATGACGTCGGTGGACTGCGCCTGCAGCTCGCCGGCGCTCTTGAGGTTCTCAGGCAGCTCGAGGCCGTCAACAACAGGCATTGACTGCGCCTTGTCGACCATATCCTGCTGCGTCTGGACAGAGGTGAACTCCTCCAGCAGCGCCAGAGCCTCTTCCGGATGCTCGCAGCCCTTGGTGATGCCGAAGAACTGGCAGCCGGTGGAGTAGGTGGTGTAGGGATACTCGGCGTTGTCGGGAGCCGGGAAGAACATAGCACCCCACTGGAAGTCATCGCCGGTGATGTCATGCACTTCGTTGGGCAGCCAGGAGCCGTTGTAGTACATGGCGGCAGTGCCCATTGCGAATTCGCCGTTCTGCGCGGACGGGAAGACGTTGGAGCCGCAGCTGTCGGAGAAGTAGCCGTTCGCACGCATTGCAGCGAAATCGTCTGCCATCTGGGCGACGGCGGGATCGCTCCAATTTGCGCCGGTGGTGTCGCTGAGCAGCTCAGTGACCCAGTCCGGGCCCTTCATCATGGCGAGATAGGTGCCGTAGAGGCAGGGATAGTAGGCATCGTCGACCGTGATGGGATCATAACCGGCGTCCTTGATTTTCTGGCAGACGTCCATGAACTCAGACCAGGTGGTGGGCATGGCGTCGATGCCGGCCTCGACAAAGATCGCCTTGTTGTAGTAGATGGTGCCGACGAACGGCTGAGAGGGGATGTAGTACCAGGACGTGCCGTCGGAAGCGAAGCTCTTTGCAAACGCTACCATGCCGGCGGAGATAGCCTTTTCGAAGTCGCTGCCTTCCATGTAGGAGGTCAGATCCATCAGATAGTCCTCGCCAAGCAGGTTCACGATCTGGTCAAAACCGCTGTCGACGATATCGATGGCGTTGCCGGAATCGATGCTCGCTCTCAGGATCTCACGGACATCGCGGCCCGCCCAGTTGACCTCGACGGTGCAGTCGGGATGCGCTTGCTCAAAGCGGGCGATCGCGGCCTTGTAGACCTCGGCCTGCGCCTCGTTCTCCGTCCACTGTGCCCAGTAGTGGATCACGATCTTGTCGCCGTCAGACTCGGCGGGAGTCTCGTCGGCAGTGGTTTCTTCTGCGGGCTTGTCAGCCGTGGCAGTGGTTTCTCCTGCGGGTGTGTCGGCAGCCGGCGTTTCCACTGTCTTTGCACAGGCAGCCATGCCGAAAACCATCAGCGCCGCAAGAAGCAATGCAAGCAGTTTTTTCATGTTGATTCCTCCATCAAATTTTTTGCTTTCCGCACGGTCGTCCGGCGGAAGCATCAGAGATTTTCTCTGTTATTCTGATTATATTGCAAAAAGCAGGGAAAAAGCAGGAGAGGAATCTTGTAAAAAAGGTGTCTTTTTTTTGGCTGGCATCTGCGGCTTTTGTGGAAAATATCAAAAAACGGCCCCGCTCAGTGAGCGGGGCCGCTTCAACTTGTATCATGCGAACACTATGGATCAACTTCCAAAATTAGGGCAATACCGCACAAATGCTAGGATGTGCATTGGCCGGGAAGCCATTTTGTAAAAACCAATAGGATTGCCCCATGCTTTGGCTCACGGAGTACACTGATTCAAGTTGCCAGGCAAGGCCTGTCAGTCAGAATCAGATTCGCTAATGCGAACATGATATTGAATTTGGCTCTCTGCTTTTCGAGCCCTCGGTATCGTGTTTTTCGGAAACGCAGCTGTTTCTTGACGACACCGAATGCGTGCTCCACTTTCGCACGGACAGAGGACTTTGCGTGTTCTGCTTTCTTTGCGGCATACTGACCGCTTTTGCTCAGCTTTTTCACTTGGGATGGACGGCGGTTGATTCTGTATTTGATCTTGCGACCAGCCTTGTTGCGGATGATCGCATCGCCGCGCTTTTCTGCTCCGTGGTAACCACTGTCGCCATATACTTCATCTTCATCTCCGGTCAGCAACTTGGATGTTTCTGTGGCGTCATGGACATTAGCTGCTGTTGCCTCCACGGTATGAACCAGTCCGCTGTGCCTGTCAACGCCGATATGTGCCTTATAGCCGAAGTGCCAGGTATTGCCTTTCTTCACCTGATGTGCATCCGGGTCCCGCTTCTTTTCTTTATCCTTGGTGGAAGAAGGGGCGGAAATAATGGTGGAATCCACGATCGTTCCCTTTTTCAGAATGAGGCCTCGTTCCATAAGTGCGGCAACCACCTGAGAGAACAGCTTTTCCTGCAATCCGTTCTTGATCAGCAGATTGCGAAAACGACCAAGGGTATCTTCGTCCGGAACCTGATTACTGGAATCGATGCCGCAGAAATCCGAAAACGCACGGCTGTCGATTGCTTCTGCTGCGGTTGCCTCATCACTCAGGTCGTAAAGATTTTGCAGCAGATACAGCCGCAGCATGATCTCCAGCGGATAGGGCTTATTGCCACGCTCTCCTTTGTAATAGCACGGCCGAATCAGGGATAGCCATTCCTTCCACGGGGACGATTCGTTCGATCTGACTCAGAAACTCTTTTTTCTTTGTCCGCACCTGCGCCAACTCATCGCTGAATGCGGAAATCGTCATCTGTTTATCCATGCGTCCATTTTATCACACTTTGCATTCGCTTTGCTTTTTTTGCGGTATTGCCTTAAATAATTCCGCCTTCCCGGAACCGGGAAGGCGGAGATTTTGAGAAACAAAGTTTTATTGACGCAGTATCGTGTCAAGAAACGCGTCAACCTGACAGATCGTATCTTCATTGACCGTTTGACTGCCCTTTTTCCGAACGACCGTCATGTGGCCGCTGCTTTCTTCCTCCTGTACCAGCCGAAAGGTAACGGGAGCATCGGCCAGCTCGCCGCGGTGCGCATACAGCGCGCAGTCATCGGGGGTCACTTCAACGTCCTCGCTGCCTTGCAGGACAAGTGCCGGAACATTGGCACGGGAAAGCCCCGCCGCGGCGGTCGGGCTGCAATTCCTTCCAAACAAAATGCGCTGCATCGGCAGGATCAGGCCGCA
>OGGH01001875.1_pt1 | contig 11802 bp, 7 predicted proteins | sample 1571161 | NCBI WGS metagenome assembly OGGH01 (sample SAMEA2582053, study PRJEB24529) | metagenome | biome: Human gut stool | place: China | collected 2011 | reverse complement strand
TTTCCAGTTCATCCGCGAAGCCGGTCGAGATCGTCCCGTCCGACTGCTCAAGTCCGGCCAGCTTCATGCAGGCGATCAGAAACTCGCTGCGGCTGACAGGGCAGTCCGGCTCAAAGCAGAGGTTCCCGGCAATGACTCTGCCGGTGTAAAGCCCCTTGTCCTTGAGCCACATGGCGGCGAACGCATCCCGGTCGCCGGACATATCCTGATACGTTGCCTTATCCGCGGGCTTCAGAATGCGGATCTTGACGCAGGCCTCATTCGAGACGTTCCCGGCCGGATCGGTCGCAGTAAAAACGAACGAATCCTTGCCGACCTTGTTTTTATCCGGCGTATAGGTGAAGCTGCCGTCCGTATGCAGCTCGACCGTGCCGCGCTTTGGTTCCTTGACAAGCTGATACGTCAGCTCCTGATCCTCCTGATCTGTGGCTGAAAGCGTGCCGGTGTTCGCAATGTTCTTATACGTTTCCAGAGTTCCGTCCTCGCAGACCGGCGCGGTATTCGTGCCGGAGAGAATGCGCAGGGATACCGTGACGGCGTCGCCGAGCATCCCGTCTTCGATTGGGCAGTAGACCAGCTCACAGTCGGCGTTTCCAAGGCAGACCGGGCGCAGCTTCATCTTTTCCAGTGCTGCCGCAGGCAGAATGTCGCCCCGGCAGATCACGCGGCTGCCGATGCAAAGCTCTGCCTGATACGCGGGAGGGACGGAGGAAATGTAGACGCCCTCCAATCCGTCGGAATCAGAAAAGTCTGCGGCGGTAAACCTGTATTCCGAGGTATAATCGACGGCGATCTCAGCGGCCAGAGCAGGCACGCAGAGCATGACCAGAACCAGCGCTGCGGCAAGCGCGGCGCGAAGCGGGCAGGTACGGTGTTTCAAAGGGAAAACCTCCTTTTTGATGTTACGGAGGTAGTTTCTGCGCCCGGCGGGAAAATATGCAAGCGAAGCTGAAAAAATCCCTCCGACCCGGTCGGAGGGATAAATTGTGGGGAATTCAGGAATAGAATGCGTCGATTGCGGCGATAAGCTCCTTCAAAACCTCCTGCAGGGGCTTTCCCTTGATCTGTGCACCGGCTGTCGCGCCATTTCCGCCGCCGTTGCCGAGCGTTTCCAGAACCGCCTGCACATTGCACGAGCCGATGGAGCGTGCGCTGATGATGATCTGTCCGTCGTCCGGGAAGAGAACGAAGGAGGTGGTAATGCCGGAAACGTTGATCAATTCATCCGCGGCCTGAGACGCGATCACGCGGGTGAGCTTTTCGTCTACGCAGGCAATGGCGATCTCATTCCGGTACAGCCGCGCCGCCTGAATAACGCGATAGCGCAGAAGCGTATCGTCCAGATCTGTCTGAAACAGCTTTTTGACCTCGACCGGGTCCGCGCCGGCCTTACGCAGATATGCCGCCGATTCGAACGTGCGCGGGCTTGTCCGGATGGAGAAATTTTTCGTATCCAATACGATACCGGACAGAAGCGCCTGCGCCTCGATCGGCTTCAAATCGCGCTGATTGACCGCATACTGCAGAAGCTCCGTCACCAGCTCGGAAGCAGAGGAAGCAGACGGCTCGTGCAGCTTGACAACAGTCTGGCTGATAGAATCCGCAGCATTGCGATGGTGATCGATCAGAACGACGCGGGAGATCGCTTCCAGCAGCGGCTTGCTCTCGACCTGACCGGGCCGGTTCGTGTCGACTACGATGAGAAGACTGCGGTTGTCCGCCTCGACTAGCGCGTCCTGCCCGGAAATAAACAGATCGGCATAGTCCGGAATGGCCCTGAGCTCCGCAATCAGGCTCTGGCAGGCGTTCTTTTGAAGGTCAATTACGATTTTTGCCCGGCAGCCCTTGATACGGCACAGGCAGAGAAGACCGACGGCTGCGCCGAGCGCGTCGAGATCCGCCATACGGTGCCCCATAATATATACGGTGCTGGACTGGCTGATCAGCTCTGACAGGGAGCTTGCGATCAGACGGGAGCGGATGCGGGTGCGGCGGTCCGTCTCCTTGACTCTGCTGCCGTAGAAGGTAAAATTGAACCGGTCCTTGATAACGGCCTGATCACCGCCTCGGGAGAGTGACATTTCGATTGCAAGCGAGGCAAACTGGTAATTTTCCGCGAAGCTCCCGCCGTCCTTGCCGATGCCGAGCGAGATGGTCGCCGACATCCCGCCGGTTGACGTGATGTGCCGTACATCCTCCAGAAGCGTTGAAAAACGGCTCTCCTGAAGCCGGGGCAGATCCTTGCTTTCAAAGATCACCAGATAGCGGTTGCGCTCGATTTTCCGGCACAGCGCCTCCAGCCCCGTCGTCCAGTTCGCCACAACGTCATTGAGCTGCGCGTCAAGCGTGGAGATGGCGGAATCGGAAAGATTGGTGGTCAGCTCATCGTAGTTATCAATGAGAACGATCGACACAACCGGACGCGTCCGCATGAATTCATCGCGGATGTTGAACATCTCCGTCATGTCGGCGAAGTAGATCGTCGCGAGCTGCACGGTCGTCGTGCTGTCCTCAGAGCGGACGAAGCTGCCATAGATGCGATAGCGCCGGTCACCGATGTTCCGGTCGCCGGACATCTCGGAATGGCCTTCGCTCAGCCACTTGTTGGAGAAATCTGGGATCACGGCTTCGAGCTTCTGATAGCTGGCCGTGTCGGAGAGGCCGGTGATAGCAAAGAAGCTGGGGTTTCCCCAGATGATCTCGTTGTCGGGCAGCCGGATGACTGCCATTGGGAACGCGGACCCGGCATGAACGGAAATACCGGCGGAATCGGTCGCCTTCTGCACATAGCTCATAAGCTCACGCTTGCGCCTGGAGAGCTGGGCACGGCTGATAATAAAAACGATCACCGTGGCAAGAAGCGCACCGCCCGCCAGATAATACTGCCGCAGCACGGCAGCTGAGGCGGCGAAGAGCAGCATGACCACAAAATACCAGATCGTATTGGGGTTGAGCAGACGCCAGACAGGTTTTTTCAAATACTGTCGCCTCCATTTCGCAATGAACAAATCTATATATATTATATCAGATATGTCCGTAAAATCAACAGAAATCGCGGCTTTTCGTGCGGCTCGAAAAGCCGTGTCTCCGGAAATACTTCCAGAAAAGATAGAAAAAAGGTATACTTTTTGAAAAAAGTGTGATATACTTAATCAGAATTGCCTCACGGGAGGCTTTCTTTTGGGATTATGCGCCGCCTCGGACGGCGCAGCAAATAGATCAACTGCATATTCATATGGAGCGCAGGCAGCGGCGAAGCAGACCGGGGCGAGACGGGGCTCAGGACACTTCCCTGTATGCGCCTGTTCTCCTGCGTCTTTTTTGCATTTGTTCCGCGCGTGATCCGTTTGCCAGAACGGCGCTGCGCAGCCTAATCCATACCTATTTTTTTAAGAAAAGAGTGAAATCATTTGGCAGAAAAATTAAAAATCATCCCGCTTGGCGGTCTGAATGAGATCGGCAAGAATATGACCGTGCTTGAATACGGCAAGGATATCATCATCGTTGACTGCGGTCTCGGCTTCCCGGACGATGAGATGTATGGCGTTGATCTGGTCATTGCCGATATGACCTATCTTGTCAAAAACAAGGACAAAATACGCGGTATGTTCCTGACGCATGGCCACGAAGACCATATCGGCGGCATTCCCTACGCCATGGAGCAGTTCAGATGCCCCATCCACGCCACACGCCTGACCGCCGGCATCGTCCAGCTGAAGCTGGAGGAGCATCAGCTCCAGAATGCGGTGCATCTGTTTACGCATGAGGCAGGGGAGAAAGTCAAGGCCGGCTGCTTTACGGTGGAATTCATCCATGTGAACCATTCCATCGCCGACGCGGTCGCCTTTGCCATCAAAACCCCGGTCGGCACCGTCGTCATGACGGGCGACTTCAAAATTGACGCCACAGCAGAGGACGGCATGATCGATCTTGCGCGCTTCGGCGCTCTGGGCAAGGAGGGCGTGCTGGCGCTGCTGTGCGATTCGACAAACGTGGAGCGACAGGGCTATACGCCGTCCGAGCGTACGGTCGCGGGCAGCTTCGAGCGGCAGTTTACCGGCTGCAATAAGCGCATCATTGTCACGACCTTTGCCTCCAACGCCTTCCGCCTGCAAAGCCTCATTACGGTCGCGAAGAAATTCGGCCGCAAGGTCGCGGTCACGGGCCGCAGCATGGAGAATATCCTGAAGGTATCCACAGAGCTTGGCTATCTGAAGATCCCTGCGGGCACGCTCGTCGATATCAATCAGATCAAGCAGATCCCGAACAACAAGCTTGTGATCGTCTCGACCGGCTCACAGGGCGAAAATATGTCCGCGCTCTACCGTATGGCGTTCTCTGGCCACCGTCAGGTTGAGATCACAGCGTCTGACCGTGTAATTATCTCCGCGTCCGCCATCCCCGGAAACGAAAAATCCATCGGCAAGATCATCAACGAGCTCTACCGCAAGGGTGCAGAGGTCATCTATGACAAGCTTGAGGGCCTGCACGTCTCCGGCCACGCCTGCCAGGAGGAACTGAAGATCATCCACGGATTGCTCAAGCCCAGATTCTTTATTCCCGTCCACGGCGAGCAGCGCCATCTGCAGGCACATTCGCGTCTGGCCCAGACTATGGGCATGGATCCCAAGAATATTTTTATCTCCGATATCGGCAAGGTGCTTGAGCTTACAAAGGCCACCTGCAAGTGGGGCGGCACCGTTCCGTCCGGCAGGATTCTGGTCGACGGCACCGGCGTCGGCGACGTCGGAAGCGTCGTTCTGCGCGACCGGAAGCATCTGGCGCAGGACGGTATGCTCGTCGTGGTCGTCAACATTTCCAGCGAGGACGGCAGCGTCATCACCGGCCCGGACATCATTACAAGAGGCTTCGTCTACGTGAAGGAGTCGGAGAACCTGATGGAAGAGCTGCGTGTGATCGCCGCGCACGCCATCGACCGGTGCAGCCAGAATGGCCGCAGCGATTGGAGTGTGCTGAAAGCCAACATCAAAAACGACCTGTCCGGGTATCTGTTCAAGACAACAAAGCGCAATCCGATGATCCTGCCGGTCATTATGGAGATCTGAGGGCGCCGGACTCGCGATTTTTTCTGAAACACAAGAAAAAACAGAAAAAAAGTCAAATCAGGCATTGTCAAAACGATAAAGTTGGGGTTATAATAACACAGTTGCGCGAGTGCGCGGCAATGTTACCAGATGAATGAGGATGAGCGAAAGAATGGCAAACACAAAGAACCCGAAGCCCTCGACTGAGGACGCAATGGCAACGGTTTCCGCGCTGATCGCAAAGGCAAAGCGCGAAGGAAGCATTCAGTCGAGCGAGCTGACTGCCGAGCTGGAAAAGCTGGATCTGCCGGTCGAGAAGATCGAGCATATTTACGATACCTTTGATGCGATGGGCATCCAGATCGTCAGCCCTGAGCTGGAGCTGGACGTCTCCGACGATCTTGGTATGGACATGGACGAGGTTCCTGACAACGACGAGGAAGAGCTTGTAGACCCGCTGGAGCTTGCTGCAGAATACAATCTGGATGACCCGGTGCGTATGTACCTCAAGGAGATCGGTCAGGTCAAGCTGCTGACTGCCGAGGAGGAAATCGAGCTGGCCAAGCGCGTCTCCGAGGGCGATAAAAAGGCCAAGGACCGCTTGACTGAGGCCAATCTGCGCCTTGTCGTGTCGATCGCAAAAAAATACTCCGGCAGAGGTCTACACATTCTGGACCTGATCCAGGAGGGCAACACGGGCCTGATCCGTGCGGTCGATAAGTTCGACTATACAAAGGGAAACAAATTCTCTACATATGCAACGTGGTGGATCCGGCAGGCCATTACCCGCGCCATTGCCGATCAGGCGCGCACCATCCGTATCCCGGTGCATATGGTCGAGGTCATCAACAAGGCGACCCGCTGCAACCGCAAGCTCGTACAGGAGCTGGGCCGTGAGCCGACGCTGGAGGAGATCGCCGCAGAGCTGAACCTCCCGATTGAAAAAATCATCGAAGCCAACCGCACCGCAGCCGATACGCTCTCTCTCGATATGCCCGTCGGCGATGAAGAGGATACGACCATCGGCTCCTTTGTCGAGGACGATAATACCCCCGGTCCCGTCGATGCAACATCCAACGCCATGCTCTCTGAGGCGCTGACCGAGATTCTCGGCACACTGACCGAGCGTGAGGCAGACGTGCTGCGCATGCGCTTCGGTATGTACGACGGCCGCACGCACACGCTTGAGGAGGTCGGTCAGATCTTCGGTGTTACGCGTGAGCGCATCCGTCAGATCGAAAACAAAGCTATCCGCAAGCTGCGCCACCCGTCCCGCGCAAAAAAGATCAAGGATTTCTATTGCTGATATCCCCAAACGCCCTTGCAGAATGCTGCGAGGGCGTTTTTGCTCCATTTCTGCAACCAACGCGCGCAAATTCCGTCTTAGATAGTATCAGGAAGAATCAGGAGGGAAATTCCATGCGAACAGTACGAAGCACGATAGCTCTGCTCCTTGCGTTTCTTTTGGCCGCCGCGCTCTGCGGCTGTGCTGCTTCTCCATCAGGCGGGCAGCTTGCCAGTACCCCCGGCAGCGGCCCTGCCAAACCGGTCGACGCAGCGGATTTCATGTCCTACGCAGGCCCGGTTTTCCCGCTGACGCTGGCGCAGGCGGAGCCTGCGCTTTCCGCCGACCGGGAGGTATTGCTCGACTGCGCGCCCTATGCCGAAGAGAATGCCGCCGCGATCACTGTGGCAGATCGGTACACGATCCGCAATGATTCCGGCGAAGACTGCACCGTGACGGTGCTCTACCCCTTCGTTTCCAGCCTCAGTGACCTCGATTCGCTCCGACCGTCGCTTACGGCAGATGGAGCTGCCGTGCGGAGCACGCTCTATCCCGGCGCGTTCCCCGGCTGGTTTGGTCCGGCCAGTGCTGAACCGGAGCTTGCGGAGGAACGCTGGAACATTCGACACGCGGAAAGCTGGACGGAGTACCAAACGCTGCTGACCGGCAGCTATCAGGCTGACGCGCTCGCTCCGAGAACACTGCCGGAGCAGACCATCTATGTCTATTCCTTTACCGCATCCGGCGAGACGACGGCAAACGCGGCGACCCTTGCGATCACAGTCGACGCAGACCCGGAAAAAACAACGATCCTGACCTACGGGATCAACGGTTATGGACAGGACGAAGCGACAGGCCAGCCGCAGTACAGCTATTTTACAAACGAACACAGGCAGTCATTGCATCTGCTTGCCGTGCTTGGGCAGGATCTGGCCGGCTGCGCCATGCAGGGCTATACGGACGGCAGCTGCGAACAGGGGAAGGAGCTGGATACGCTCGAAGGAACCGTGACGCGCACGGAACTGCCCCTTGCGGAGCTTCTGCCGCAGTACGGCGTCTGCTCCGCCACACCCGCCGAGCGTTACAGTGAGGGCCGGCTGGACGATCTGCTCCAGGACGCGGAAACCGTTCAGCGTGTCTGCTATGCCGCAGCGGAGATCACCATCCCGGCAGGCGGCACGGTCTGCGTTGAAGCTGTTTTCCGCAAACCGCACAGCTTCGATTTCTTTGGATTTTATAATGAATTAGTTGACGGTTATGGAATTATGACAACCGGAAGCGCTTTGACGCTGCAAAACCAGACCGCGCGTCTGGATACGCACGGTCTGGTTACGATCTATGGGCAAAATTTTGAGTTTGACGGACAGGGGAACGCTGTTCCGCTGTCCGCGCAGACGGAATATTACTATCTCAATCTGACAGCCGGTTCCGAGCCATCATAACCGCACAACCGGCTTAATGAGATCGCGCGGCTTGTCCTTCATGAGCCGGAGCGCCTGCGGCAGCGCGTCCCAGCCGTCATAAACGTGCGTGATCAGCGGCTTTACATCGAGCCGCCCGTTTGTTATGAGCGCGGCCAGCTTTTCCATCCGCAGCCGTCCGCCCGGCATGAGACCGCCGTTTATTCGCTTGTGGCCCATCCCGACGCCCCACTCCGCACGCGGCAGGCGCACATATTCTCCGCTGCCGAGATAATTGACATTTCCGATGTTTCCGCCCGGCTTCAGAGCCTTTATGACCGGAATGAACGTATCCGCATCGCCGCCCGCAATGATTGCGCAGTCGACGCCCTTGCCGCCTGTCAGTTCCAGAACCTGCTCGTCAATGGGGCCGTCTTTGTAGCTGATAAAATCGGAAGCGCCATATTGCCGCGCTGCTTCTACGCAGACGGGCCGTGTTCCGACCGCAAGGATTCTGGCCGCGCCCCGAAGGGCTGCGCCCGCCACAGACATTAGTCCGACCGGGCCGATACCGACCACGAGCACTGTATCGCCGAACTGCACGTCCGCCAGCTCCGCGCCGTGAAAGCCGGTCGGCACCATATCCGAAAGCATGCAGGCTTCCAGAATATCCATACCCTCCGGCAGATGTGCCAGATTGCCGTCAGCGTCGTTTACATGGAAATACTCTGCAAATACGCCGTCTTTGATATTCGAAAACTTCCATCCGGCCAGCATTCCGCCGGAGTGCATCGCATAGCCTGCCTGTGCCTCCAATGAACTCCAATCCGGCGTGATGGCCGGAACAAGCACCCGGTCGCCGGGCTGAAAGTCCTTTACCAGCGCGCCGGTCTCCACAACCTCCGCGCAGCATTCGTGCCCCAGAATCAGGTCGTGCCGGTCGCCGACTGCGCCCTCCCAGACCGTATGCACGTCCGACGTGCAGACTGCCGCCGCAAGCGGACGGCAGACCGCATCCAACGGCCCGCATACCGGACGGGGCTTTTCCACCCAGCCGACCTCGCCAATCCTCAGCATTGCAAATCCCTTCATGCGTATCCCCGCTTTCCAATATTAAGTCGGGATAGTATGTGAGAAAAAAACATCTGCTATGCAAAAGCAGCGGCCTCCGGTTCGGAAGCCGCTGCTTTTGTTATCAGCCCATTTTTTCCTTCAGATGGGACAGGCGTTCAAGCGCCTCATAGAGCGTCTCGTCCTTCTTGGCAAAGTGGACGCGGACGATGTGATTGACGTTCTCATTGAAGAACGACGTGCCGGGAACGCAGGCCACGCCGACCTTTTCCGCCATTTCCAGGCAGAAATCCACATCGGATTCGCCCTTGCGCATATATGGGCCGATATCAGCCAGTACGAAATACGCGCCCTGCGGGTCGGTAAACGGAATGCCGATCTGCTTTAAGCCGCCGGTGAACAGCTTTTTCATGTGCGCATAATGCGCGCCGAACTCCTGATAATAGCTGTCCGGCATATCGAGGCCCACAACGGCGGCTTCCATCAGCGGAGACGGCGCACCGACGGTATTGAAGTCGTGGTACTGCTTGATGCGGTCCATGATGGGCTGCGGCGCGATGGCGTAGCCGAGCCGCCAGCCGGTGATGGAATACGTCTTGGACAGGCTTGAGCAGCTGACCGTCCGCTCCCACATCCCGGGCAGGCTGTTCATGTAGATATGCTTGTGGCCGTCATAGACGATATGCTCATAGACTTCGTCCATAATGGCAAACGCGTCATACTTGATGCACAGCTCGGAAATGAGCTTCAGCTCGTCATAGGTGAAGACCTTGCCGGACGGGTTCGATGGGTTGCAGATCAGAATGGCCTTCGCGCCCTGCTTGAACGCGTCTTCCAGCACATTTGCGTCGAAATTGAACTCCGGCGGTACCAGCGGAACGAAAACCGGCTCACAGTCAGCCATGATGGCCTGCGCGCGGTAATTCTCAAAATACGGGGAGAACATGATGATCTTGTCGCCGGGGTTCGTCAGGGCAAAGATCGTGTCGACCATGGCCTCGGTCGAGCCGATGGTCACGACCATATCCGTTTCCGGGTCAAGCGTGCGTCCCATGAAGCGCCCAGCCTTACGCGCCAGCGCCTGCCGGAAGTTCGGCGCGCCCATCGTGATGGGGTACTGGTGCGGGCCAAGTGCGCTGACCTCGGCCAGACGGTCGGTGAGCGCCTTGGGCGGGTCAAAATCGGGGAAGCCCTGCGCCAGATTGATTGCGCCGCACGCAAGACTCACACGCGTCATGCGGCGAATGACGGAGTCGGTGAATAATTTGTTTTTTCTGCTCATTTCCTGCATCGTTTATTCCTGCCTTTCCTGATCTGATGAAACAATGCCGAGCTCTGCCGCACCGGCAAGCTGCATTCCGTTCGTGTGCAGCAGCGACAAGACTTCTGCCGGATCTGCAACACGGAGGATCATATAGGCCATCCCGTTCGGCTGGCCGAAAATCGAATACATATATTGGACGTCGATCTGCCTTTCTGCCAGAAGCTGCAGCAGGCGGCTCAGCCCGCCCGGCTCATCCGGCACGCCGACGGCGACGACTTCGCTGGCCGAGAAGATAAATCCGTTCTCGCGCAGTACGCGGCACGCCTCCGGCTCGTGGCTGGCAATGAGGCGCAGCACGCCGTAATCGCTCGTCTCGGCAATATTAATCGCGCGTAGATCGATATTGTTTTTTGCAATCAGCGCCGTGATCTCAGCCAGCTGCCCGGCCCGGTTTTCCAAAAAAACGGAAATCTGATGAATCGCCATAGCCTTTTCCTCCTTAGATCCTGCGCTTGTCGATGACGCGGATGGCCTTGCCCTCACTGCGGGCGATGGATTTCGGGGAAACAAGATGCACCTGTGCAAAAATGCCGAGCATTGCCTTGAGCGCGGCGACAAGGCTCTTTTCACGCTGCGTGATCTCGGCCAGAGAGTCAGAGAAGTGCTCCGGCGTCATCTCGACGAGCACATCGAGCGTGTCGGAGTTGTTGACGCGGTCGACCACGATCTGATAGTTGGATGTGTAGCCCTGTTCGAGCAGCACTGTCTCGATCTGCGACGGGAAGACGTTTACACCCTTGACGATCAGCATATCGTCGCTGCGGCCCATGGGCTTGCACATCTTGATATGCGTCCGCCCGCAGGGGCAGTCCTCATGACGCAGAATGCAGATATCGCGCGTGCGGTAGCGCAGCAGCGGGAAGGCCTGCTTCGTGATCGACGTAAACACCAGCTCGCCCTGTGTTCCCTCCGGCAGCACCTCGCCGGTATCCGGGTCGATAATTTCTGCGATAAAATGATCCTCGTTGATGTGCATACCGGCCTGCGCGCTGCATTCATACGCAACACCCGGGCCGGAAAGCTCCGTCAGGCCATAGATATCATACGCCTTGATGCCGAGGCTCTTCTGGATATCCTGACGCATCTGCTCACTCCATGCTTCTGCGCCGAAAATGCCGGCCTTCAGATGGATCTTGTCCCGCAAGCCGCGCTCGTGAATAGATTCAGCCAGATACGCCGCGTAAGACGGTGTGCAGCACAAAACGGTCGAACCGAGATCCTCCATAAATTGCAGCTGCCGGTCGGTGTTGCCGGAGGACATCGGCAGCGTCAGGCAGCCGAGCTTCTGGCTGCCGCCGTTGAGTCCGAAGCCGCCGGTGAACAGGCCGTAGCCATACGCGACCTGACATACATCCTCCGGGCCTGCACCCGCGGCTGCCAGCGCACGCGCACAGCAGTCGTTCCAGAGGTCAATATCCTCCTTCGTGTAAAACGCGACGACGCGCTTTCCGGTCGTGCCGGAGGTAGAGTGGATGCGGATGCACTTTTCCAGCGGCTCTGCCAGAAGACCAAATGGGTATGCCTCACGCAGATCGGCTTTGCTCAAAAACGGCAGCTTGTAAAGATCGTCCCGGCCCTTGATATCGTCCGGCGCAACGTGCGCCGCCTCCATCTTTGCGCGGTAATAGGGCACATTGTCCCACACATGACGCACCTGACGGACGAGCCGCTCGTCCT
>OGGH01001858.1_pt1 | contig 11916 bp, 12 predicted proteins | sample 1571161 | NCBI WGS metagenome assembly OGGH01 (sample SAMEA2582053, study PRJEB24529) | metagenome | biome: Human gut stool | place: China | collected 2011 | reverse complement strand
TCCTGCCTTTCTATTTCTTAATACTAAGCGTCACTCCATCACCGAGAGGAATAATACTTGTCTCAAGCTCTTCATGATTTTTCAGCACATAAAGGTATTCCCTCATCCGCTTATAAATTGTCCGGTTTCTTCTCTCCACTGCAAAACGGGACTGGATCAGATCACCATCCTGCAGCACATTGTCAGACACCAGATATCCATCCTGCTCCAGCAGACGCATCAGTTCCGGAAAGTAGTGGATATACTGCGCCTTTGCTGCATCCACAAAGATAAAATCATAAGGACCATCAAGAGTCTTGATGATCTCCATGGCATCTCCCTCCAGCAATGTGATCTGATCACATTTACCAGCTCTTTCAAAATTATGCTTTGCAACAGGAATGCGCTTTTCATAATTCTCAATGGTCGTCACATGGCAGTCAGATGGTGCATATTCGCACATGAGCAATGCTGAAAATCCAACAGCCGTTCCCAGTTCCAGAATCCGTCGGGGTTTCTTCTGCTTTAACAGAAGTTTCAAAAGGCTCTGGGTCTCCACCCGAATGATCGGTACATAGTCCCGCAGTGCTTCCTGCTCAATGGTATCCAGAAGTTCTGTATTCCCTGTATACAATGACCGGATGTAAGAAGCCGTTCTGTTCTCCTCAAGGATCATGATTCTTCATCCTCCTCGATCTTCTCTTCTCCGGCAAGGATCTTCATGATCCGTCTGGGTGTCATGGATGTATTCAGTTCGTAGGTTCCCGGCTTAAGTTTATCATCGTAACCTGTCAGCTTCAACTGAATCTGGAATGTTCTGCTGTCCGTGATCAGACCACGGCTCTCCAACAGCTTTGCGATCTCCTTGTTGCCCATATCCGAAGTCACGGAAACTTTCACATCCCGTCCCGGTTCCGGATCCACCGCTGCATCTGAAACGACATGATAAGCAAAATCATGTGCTGTCTGTCCGACGCGCCAGATTGCAGCGATCACCAGCAAGACGATCGCCAGACGTAAAAGACCTATGCCCACTGACATCATCAGACTTTCCGTACTGCTCTTTTTACTTTTTTTCTTCTGTCCTTTGCCGCTGCGGCGGCTGTTCTGCTTTCCGGTCAGAGTTTACACCTCCATAATAATCGGAAGAATCATCGGATTTCTCTTGGTCTTCTTACGGATATAATCTCCCAGAGAATCCTTCATAATATTCTTCATCTTACCCCAGTCTGTGATTCCACGATCCAGACATTTCTCCACAGCATCGTAGACAACAGCTCTTGCCTGCTCCATCAGATCCTCAGATTCTCTTACATAGACAAATCCGCGGGACACAATATCCGGTCCACTGAGCAGCTGATTGCTGTGTTTTTCCAGGGTCAGTACAATGATCATAATACCGTCCTCAGCCAGATGCTGACGGTCGCGCATAACGATATTTCCTACATCTCCCACACCAAGTCCATCTACAAAGATTGCTCCTGTGTGTACTTTATCTACTACTTTTGCAGAATTATCGTCCATCTCAATCACATCTCCGGAATGGAGGACGAAAATATTTTCCTTATCGATACCCATCTGACTGGCAATACCTGCCTGGGCTTTCAGATGACGGTATTCACCATGAACCGGAATTGCATATTTCGGATGTACCAGTGAATAGATCAGCTTGATCTCCTCCTGGCAGGCATGTCCGGATACATGCGCATCCTGGAAAATAACATTGGCACCTTTTGCTGACAGTTCATTGATTACGCGGGAAACTGCCTTTTCATTTCCCGGAATCGGATTGGAACTGAAGATAACCGTATCTCCCGGCATAATATGCACTTTCCGGTGCAGATTCTGTGCCATACGAGACAGGGCTGCCATTGACTCTCCCTGACTTCCGGTAGTGATCAGTACCGTGGACTCCGGCGGATAATTGCCAAGCTGCTCAATATCAATCAATGTATTATCCGGAATCTGGATATATCCCAGTTCCGCTGCTGTGGTGATCACATTGACCATGCTCCGGCCTTCCACAACAACTTTTTTATTATTCTTATAAGCAGCATTGATAATCTGCTGCACACGGTCAACATTGGACGCAAAGGTCGCAACGATAATTCTGGAGTTCACATGTTCTGCAAACAGTGCATCCATGGTACGCCCTACGGTCTTTTCAGACATGGTAACGCCCGGACGCTCTGCATTGGTACTGTCACACATGAGCGCAAGAACACCCTTTTTACCAATCTCACCAAATCTCTGCAGATCAATACTGTCACCGAATACCGGTGTATAATCTACCTTAAAATCTCCGGTGTGTACTACAATACCTGCCGGTGAATAGATAGCAAGTGCAGATGCATCTGCAATGCTGTGATTAGTCTTGATAAATTCCACACGGAACTGCCCCAGATTGATGGACTGTCCATGACGTACCACTTTTCTTCTGGTGGTGCGAAGCATATTGTGCTCCTTTAACTTACCTTCGATCAGCGCAATCGTCAGCTTCGTGGAATAGACCGGCACGTTAATATCCTTCAGAATATAAGGAAGTGCACCAATATGATCCTCATGCCCATGAGTGATCACAAAACCTTTCACTTTATCAATATTCTGCTTCAGATAAGTCACATCAGGTATCACCAGGTCGATTCCCAGCATATCGTCCTCCGGGAACGCCAGACCGCAGTCCACAACAACTATACTGTCTTCAAATTCGAAGGCAGTTATATTCATTCCGATCTGCTCCAGGCCGCCCAGCGGAATGATACGCAATTTTGAGTTGTTCACATTTTTCAAAAAATTTAACCTCCTGTTTTATTCATAGTATTTATCGTTCGATGTCCACATCGTCCAAAAGCTGTTCAAACACAGCTAATAGTCCTTCCTGTTCCTGTTCATCCTCTACGATCTCATAGAGACTCTCACGTTCTTCGTCACCGGCAACATCACGAACCTCAAGCTGCCCTGCGGACTCAACGCCATGGAGAATGCGGGCGTGCGCGCAAACTCCGAAGAGGGTGAAGTCATCTCGACTATCGCTATCGCGTCCTCGGCTATCACGACTACTGTAATCCTCGCAGTCGGCGTGCTCGCGTTCCGTCCGGTGCTCCCCGCGCTGACCACCAACCCCAACATCGCTCCCGCTTTCAAGCAGGTTCTGCCCGCGCTCTTCGGCGCGCTCGCCGCGACCTACTTCTCGAAGCACTGGAAGATTTCCATCTTCCCGATAATGGTCGGCGTCATAACCCTCATCTTCGCCTCGACCATGGGCGTCGGAACGCTCATCTTCGTCACCATTATAGCATCGCTCCTCGGCGCGTTTGCAATGTATAAGTTCGGCTGGCTCGACAGCAAGGAAGAGCGAAAAGCCAAGAAAGCAGCAAAGGCAAAGAAATAAAATAAACCCCGGTTTCCCGGTATTCGACAGCTCCGCTTTTAGCGGGGCTGTTTTTCGCTTCGCTCGAAGTGAAAAGTAAAATGTAATAGTGAAGAGGTTATCCGGGCAGGGGTGTAAAGTAGAAAGGCGATATATAGACATTTTTTGAGGTTGTGGTATAATTTACGGTAAGAAAATGACAACACGCCGTGATAAAACTAAAAATGCAAATGAGGGGCAGCGGTCAAAGAGTTTCTGACAACTGACGGTGTTTGAGGAGAAAGAATGGAACTCACGAAGATGGAATTAATAATCACTCAGAACAAAGATAATGGCATGTTCGGCGGACCTTATATAAGTGATTTTGAGTATACATACAAAGGTGTTTTATACAGAGCAATAATTGAGCAGGGCGGTATAAGAAAAATACAAATAGGTACAGATACAATAGTAGAACCTGTTGATTTGCTTATTATGGAGACCTTTTTAGAACAGGTACTATTTCTTTTTGATGGTAGGTTTTACCATATTAAGACAGCTGAAATAATTGACGAAAAAGAAAAGCCTGAAATCCATAAAAATGTAATAAATAAATATTTTAATAATAGACTTCCGATTTATAGCTCTCTTGATATTTGCAAATATAGTTTTATGAGATTGATTAATTATAAAGATGTAGATTTTAAAAAAGTAATGATAGAATGGTCAAAATTATCGGAAGAATTGGATATTGCATTTAATATGTTTCAATATTGCTTATCAGATATTCCAATGCCCGTCGATTGCAAAATTTCGAGTATAATTGAAATGGTAAAGCCGATTGATGAGATACTAGAGAAAAGCAATAATAGCTTTCGCATTGAAAGAAACAGAAAACATATGCCACTTAAAAAAGCACTTGATGTTACAATTAAAACCTTTGGCGATGAAATATTTGAAAAAGAGTTAGCCGGTGACTTTCAAGAATTTTTAAGGTCATTGGCTGATACAAGAAATAAGATATCGCATGTGAAATCGGAGCGGGGCGAAAGATGCTTAGACAGGGGTCAATGTAAGTTTTATATTGCCAAGCTATCGATATTATATAGGAAAATTATTTTTATGTTACTGGGTATTGACAAAGCACTTTATACTGATAACATAATAAATGCAGTGAAGAAATTGGATGATTGGTATTATGAAGATGACTAAGCAAGAAATGATGACTATGGTATGCAACCAGCTTGCTATTGATTATAACTGCAAACCGGCGGACTTTAATAAAACCGGTGTGATTTTTACAGTAGCCGAAAGGCAGGAGGGCAGGCGAGAAATGCCGTTTATTACACCTCGCCTGGAGATCATCACAATGGGAAAAAGTACAATTGTTAATGCATCGAAAAATATTATGCCATACATAAAAAACGTCTTTGACGGTAAAACAGGCTACGAGATTTTAACAAGCAAACTGGTTTATGGTGTGAATCCGTACTATTTGCCTGACGTGACGAATATTAAGGTGATTCAAAACGACTCGGTTAGATTTGAACTGATTTGTGACAAAATACAATACCTATACAAGTACAAAGGTTTTGGCAATGCATTGCAATACGATAACGAGAGCAAAAGATCCGAAGTGCTTGCGGCAGTTGCATACGATGACGCAAAGGTGGTTGGTATTGCCTGTGCGAGTGCGGATAGCGGAACTATGTGGCAAATAGGTGTTGATGTACTGCCTGAATATCGTGGGAAGGAAATAGCGGTTAAACTTGTAAATATGATTACTGTTGAAACGCTTAACCGCGGAGTGGTGCCGTATTATACAACAGATTGTGCAAATGTCAATTCGCAAAAGGTTGCCGTGAAGAGCGGGTATATTCCGGCTTGGTCGCATTGCTTTAAAACAAGACTGCCTAAATTATTGTTTAGATAATTGTGCAGCAACTCAATTAATATAAATTCAAAGGGAGAGGCGTTCGTTATGAATTCTCTTCCTTTTTTGATGTTTTTTCTCCCATGGTTGAAATGATTCAACTATCATGTTATAATCAACATAAATAAAAGCAGAATCTCAGAAAAGTTGAGAACTTTGCTAAGAGGGTGGAATACAATGACCGTTTTACAGCTTAAAGAAATTCTTTCGGCGGAGCTGCTCTGCGGCGGCGATCATCTGGACAGAGAGGTGCAGACCGCCTGCGGCAGCGACATGATGAGCGATGTGCTCGCATTTGTTAAAGAACAGGCAGTTTTGCTCACGGGGCTCGTCAATCCCCAGGTCGTGCGGACTGCCGAGATGATGGATATGAAGGTCATCGTGTTCGTGCGCGGCAAGGTGCCGGGCGATGCGATACTCGACCTTGCGCGCGAGCTGGATATCGTCGTGCTCAAAACCGAGCTCGAGATGTTCACCTCCTGCGGAAAGCTCTATCAGGCAGGCCTGAGAGGGGGCAGGGCTGTCAATGGATAACATGAAGCTCCATTTTGACGTTGACGGGGAGGATTTTACCCGCGCGGGCGAGGCGTCGGGCGAGACAAAGCGCGTGCTCAAGGGTCTCGGCTTTGACGCCAACGTGATAAGAAACGTCTCGATAGCCATGTACGAGGGCGAAATAAATATGGTCATCCATGCGGGCGGCGGCGAGATAGATGTCGAGATATCGCCCGAGTGCATATCCATGGTGCTCGCCGATCACGGACCCGGTATAGAAAATGTCGAGCTCGCCATGCAGGAGGGGTATTCGACCGCGCCCGATAAGGTGCGCGCCCTCGGCTTCGGCGCGGGCATGGGTCTGCCCAATATAAAGAAGTATACGGACGAGATGAAGATAGACACCGAAAAGGATGTCGGAACAACGATAAGCCTCAAAGTATATACCGCTCACTGACTGAGCGCCCGCGTCTGCGGGAGCCGGGAGGACTTTTTACATGAACACGTATTTCCATTCGGTGCGGCTCGATGAAGAGAAGTGCATGGGCTGCACCAACTGCATAAAGCGATGTCCCACGCAGGCTATACGCGTGCGCAGCGGCAAGGCGCATATTATCTCGGAACGCTGCATCGACTGCGGCGAGTGCATCCGCGTCTGCCCGCACCATGCAAAATATTCCCACCGCGACTCGATGAACAGGATAATCGAGTTCAAATACAGAGTCGCCCTGCCCGCGCCGTCGCTCTACGGACAGTTCAACAATCTTGATGATATCGGATATGTCATAACCGCGCTCAAAATGCTCGGCTTTGACGAGGTGTTCGAGGTCGCGAGAGGCGCCGAGCTCGTCAGCGATGCGACGCGAAAATACATCGCCGAGCATGACATGCCGAGGCCGGTAATATCCTCGGCGTGCCCCGCGGTCTGCCGGCTGATAAGGGTCTGCTTCCCGCACCTTGTCCCGCATGTCCTGCCGCTCAATTCTCCCATGGAGACTGCGGCTCTGATAGCGCGCAGCGAGGCGCAGGCAAAAACGGGACTCGACTCTTCGGATATCGGAATATTTTTTATCACGCCGTGCCCCGCGAAGATAACCGCCGTCAAGCAGCCCATCTGCCTGCCGGAGTCGAATGTCGACGCCGTGATAGCGATGAAAGATATATATCCCGTGCTCCTGAAGCAGATGAACCACCTCGGCGCGCCCGAGGACGCCTGCAAGTCGGGGCTCATGGGAGTCAACTGGGCGTCGAGCGGCGGCGAGTCGGCGGCCTTGCTCAAAGATAAATATCTCGCCGCAGACGGAATAGAAAATGTCATAAAAGTGCTCGAAGAGATAGAGGACGAAAAGCTTGACAGGCTCGATTTTGTCGAGCTCAACGCCTGCTCGGGCGGCTGCGTCGGCGGCTCGCTGACTGCGGAAAACCCGTATGTCGCAAAGGCGCGGATCCAGCAGCTCAGAAGATATCTGCCCGTTGCGGCGAATCATCTGGCGGGCGACGAAGTGCCCGAGACTATGAGCTGGCAGCGGCCGCTCGAGGGCTCGTCGGTTCTCAAGCTCGCCGACAATGTCTCCGACGCTATGGCGATGATGTCGAAGATGACCGAGATAATCGCACGCCTGCCGGGGCTCGACTGCGGCACCTGCGGCGCGCCCACCTGCCGCGCCCTCGCGGAGGATATAGTCAGGGGCAGCGCGACGCTGCACGACTGCGTTTTCGCCATGCGCGATGAGCTCGCGGGCACGGATATGCAGGAGTATATTCCCGCGCCGTTCAGAAGCACGGGCAAAAAGGAGGAGACGAAATGACGGTCGGGGATATAAAAGAAAAGCTGGGGCTCAAAGCTCTTTGCGAAAACGAAGACTCGCTCTCGCGCGAGGTCACTGGCGGCTACTGCGGTGACCTTCTGAGCTGGGTCATGTCCCGCGCAAAGGTGGGGGACGCCTGGATGACCGTCATGGGCAATGTCAACTCCATAGGCGTGGCGGCGCTCGCGGACATAGCCTGCATTATTTTAACGGAGTCCGCGCCCCTCGATGAGGACGCGCGTATCCGCGCAGAGCAAAACGGCGTCGCAGTATATCAGACCGCCAAAAACGCCTATGAAACAGCCGTCAGCCTGTCGGGGCTTATATAAACTAAACCTGCTTCACCCGTCGGTGCGGCACCTTGAGAGGAGAAAAGTTATGGGCAATGAATTCGAAAAAACGATAAAAAGATTTTCCGAGGCGAAGGATGTTTTGGAGAAATTCGAGAAATCGGAGGAGGCCGTGGCGTTTATGCAGAACGAGACGGGATTGCCCGCCGACGAATGCATGAGGGCTTATGAGTTGATTATGAATACCGATACCGACTGAAAATAGTCGGCTCAAACCTATTGACGAATAAATCCAAAAGTATTATAATCACCTTAATGTTGTACCTATCGGGTGCAACACTAAATAAGCATATCTCAAAGGCTTTGACGGAGACAGTAGCCTTGCGCAAAGAGACAAAGTGAGCCGGCGGCAGTGGAAAGCCGGTACTCGGCGCAGGAGCGAACATCACTCCCGAGCAGCGGGACGAAAGGCGAAAACCGAGTAGATCCCGACGGCGCGTCCCACCGTTACCGGGCGGCATTTAATTGAATGTAGTGGGTGGTTGCAAAGCCGGGTCTTTGTCCTGTTATGGACAGGGACCTTTTTTGTTATCAGCCGCGATTCCCTGAAAGGATGGATAGCTATTATGTACGACAAGGTATCGACGAATTTTGAGTTCGTCAACCGCGAGAAGAAGGTGCTCGATTTCTGGAACGAGAACCACATTTTCGAGAAGAGCATCGACTCGCGTAAAAATGCGGAGACTTTCACTTTCTATGACGGACCGCCGACGGCAAACGGCAAGCCACATATCGGCCATGTGCTGACGAGAGTTATAAAGGATATGATCCCGCGCTACAAGACCATGAAGGGCTATATGGTGCCCCGAAAGGCGGGCTGGGATACCCACGGTCTGCCCGTTGAGATCGAGGTCGAGAAGCTGCTTGGCATCGAGGGCAAGCAGGGGATAGAGGAATACGGTCTTGAGCCCTTTATCAAAAAGTGCAAGGAGAGCGTATGGAAATACAAGGGTATGTGGGAGGATTTCTCCGGCAAGGTCGGCTTCTGGGCCGATATGAAGCACCCCTACGTCACCTATGACAACACCTTTATCGAGTCCGAGTGGTGGGCGCTCAAGCAGATTTGGGACAAGGGCCTGCTCTATAAGGGCTTCAAGATAGTGCCCTACTGCCCGCGCTGCGGCACCCCGCTCTCATCTCAGGAGGTCGCTCAGGGCTATAAGGATGTCAAGGAGCGCTCGGCGGTAGTCAAGTTCAAGGCTAAGGGCGAGGAAGCATATTTCCTCGCATGGACGACAACTCCGTGGACTCTGCCCTCGAACGTCGCGCTCTGCGTCAACCCCGCAGAGGACTATGTTAAAATCAAGGTCGAGGACGGCACCGTATACTATATGGCGCAGGCCCTCGTTGAGAAGTTCTTCCCCGAGGGAGTCGAGACTCTCGCTACCTTTAAGGGCAAGGAGCTTGAATACAGAGAGTATGAGCCGCTGTTCGAGTGCACAAAGTCGAATGACGGCAAAAAGGGCTGGTACGTCACCTGCGACGGTTATGTCACTCTGACGGACGGCACCGGTATAGTCCATATTGCACCGGCATTCGGTGAGGACGACGCAAACGTCGGCAAGAACTACGATCTTCCGTTCGTTCAGCTCGTCGACGCCGCCGGCTGCATGGACAAGAGCACCCCGTGGGCGGGCAAGTTCTGCAAGGATGCGGACAAGGATGTGCTCGTTGACCTCGACAAGCGCGGACTTCTCTTCTCCGCTCCCGTGTTTGAACACAGCTACCCCCACTGCTGGCGCTGCGATACGCCCCTCATCTACTATGCAAGAGACTCGTGGTTCATAAAGATGACCGCAGTCAGGGACGACCTCGTCCGCAACAACAACACCGTCAACTGGATCCCCGAGAGCATCGGCAAGGGACGCTTCGGCGACTGGATAGAGAACGTTCAGGATTGGAGCATCAGCCGTAACCGCTACTGGGGAACTCCGCTCAACGTCTGGGAATGCGAATGCGGCCACAGACATTCGATAGGCTCTATCGAGGAGCTCAAGAGCATGTCCTCGAACTGCCCCGACGATATCGAGCTGCACCGCCCCTATATCGACGCGGTTACAATAAAGTGCCCGAAGTGCGGCGGCGAGATGCACCGCGTGCCCGAGGTTATCGACTGCTGGTTCGACTCCGGCTCGATGCCCTTCGCGCAGCACCACTATCCGTTTGAAAATCACGACCTGTTCAAGCAGCAGTTCCCGGCTCAGTTCATCTCCGAGGCCGTCGATCAGACGAGAGGCTGGTTCTATTCTCTGCTCGCCATATCGACCCTGCTGTTCAACAGAGCGCCCTATGAAAACGTTCTCGTTCTCGGCCACGTTCAGGATGAGAACGGTCAGAAGATGTCGAAGTCCAAGGGCAACGCCGTCGACCCGTTCGACGCGCTCAACGCCTACGGCGCGGACGCAGTCCGCTGGTATTTCTACACCAACTCCGCTCCCTGGCTGCCCAACCGCTTCCACGGCAAGGCTGTTATCGAGGGTCAGCGCAAGTTCATGGGCACACTCTGGAACATCTACGCTTTCTTCGTGCTCTATGCAAATATAGACGAGTTCGACGCCACGAAGCATGAGCTTCGCAAGGCTGAGGAGCTGCCGACCATGGACAGATGGCTGCTCTCGAGACTCAACACCCTTATCACCACCGTTGACAATTACCTTGCGGATTACTGCATCCCCGAGGCGGCGCGTGCGCTGCAGAACTTCGTTGACGAGATGAGCAACTGGTATGTCCGCCGCTGCCGCGAGCGCTTCTGGGCGCAGGGCATGAGCCAGGACAAGATAGATGCCTATATGACTCTCTACACCGCGCTCGTCACCGTCTCGAAGCTTGCCGCTCCGATGATCCCGTTCATGACCGAGGATATCTACCGCAACCTCGTGTGCAGCATCGACAAGTCCGCTCCCGAGAGCGTCCACCTGTGCGATTATCCCGTTGCGGATGCCGCATATGTTGATAAGGCTCTTGAGGAGAGAATGAACGAGGCGCTCAATATAGTCGTGCTCGGCCGTGCCGCAAGAAACGGCGCGAACATCAAGAACCGTCAGCCGCTCGGTAAGATGTTTGTCCGCGCGGACGAGGCTCTCGGCGGCGAATATGCGGAGATAATCAGAGACGAGCTCAACGTAAAGGAGCTTGAGTTCGTTGACGGCGAGGCGGATTTCGTCAGCTACAGCTTCAAGCCGCAGCTCAAGACCGTCGGCCCGAAATACGGCAGATTCCTCGGAAAGATTAAGGAGCACCTCTCCTCTCTCGACGGCTCGGCCGCCAAGAAGGAGCTCGACGAGAACGGCGCGCTGAAGTTCAGCGTCGACGGCAACGAGATAGAGCTCGGCGTTGACGACCTGCTCATAGACTCCGTCCAGAAAGAGGGCAGCTTCGCGGTCTCCGACTACGGCATCACCGTCGCAATCGACACGAACCTCACCCCCGAGCTCATCGAAGAGGGCTTCGTCAGGGAGATAATCTCGAAGATTCAGACCATGCGCAAAGAGGCAGACTTCGATGTTATGGACAAGATCGTTCTCTACACCGGCGAGAATGAAAAGCTCAACGGTATCATCAAGAAGAACGCCGAGTCCATAAAGCATGACGTCCTCGCAGATGAGATAGTCTATTCCCTCGGCGGCGACAGCTCCAAGGAGTGGAACATCAACGGCGAGACTGTTATGTTAGGTGTGGAAAAGCTGTAAAGTAGCCATATAATAATGGTAAAATATGGTTTAATATCCGTATTTAAGTTGAAATAGACTGGAAAAAATGGTAATATGAGGGACAGGGCAGAAATGTTACCTGTCCCTTGTTTGTATCATTTATTTGTCAAACAGATCAGCAGCGCGTGCAGGCGTGTGCGGGTCAAAATATGGGAATGCTTTCTGTAAAGGGGGCATATGGGAAAATGAGGAGGAAGGCTATGAAAAATACAGGCTTTGACAAGGCTTTGTTCAAAAGTGCAGTAACCTTTAATGTAAAAAACATGTTCCGTCGTACCATCGACGAAGCAAC
>OGGH01001851.1_pt1 | contig 12008 bp, 8 predicted proteins | sample 1571161 | NCBI WGS metagenome assembly OGGH01 (sample SAMEA2582053, study PRJEB24529) | metagenome | biome: Human gut stool | place: China | collected 2011 | reverse complement strand
GGATTAACGCATTACCAAAGAACTAAAATATCGTTTTTGGAGAAAAAAGAAGAAGCCTGCCGTTTCCGGGTGCAAAACATCCGAATGTAGATAATACTTACTTCTGATTTCCTGTTGATTCATTGTTAGCTTCAAAATTTGTGCAAAGTAACGACATATTTTGCACATGACAAAAAGAAACGTTCACTTTTTTACTGAAATAGTTTACCGCGTTAATGAAACGGTTGTTTTTCCGTTGGCCTTTTTAATGAATACTTTCTTGTATGGTTCGTCGTCATCCGAGTAAACATGTACGCCATTATATTTCCAGGATATTATTTTCGCCCAATATTTACCGCCGATAACGTCTCTATCCGTATATTTATAGGTGATTTGCATTCCATCCTTATCGCCATTTACATAAATCGGAAAAGAATAAGTGCTCTGTCTTTCATCTCCGTAAGCACTCACTTCGCAATAATACAACTCCTCTTCCTCATCATAGACAACCCAGTTATGATTACCATTATAGTTACCATGCTCCGCATTATAGTCTTCTGTACGTTCTATCGGATTAACTAATTCTTCACGCCATGACACAGGGAGTGTATTTTTATCCTCCGGTTTTATCAGACTGTTTCCATTCCCATCTATATAGTAAAATCGTACCGTATTTCCTCTCGAAAAGAAATTTCCATCCGGGATGCTATCATACCAGCCTTCTTCCTCATCAGTCATTTCATCATTACAACCCATCAGGCTGAATGTACCTAGAACGAATAGCAACATTCCTAGTAGTTTTCCTGTTTTCATGATATAAAAGTTTTTAGATACCGACAAAGATATTGAATTAATCCGGTAAACAGAATATTTTCTTTAATAATTGTTTCTTCTAATAGAAAGCTCATTTTCAAGGTTAACAGTAGTAAGCACAAATCATGAAGTAACTACATTTTGATGTATCTTTCAGTTTTTATCCTTATCTTTGTCGTCATTATATAATAAGGTAATAAAAATATGGGAAAAGAAAAAATCATATTGACGGGCGACCGTCCTACCGGAAGACTTCATATCGGTCACTATGTAGGTTCGTTGAAACGCAGAGTTGACCTGCAAAACGCAGGTGATTATAGTAAGATGTTTATCTTCATTGCCGATTCACAGGCATTGACAGACAATATAGACAATCCGGAAAAGGTGCGTCAAAACGTAATTGAAGTAGCTCTTGACTATCTGGCTTGTGGCATAGATCCGTCTAAAGCTACCATCTTCATACAATCGCAAATTCCGGAATTATGCGAGCTTAGTTTCTATTATATGGACCTTGTAAGCGTATCCCGCCTGCAACGTAACCCGACTGTGAAATCGGAAATCCAGATGCGTAACTTTGAAGCAAGTATTCCCGTAGGTTTCTTCACTTATCCTATCAGCCAGGCAGCGGACATCACAGCATTCCGTGCAACAACTGTCCCAGTGGGTGAAGACCAGGAACCAATGCTTGAACAGGCTCGTGAAATCGTTCGCCGTTTCAACTATATATATGGTGAGACATTGGTAGAACCAGAAATCCTGTTGCCGGACAATGCAGCCTGTCTGCGTCTTCCGGGAACTGATGGTAAGGCTAAAATGAGTAAATCACTCGGAAACTGTATCTACCTTTCGGAAGAACCGGAAGAAATCCAGAAGAAGATCATGAGTATGTATACCGATCCGGGACATCTCCGTGTACAAGACCCGGGAAAGATTGAAGGTAACACCGTATTCACTTACCTTGACGCTTTCTGTCTCCCCGAACATTTCGAACGCTACTTACCGGATTATCCGAATCTGGCAGAATTGAAAGCACATTATCAACGCGGCGGACTGGGCGACGTAAAAGTGAAACGTTTCCTGAACTCTATTATGCAAGAAATACTCGAACCGATTCGTAACCGTCGTAAAGAGTTCAGCAAAGACATTCCGGCTATCTATGACATGCTTCAGCAAGGATGCGAAGTAGCCAGAGCTGCTGCTGCCGAGACTTTGGCAGATGTGAAGAAAGCAATGAAGATTAATTATTTCGATGACAAGGAGTTAATCGAAGAACAGGTAAAACGTTTCTCACAAGAATAAGGAAGTTTGCATAAAAACGCATCATATAAAGTAAAGGCTGCCTACTCTAAGAAAGAATGGCAGCCTTTATTATAATATACAATTTAAGTTTTAGCTAACTTCATCTTCGTCATTCTTGAATAATACATCCTTTAATTTCTGATAAAGGAATGAAAGGATCAGTAATATCAGTCCGAGAATGATAAATACAATGATTTTACCGATAGTAGGCATTGCCCACAAATCGTCAAATACAAGTTTAAGCAGAACGATTCCAAAAGTCGAAAGGCTTATCATGCGCATGACTTTCTGATGCAAACGCATCCCTAGTCCCATCTGAACAAATCCGGCAATGCTTAATGAAAGCGAAAGTCCGGCACTGAAATCATCTACTCCTACCTGCCAAAGGAAAGAGCGTACCATTGTCACCCAAAGAAGAGTGACCAGAATATTGAGATAAATAGTGAAACGACTCTTGATGCCGATTAATAGATAGTATTGGCGTGCCACATAGTATATATTCGCTATTACAAATGCTGCCGTGAACCATCGCAGTACAACAGGCACAAAAGCCATGTTCTCCCATTGATCTCCCCATATATTTATGATGTATACAAGCGTATTTATCCCAATAGCTAACATATAGAAAGTCAGATATTGGGTGATCGGGAATCGTTTTCTAAAAGCATAACAAACACTCGAAATGGCAATGGCAGTAAACAAGAACATTGCTCCGCTCCTCGTAGCTCCCTCAAAATGCAGATGGAATTCCATCATAAATGTATAATAAAGTATGGCTACAGAGACAAAAAGCATGAAAGGATTCCAGAAACCATATTTCAGTTGACGGGCTGTAGAGAAGAATGGTCTATAATACCCTATCAACAGAGCAAATGCTCCCGTAGCCAGCCCTACAAACAAAGAGGTGGCAAATGAACTGTTCAGGAAAATAGTGCTGACAGCATGATGCTCATGCATTACTACACTATATATATCCATCAGGTAAGAAATAAAGGTGAGTCCCACCAGTATCTTTGCCGCATATTCATATACCCGGATTCTCGACTTGATATAAAGCCATAATAATAACACCATTTCTGACGCCCAAACTAATGTTATATAGTTTCCATCCAACTGAATCGGAACGGTAATAGAGACAAATGTCAACACAAGCCCCAGAGTGGTATACACCAGGAATTTATAGTCTTTCCGGCTCTTCCATAACCAAAGCACCAGTCCTAAATTAACAAGAGCAATGAACAGGCTCAACAAACCGCTTGCTTTGAAAGACCATCCCATATTCCGCAAGAACAAAGCCCCCGAAAGCAGATAAATAAAATTATTCGTTATAATGACGAATACCAGTCCCCGACTCATTGTTCGCATATCTTCCCCACGAAGAATGGAGAACACCGGAAGCAGAAAGATAAAATAAAACAGAGTGGTAAACAAAAACAAGTGTCCCGAAATAACTGTAGAACTGGAGGTATAGCTAAATAAAAGAAAGATTCCCATTATCAGCCAGGTAAAGACAAATGAGATAATCGGAAGCTCACCCCACTTCTTATAAATGGAAAGTCCAAACATACCGAGATTCAGGATACTTACATAAGTGAACAGTACCAGATAACTTCCCTCTCCACTGCTTACGATGAAAGGTGCAAGAAATCCTCCGACAAGTGAAATGATAGCCAGTTCACGCCGATTGTACACCGCAGACAGAACAGACATAAATACAGTGACGCCTATCAGAATGATAAACGCCATAGTCTGCGAGAAGATATGATAATAATGGAATGCAATGGCAACCGTAAGATAGAATACAGCAAAAGCGCCACCCGCAAGTAACGAGCTAAATGTACGATATTTCTTTTGCAACCGTTCGGCAACGGCCAGCAATACAGCTCCCGTCAGGAAACCAAGTACGGTACGAAAAGTCTCATTGATCCAATTCTTATCAATAGCATACTTCACAAAGAAGCCTACACCGATGACGAATATAAGGATACCGATCTTTCCGAAGAGATTCTCACCGATGAACTTCTCATAGTTCACTTGTTTCTTTTGTCTTGAAACAGCCGGAGCAACCGGGATAACCGGAACAGTCGGAGATTTAGCAGATTCTTTTCGAACAGCCTCAACACAAATTTCTTCCAATTCTGTTTCAACTGTCTTTTCAGGTGTTTCTTCCAGTGCCTCACGGACTGTTTCAATAACCGATTCTTGTTTTTCCTGAACAACTGTCCCTTGTTGTGCAGCCTTGACTACCGTGACATGCTCTGTCATTTGAGACATCAAAGGAACAGCTTCTGTTTCTTTTACTAATATTTCCTCTTTAGGTTTATGCTCTTCAGTAGTCATCTTTTGCTGAACCTTGAGATAATCTTCCATCCGTTTCTTTATCTCATTCAATTCCTTTTCTATTTTCCCGAAGCGATTATCCAATCTACTCAATAGAACAAATAGCATAACTAAAACAAGTAGCGCATATACAGTATTAAAATCGTCCATAATATCCCAGATTTAAGTTCGATATCACAAATATAGATAATAATTAATAGCCTCAATCAATTGTTATTAAATTATTTGGATTACCTCAACAATGTAAGCTTACATCAATTACACAAATCAGACTACAGATCTCAAAATCTGGAGATAGAATCGCCCTTCACCTTTATCCCAGGCTCCCGATGAATAAAGAGTTTATGGGTGAATGGCAACTCTTACACCAGCTCTTTCACTTTGCTTTGTATACAATATCATTATAGCTAATCAAAATATCATTATAGCTAACAGGAATATGCTAATAGCAAAAACAAATATGCTAATAGATTTTTTCATTGGGATGATTAAAAAACATTGCAGTGTTTTCTGCAATTAATGCAATAATTTTAGAAAACACTATAATAACTTTTTTTGATGTGTAATGTGATGAACACAGTAATGAAAAGGACTCCCTTCACCCGCAAACAGTATATTCATCGAGAGTTCAGAAGAAAGGTGAAGGGGATGAAAAAATTAGTTCTTTGTAGAAGAAGTGCAGAGTACCCTTATCAATGCTCTAAAGCACAGCTTTAGGTAGGCTAGAACTATGCTTTCCATTCCCTAAAGCTATGCTTTTTCAAGCTAAAACAACCTATATTTATAATCAGCGAAAGCGTTTTCATATACCAATCAAGTATAGAATCAAAAGTTCACAAGTTTGTGGTCCACAAGTTTGTAAACTTCACATATTACAACTCGCATTCACATTCTCTACCAAACTAAAGAAAAGGCAGCTGAAAGCGAAAATACCTTATTTCAGGATTCGCTTTCAGCCGCCTTCTCTCTTTCAGCAGGCGATCACAAAGAATCGCCGAATACTGAAATTATATGATTACTGTGCTGATTCGACCAATACTACACGGTTCAGAATCGGTTGACCGAATTTGTCAACACCACCACCGGCTGCAACTTTCAATCTATCGGCAGAGATGCCATACTTCTTAACGAGCAGGTCTTTAACAACTTGTGCACGTTCCAAACTCAACTTCTGGTTGAAAGCCGGAGTACCTGTTGCAGAGTCTGCATATCCGTTGATTGTGTATGTAGCGTTCGGAGATTCTTTTATCTTGCTGGCAAGATATGACAAGTTCATTTCTTCCTGCGGAGACAATTTATCAGAACCGATCTTGAAGAATACAGTACGTGGAGCAATGTTAGTATCTGTTATAACAACTTCTTCAGTATCTTCTACTTCAACCGGTTGTTGTGCATTTGCCAACTGCTGTTGTAATTGCATATTAGCTGCTGCCATTGCATTCATCTGGTTACGCATCTGGTTCAATTCAAGTTCAGAGATAATCTGTGGAACCGGACGTTGGAATCCGCGAGTTGGGAAATAATAAGTTACACCAATAGTAGCACCTAAGATACCATCGTAGTCAGGTTTACCTGCGTGCTCTCCGTCAAACTTGCCTTCCAGACCTGTTGCACTCAATTCCAGATTCAAGTCAACAGCATTCGACAAACGGAAGCGGTTGATAATACCTGCATTGAAAGTTGCGGAGTTAGTGTGAGGACGAGAATAAGCATGAGCCCAACCGGCACCTATATAAGGGATAATTTCATATACGCGGTTCGGATTGTATCCACCGAAAAGTGCGTTCAAGTTAATCATCAAATCACCATGCAAGTTCATGTAGTCCCATCTTTGTTTGTAAGAACCATCTTCTCTCGGACCGCCAACCACATAATTAGCATTTTCGCTGGTGGTGAATCCTTTGGCTTGTAATCCGCTGTACTGCAAACGCAATCCGAATCCCGGAGTTACCCATTTACCAACAGACACGTTAAATGTGGGAGCAACACGATCTCTGAACTTACCGATATGGTCATTGTTTCCATACAATACCTGGGCACCTCCTCCTACAGAGAAGAACCAGTTACTCCAGAAAGGATTAGTTATTACTTGATATTTATCTTGTACCTGAATCACTTCGTATTCAGTTACAGTCATTGTCTGCTGCGCAGAAGCGACAGACGCAACGCCGGCAAATGCCAGCAACATCAGAATCTTTTTCATATACCTAATAGTTAAGTGGTTATTTAAATCTTTTTCTTTGTTGAACTATTTAAATAACACGAACTGAACTAAAAGGTTTTAGGAAAAGATGAATTTATTTGTTTTATTTGAATAATCTTTCGATGTCTTCCTCCTTGATTGTTGTCAAAACAGTTTTCCCATCAGGGGTGTAATTCGGTGAGGGACAGGCAAAAAGGTTGTCTACAAGGCTTACCATTTCTTCATTACTCAACACCTGTCCGTAGACAATAGCCGCTGCCCGCGCCAATGTGATTGCCAGAATATTTTGGATTTCTTCCTTAACGTCATTCCCTTTTTCCATCGCTGTATGTAGCATATTACGCACCAGTTCGACCGGATTCAGTCCTTCAATACCCGAAGGGATGCCATTGATGGCATAGCTACCGCCTCCCAGATTGCTCAAATCGAAGCCGACTGCCGACAAATCATCCATAATGCTTTGAAGGACAGCAGCTTCTGAAGCCGGTAATTGTAAGATTTCCGGGAAGAGAACGCCTTGAGATACTCCCTGTTTCTGTTGAATCTGTACCATATAGCGATCAAAAAGCACCCGTATGTGTGCCCGGTGTTGATCGATTAGCATCAGACCCGATTTAACTGAAGTCAAAATAAACCGCCCTTTAAACTGCAAATGCTGATTTCCTTTTTCCATCACCGGTTCGTTGGCATACAAGGTAGAAGAAGCGGCGGATGTCACCGTCTCTATCTTTTCTTCCACAAAGGCCGGTTCGCCTCCAATAGAAGAATCCTCCCAATCCATTTCGGGTTCCGGCTGCGGATTATTCATCTTACTGGCTTTTGTCAGCCCTCCGTACAAATCCTCCCATTCTACTTTCGAACGACTATACGATCCACCGCCACCGGCAGAGACTTTAAACGGATTATAATCTGTATTATAATGCACCTTCGGAGGTTCGGAAGATATCTTTTCCTCAAATGCCGGAATGTCAGGCATATCCTCCGTATCAAAATCAATGGAAGGGATAGCACTGAACTTACCCAGCGATTCCTTAACGGATGCTGAAAGTATCTGCCAGATGGCCTGCTCATTCTCAAACTTGATTTCGGTCTTTGTCGGATGAATATTCACATCAATATTGGCCGGATCTACATCAAAATAGATAAAATAGGAAATCTGTTCACCGGCGGGAATCAACTGCTCATAAGCCTCCATGACTGCCTTATGAAAATAAGGATGGCGCATATAACGTCCGTTGACAAAAAAATACTGATGGGCTCCTTTCTTACGGGCAGTCTCCGGTTTGGCTACGTATCCGGAGATTTTCACCATGGTAGTGTTCACGTCTATATTCAGTAATTGCTGGTTGAGCTTCTTACCAAAAATAGCAAGAATACGCTGACGTAATTGTGATACCGGAAGATTGAAGAGCTCCGAATCATTACTATAAAGCGAAAAGGCAACTTCCGGATGCACCAAAGCGATACGCTCAAATTCGGCAAGGATGTTGCTCAATTCAGTAGAATTAGCCTTTAGAAATTTACGACGGGCAGGCACATTAAAGAACAGGTTCTTTACAGAGAAGTTACTTCCTTTAGAACAGGATATAGCCTCCTGGCTCTCCACTTGAGAACCCGCAATCACCAGTTTCGTTCCCAGTTCTTCCGATTCCGGACGCGTCTTCAGTTCTACCTGCGCCACTGCTGCGATGGATGCCAATGCTTCTCCACGAAATCCCATGGTACGCAAAGCAAACAAGTCCGCAGCTTCCCGTATCTTGGAAGTAGCATGCCTCTCAAAAGAGAGACGGGCATCCGTTTCGGACATTCCTTTTCCATCATCAATCACCTGAATACAGGTTTTACCCGCATCAGTCACTAACACATGTATATTTTGCGCATCTGCATCAATCGCATTCTCCACTAGCTCCTTGATAACAGATGCCGGACGTTGTATCACTTCACCGGCAGCAATCTGGTTAGCTACCGAATCAGGTAACAAATGAATGATATCGCTCATACTTCGTAAATTAACAATTAAAAACTCCAGCTTCCTGTTGCTAAATAATGCCACAGATAGAGAAGGAAGGCAATGATTATCAGTATGATTCCGAAAGAAACCGGTTTGCGGCCACTTGCTTTTCTTCTTTTCAAATGTGTAGTACCTTCGACGAATTTACCGCGAATATCTTCCGGATTAAATTCTTTCTCCGGTAGCATCCCCAAGTCACGTTTGGCGTTCTCCTCCATCTTAGCGAGCTTTTCTTTCCGCTCGTCTACATAAATGTATTGATGATTAAAGCCACGGGGCTTTCTCATTGAGTTAAACATTCCCATACTACTTCATATTTATTAAGTTTCGCTTTTCTGTCTTTGGTCGCCGGTCGGTAGTCGGCTTCAATGTTTCTCCCGCACGCTTGCTGCGCCAGTTGAAAATATCGTCCTTATTTAGCGGACGGACATAATCGAACCAGGCAAAAGTGGGAAGACGCAGTTTATCAGGCGGTATCTGGTCCATCGGATACATCGTTCCGTTGGATTTACCGATAAAAAGTCCTTTTTCCATTCTCTTATCCTTCATATAAAGATGCAACATACTACCTTCCAAACAATTAAATCCGGTCATCGTACTGTCTTTCTCTTCAGGATAAAAAGCTGTCAACACATTACCGATCACTTCAATATGGCGCATATCTCCATTAACGAAATAGGCTTTCATCTCCTTGCCGGACACTTGATTATAGTGAATAGAGTCTTTCATCTCCACTGTCAACGCCTGGTTGATAATGTGCGCCCAGTCAATCGTGCTGTCATTCATATAAATCTTGATCTGCTCACCAAGCAGTTGCTGTCCGTCATTCCAAAGAATAGGGTCAGTATACATGGTCATACAGGAATCTTTCGAATTATAGACCAGTGAGTCACATACTCCCTGAACATCTGTACGATACATACGTACTTTATGGTAAGCCTTCATCAACCGGTACAAAGAATCGGTATTCAGATTATAGGACACCATCTGCAAAGTATCCCCATGCATATAAAGACTGTCTCCCTGTGAATAATCGATAGCAACAGCACGTTTTGTTGCAAACGCGGAGTCCGTCAATTCATTATAGAAACAATAATCGCCCGTCAGCATATTCTTATTGATGGAGTCTGTCATCTTCACATTATCGAATGCTTCTCCGTAACCGATTACCCGGTCATAGAACAGACTGTCGCCTACAAGTTTCTTCCCCTGATTGGTCAGGACCGAACGGTCCAACAATTCCGCTTGTTCGGTCAATGTGTTATAGAATCCCCGTTCCGAATAGATATGATTATTATCACTGACAATATTGGAAGGTCCGAGAATCACTGCTATTTTGTTTTCAGTATTATACCTCAATGTATCGGAGGTCAACACAAACTTAGGGTTCACCAACTTCACATCATGGTTGAATACCGACTGTTTTGTTGCAGGGCTATATTCGCCCCAGTCAGAAGTCAGTACATTCTCTTCATCCATCAAAGTTCCCCCCTCGAAATAATATCCGAGATCGTAGAGACGGTCGTAGTTCAAGCTGTCCGTCAGCAGGGTCGTGTTCCGGTTAATCATCTTCACATTTTCACGAAGTTGCGCAATTTGCGTCATTCCGTCATAATAAAGATAATCACCATAGATGAACAAGGTGTCTCCCTGTTCCATACGCACATTGCTGAAGGCTTCTACGGAGTTGGTTTTCTCAAAAATCAGTGCACTGTCACAGTACATATACATACTGTCATGGCGCAACTTCACGTTACCAATCAACACCTGCACATCCGGACGTGCCAGCTTATCCGCCTGTCCTTCGTCAGCATGAAGCAAGTAAACTTTGGTCTTTTTATTCTCCGGTTGCTTCTTGTTGTCCGATTGTTTCTTATTACCCGCCGGCGTTTTGGTTTTGGGAGCCGTCTTAGACGTATCCGCAGTCGATTTTGTCGAAGCCCCTGCCGTGGGTTTCTGTCTCGTCGGCCTCACTTGTGCCACAAGACATACACCAAACAGGCATAGAAAGCCTATAAGGAGCCATCTATGCCTGTCTTGTTGTTTATTTTTTTTATTTGTTTTCAGCATATAAAATCAAAGCAAGGTTACATCAGTCCTTCTTGACCCAACCCGGATACTTGAAGTCACACTTCTGCCAGTTTTCGTTGATGCGTACATAAGTGTGTTTTTGCTTGTTCAGAATCCATTTCTGCAACACCTCTTCGCGACGCTTATCCATTACGATTTCTTTCAGATCCTGATAGTCTTCCGCGATGGTTGCTTTATGACCATTGATTTTGGTTTTCAATTTCACGATAGCGCATACTTCTTTTCCATCTTTCTCATTAATCATTGTAAAAGCTTTGGAAATCTCACCAACATTCATCTTATCCACTACCTTAGCAACGTCTTGAGGAAGATCCTGCATCTGGAACTTAGAAGTAGTGATACCTGAATGTTCATTGATGTTCACCATGATACCGTGATTGTTACGGGTATCCTTATCTTGTGAGATAACGGCAGCGGCATCATCAAATGTGAATTTATTAGCACGAATATCATCTGCAATAGAATCCAGACGGGCACAAGCCTCGGTCAGTTCTTTTTCCGATACTTTCGGACGCAACAGGATATGGCGGGTATTAACACGGTCACCACGCTTCTCAATCAACTGGATAATATGGAAACCAAATTCCGATTCTACAATTTTGGAAACTTTCTTCGGGTCCTGCAAGCTGAATGCCACATTCGCATAAGCGGGGTCCATCATACCACGTCCCATAAATCCACATTCACCACCTTTAATGGCAGAAGCCTTGTCTTCAGAATACAAACGTGCCAATGTGGAGAAGTCGATTTCTCCTTTTGTCACACGATCCGTATAATCACGCAGTGTCTTCTTTACATCCTCGATTTCCGAAACGGGTATTTTGGGTTGCAAAGTAATAATCTGCACTTCCACCTGTGTAGGAATGTAAGGGATACTATCCTGTGGAAGGTCTTTGAAATAACGGCGTACTTCTGCCGGAGTCACTTTGATATCTCCTGCCAGTTTCTGCTGCATCTTCTGAACCGTCAATCCGTCACGTGCATTATCACGCAAAGTTTCACGAATCTGGGTGGATGTTTTATTGAAATACTCCTCCATTTTCTCTCTGGAACCGATCTGCTGGATGTACATATTGGTCATCATATCCACACGCTGGATGATTTCCGCTTCGGAAACCTCGATACTGTCCAACTTTGCCTGATGCAGGAACAACTTCTGCACAGCAATCTCTTCAGGAATTACACAATAAGGATCGCCGTCAAATCTGCGTCCATTATACAAGGCATCCATACGGGCCTCTTCTACATCTGATTTCAAAATAGCTTCGTCAC
>OGGH01001849.1_pt1 | contig 12038 bp, 9 predicted proteins | sample 1571161 | NCBI WGS metagenome assembly OGGH01 (sample SAMEA2582053, study PRJEB24529) | metagenome | biome: Human gut stool | place: China | collected 2011 | reverse complement strand
TTCTATACACTTTGTTGGCATGCAATACAACATAACCTTAGGAAATCCGTAACACCACCTGTAAGCGGCAGTTCATAAGTTAAACTCAGGTTTATATCAGTCCAAACTCACGGAATACTTCACTCAGTTCTGCCGGCATAGCGCCGGCCAGTGATCTGGCCAGTTCTTCCGGTGTGCATTTCCGGTAGCCAAGTACCCACTGAACGGTCATAAAGATAGAACCCTGACAGTACATTTCCAATTGAAACTGCAGATGCGGAGAAATCTTTTTGCCGGTACGGCTTTCAATCTGATCCGTATAGAAAGCGGTGATCAACTGGAAATCATGATCGCGCAGGCAATTCTGGTCATCGTTTTTAAATGCAGCTTTAAAAAACAGCTTTTCTTCCTGAATATAGGTAAATTTATTTACAAGACTTTCATAGACAGATTTTCCCTCTCCCATATGTTCAAAGGACTCCAACAGAATTTTGTCAAAATACCAGTTGATGAGATCGTATTTATCCTGAAAGTTGCGGTAAAAAGTCTGTCTTGTGACACCGCATGCTTCTACAATTTCCTTCACAGTGATTTTTTCTACAGGTGCAGTTTTCATACAGCGTTTCATGGCATCTGCCAGCTCATATTTTGTTCTTTCGGTGGATTTTGTGATTGCCATAGCTTTCTCCTCATTTGTGCAGACCTTTCCGGATAATCACATTTTAGCATAAATCAAGTCTGTTCGGAAAATATTTCTATATGAAAAAACAGTAAACATTCCAAAATTTTTCTAAAATGAGGTTTTATACTTGCCAGACTCCATGTTTTGAAGTATAGTACTCTTCGCTTTGCTGATTCAAAAGAGAAGAGAAGGAGACTACAAAATGACATTTTATCAGGAGTTACAGCTTAGTTCTGCCGGTTCAAAACAGTTGATCAAAAATACGACAGACAAAAAAGAAAAATGGCGTCATATTCTTATCTATAATTTTAAAGTATATCTTGTTATGGCTTTTTGTGTGGCGGTTGTCACATTGTATACAAAATTGACAGGGCAGGAAAACAGCGTTGTAGGAGTAACGGTCCTGTTGGCGCTGCTTGTGCTGAGACAGGCAGATTTTGGCATACGGACGAGTCATGGATTGTTGTCCATTGTGGGAATATTTACGATCATGATGGCTGGCCCGCGACTGGCAAATATGGTATCTCCGGTGGGAGCATTTTTTATAAATTGTGTCTGTATCCTGCTTCTTATGATTTTTGGGTGTCACAATGTCATTATGCATAATCATTCCACGTTTGTGCTCGGGTATCTGCTCTTATATGGATATGATGTGAGTGGCAGAGCGTTTGCGCTGCGGGTGATTGGACTTACGGCGGGAATGCTTGTGTGCATGGCGGTTTTTTATAAAAATCAGAAAAACAGACCTTATCGCAGGACATTTAAGGATTTATTCCGGGAATTTGATGTTCGGTCTGCGAGAAACCAATGGTATCTGAAACTGACACTGATCGTCTCAAGTGCAATGCTGATCGTTTCGCTGCTTGGACTTCCGAGAGCAATGTGGGCAGGGATCGCATGTATGTCAGTCTGCCTTCCATTTACAGAGGATGGAAAAATGAGGGCGGTGGACAGGGGCGTGTTTAATATTGCCGGATGTGCGCTGTTTCTCGTCCTTTATCTGATACTGCCGGAGTCAGGAAGAAGTATGATCGGAATTATTGGCGGGATCGGCGTGGGTTATTCTGCCGGATATAAATGGCAGACGGTTTTTAACACGTTTGGAGCGCTTGCAATTGCAGCTTCATTATTCGGACTGCCGATGGCACTGCTGCTTCGGTCTGGAATCAATGTGACTGCCTCTCTTTATACAGTGGTTTGTAATGTCGTATATGATAAATTGCATGGCAAAAGAGCAGAAATCGCAGAAAACCTCGTAAAACCATAAAAAACACTGGTATTTTGCAAAAGTGTGTGCTATAATCCTAGAATGACTGCGATAGTCGTAGTACGCCCATTTTTAGGCAGAGCCAGAAAAACCGCGGGTTTATGCGACTTTGGACGTGGCTCGATTAGCGCATTAAGCGTGAAATGTACATGGATATTTTATATATATAAGGAGGAAAATCATTATAATGAGTGTACAGGTTGAAAAATTAGAAAAAAACATGGCAAAACTTACTGTTGAAGTACCAGCAGAGGAAGTGGAAAAAGCTTTACAGGCTGCTTACATGAAAGAGAAGAACAAAATCAGCATCCCTGGTTTCCGTAAAGGTAAAGTTCCAAGAGCTATGATCGAGAAAATGTACGGTGCAGCTGTATTTTATGAAGAAGCAGCAAACATCTTAATTCAGGATAATTATGCAGCAGCTATGGAAGAGAGCAAAGAGGACATCGTTTCCAGACCAACAATCGACATTGTTCAGATCGAATCCGGAAAACCTTTCATCTTCACAGCAGAAGTGGCTGTAAGACCAGAAGTAACACTTGGAAAATACAAAGGTGTTCAGGTAACTAAGATTGACACAACTGTAACAGACGAAGAAGTAGAAGCAGCACTTGAGAAAGAGCAGCAGAAGAACTCCAGAACTGTAACTGTAACAGACAGACCAGTAGCAAACGGTGATACAGCAGTCATCGATTTCGAAGGATTTGTTGACGGTGTTGCATTTGAAGGAGGTAAAGGAGAGAATCATCCATTAGAGATCGGTTCCCACTCTTTCATCGATACATTCGAAGATCAGTTAGTAGGACACAATGCAGGGGATGAAGTAGAAGTTAACGTTACTTTCCCAGAGAAATATCAGGCAGCTGATTTAGCTGGAAAACCAGCCGTATTCAAAGTTAAGATCAACGAGATCAAAACAAAAGAGCTTCCGGAATTAAATGATGAATTTGCTTCTGAAGTATCTGAGTTTGATACATTAGCTGAGTACAAAGAAGACTTAAGAAAACATCTTGAAGTTGAGAAAGAGAACGAAGCAAAACGTACAAAAGAAGATGAAGCAATCAAGAAGATCATCGACAAATCCACAATGGAGATCCCGGAAGCTATGATCGATACACAGTGTGAGAACATGGTCAATGAGTTCGCACAGAGAATCGCACAGAGTGGTCTTTCCATGGAGCAGTACATGCAGTTCTCCGGTATGACGATCGACGGATTAAAAGAGCAGGTTCGTCCGGAAGCTGAGACACGTATCAAGAGCAGCCTTGTATTAGAACAGATCGCAAAAGATGAGAATATCGAAGTTTCTGAAGATGAGATCAATGCAGAAATTGAGAAAATGGCAGCTCAGTACGGAATGGAAGCTGACAAGTTAAAAGAGTACTTAGGAGAAGCTGAGAAAGAATCCATTAAGAGAGATTTATCTGTGACAAAAGCAGTTGACTTAATTATGGAGAACGTAAAAGAAAGAGCAAAAGCTAAGACAAAGAAAGAAAAAGAAGCTGAAGCAGAAGAAGGAACAGAAGAATAATTCCGGCAGCGTACAGCAGACAGAGGATTGCATATAATATGCAGACCGGAAATATCACAGACTGGCTCTTATGAGCCGGTCTGTTTGAGATTTATGGCAGAATGCATTTGATGAGAAAAAAGTTCAGTATTTTTTAAAATTCGAACAAGATATTAATTTTTCATAAAACATGTTTTTTCCTATTCCAACGTCCCTGTATTTGTGGGATAATATTTATCAGTGCAGTGTATGACCGATATATTGCAATAGTGAAAGAAGTGCGGATCCCATGATAGTGCGATCCAGATCATATTTATGAAAAGAAAGGGCAGGTAAGAGATATGAGTTTAGTACCTTACGTCATTGAACAGACAAGCAGAGGAGAGCGTAATTACGATATTTACTCCAGATTATTAAAAGATAGAATTATTTTCCTGGGAGAAGAAGTGAATGAGACAACAGCAAGCCTTGTGGTTGCACAGTTACTTTTCTTAGAGTCCGAGGATCCTGGAAAAGATATTCATTTATATATCAATTCCCCGGGTGGAATGGTAACAGCAGGTCTTGCTATTTATGATACGATGCAGTACATCAAATGTGATGTATCTACCATCTGTATCGGTATGGCAGCCAGCATGGGAGCATTTTTACTTGCAGGCGGAGCAAAGGGCAAGAGACTTGCGCTTCCGAATGCAGAGATTATGATCCATCAGCCATCCGGCGGAGCAAAAGGTCAGGCAACGGAGATCCAGATCGCAGCGGAAAACATTTTAAAGACAAAGAAGAAATTAAATGAGATTTTAGCTGCAAACACCGGAAAACCTTATGACGTGATCGCAGCGGACACAGAGAGAGATCATTATATGTCTGCTCAGGAAGCAATGGAATACGGACTGATCGATAATGTGATCACAAGCCGCTAATAAATAGAGACATTGGAGAATAAGAAATGACAGGAAGAAATGACGAGAGACTGCGCTGCTCATTTTGCGGTAAGACTCAGGATCAGGTTCGCAAATTGATTGCGGGACCAAACGGAGCCTATATCTGTGATGAGTGTGTAGACGTTTGCGCCGAGATTATAGACGAAGAGTTGGAGAATGATGAATTTGACGGAAATCTGGAAGAACCTGCGGAGCAGATCAATCTGATCAAGCCGGAGGAGATGAAGGCATTTTTAGACGAGTACGTCATTGGCCAGGATAAAGCGAAGAAAGTTTTGTCCGTTGCAGTTTATAATCATTACAAGAGAATTATGGCAGGATCAGATTCAGATGTAGAATTGCAGAAGAGTAATATTCTTATGCTCGGACCAACCGGTTCCGGTAAAACACTTTTAGCACAGACTTTGGCGAGAGTGTTGAATGTTCCGTTTGCAATCGCAGATGCAACCACACTTACCGAGGCAGGTTATGTGGGTGAAGATGTCGAGAATATCCTTTTGAAACTGATCCAGGCTGCTGATTATGATATTGAGCGTGCACAGCACGGTATCATTTACATTGATGAGATTGACAAGATTACAAAAAAATCTGAGAACGTTTCCATCACAAGAGACGTTTCCGGCGAGGGTGTACAGCAGGCGTTACTTAAGATTTTAGAGGGAACGGTTGCTTCTGTTCCGCCACAGGGTGGAAGAAAACATCCGCAGCAGGAACTGATCCCGATTGATACTACCAATATTTTATTTATCTGTGGTGGTGCTTTTGATGGATTGGAGAAGATCATTGAGACACGTCTCGACCAGAAATCCATTGGATTTAATGCAGAAGTACACGCCAAAGATGAGTACAATGTAGGGGAAGTATTAAAACATGTACTTCCACAGGATTTTGTGAAATTCGGACTCATCCCTGAATTTATCGGTCGTGTGCCGGTAACCGTAACACTGGATATGTTAGATAAGGATGCGATGATCCGTATCTTATGCGAGCCGAAGAATGCACTTGTAAAACAGTACAAAAAGCTGTTTGAATTAGACGGTGTCAGTCTGGAATTTGACAGGGATGCACTCGAAGCAATCGTGGACAAAGCGCTTGAGAGAAAGACCGGAGCGCGTGGTCTTCGTGCAATCATGGAGGCTGTTACATTAGATCTGATGTATCATATTCCATCCGATGAGAGCATTACAAAATGTGAGATCACCAAAGAAGATGTAGAAAAGAATCTTGCAATTGAAGAGAAAGAAGAAAAAGCACTTGTTGAGAAGTTAGAACAGGCTTCTTAAACAAAAGATAACAGCAGGAAAAGCTGTTACAGATAAAGGAATTATAGAAAATGGATACAATGATTATGAAAATGCCTGCAGTTGCCCTTCGTGGAATGGTGATCCTGCCGGGAATGGTAGCCCATTTTGACGTAAGCCGTGCAAAATCCATCAAGGCAGTGGAAGAGGCGATGATGGATGAGCAGAAGATTTTTCTTGTGGCACAGAAAGATGTGGAACAGGAAAATCCTGATATCGAGGACTTATTTAAGATCGGGATCATTGCTGAGGTAAAGCAGGTAATTAAGTTACAAAATAATATTGTACGCATTTTGGTAGAAGGGAAAGAGCGGGCAGAATTGTCCGCTTTTCTTGAAAATCCGGACTATCTGCTTGCGGAGATCATTCGATTTGACGAGGAAGTGGATGACGGACTGCCAGAAGAAGCGAAGGAGGCAATGCTTCGGAGCATTCAGGAGACATTTGGTAAATATGTGGTCGTCAATCCCAAAATGGGAAAAGAGCTGCAACGCCAGTTAAGTGAGATCACAGATCTGGAAAAACTGATGAATCAGCTTGCCAACAGCCTTCCGGTACATTTTGAGGAAAAACAGAAAATCTTAGATGCGGTTTCTATGACCGAACGTTATGAGGTTCTGATGGCACTCTTATTAAAAGAGATCGAGATCATAGCCATCAAGAATGATTTTCAGGCGAAAGTCAAGGCGCATGTGGATAAAAACCAGAAAGAATATCTGCTGAGAGAGCAGATGAAAGTAATCCGTGAGGAGCTTGGCGAAGATAATACGGAATCAGACGCAGATCACTTTATGGATGCTCTGGGTAAGATTAAGGCAGACAAAGAAGTAAAAGAGAAGATCAAAAAAGAGATCGACCGTTTTAAAAATATCAGTTCCAGCTCCTCTGAGAGCGCTGTGGCGAGAGGGTATATTGAAACACTTTTGGAGCTTCCGTGGAATAAGACATCCAGAGATAACAAGGATCTGAAGAATGCCGAGCAGATTTTAAATGCGGATCATTACGGTCTGGAAAAAGTAAAAGAGCGTATGTTAGAATTTCTGGCTGTCCGCAATCTCACCAGCAAGGGCGAGAGCCCGATCATCTGTCTGGTCGGACCACCGGGAACCGGTAAAACGAGTATTGCCCGGTCCGTTGCAAAAGCGTTAGATAAAAAATATGTGCGGATCAGTCTCGGTGGTGTGCGGGATGAGGCAGAGATCCGCGGCCACAGAAGAACTTACGTCGGAGCAATGCCGGGACGTATCGTGAACGGACTGCGCAGCGCCGGCGTGAAAAATCCGCTCATGCTGTTAGATGAGATCGATAAGATGAGCAGCGATTACAAGGGGGATACGGCGTCTGCATTGCTGGAAGTGCTTGACGCGGAGCAGAATAAGAAGTTCCGGGATCATTATGTTGAGATACCGATCGATCTTTCAGAAGTGCTGTTTATTGCAACAGCAAACTCTGTGCAGGATATCCCAAGGCCGCTGTTAGACCGTATGGAACTGATCGAAGTGACCAGTTATACAGAGAATGAGAAGCTTCACATTGCCAAAGAGCATCTGCTCGCAAAGCAGATGGAGCGCAATGGGATCAGACCGGAGCAGCTCGCCATCACAGACAAAGCGATGGCAAAGATCATCAGTGGTTACACAAGGGAAGCTGGTGTGCGTAATCTTGAACGTAAGCTTGGTGAGATATGCAGAAAAGCAGCAAGACCGCTTTACGAGGGAGAAAAAGAGAAGATTAAAGTTACAGAACAGAATCTTGAAAAGTTCCTCGGCAAAGAGAAATACAGTTTTGATAAGAAAAATGATACGGATGAAGTAGGAATCGTCCGTGGACTTGCATGGACAAGCGTTGGTGGAGATACTTTAGAGATTGAAGTCAACATCATGCCGGGAAAAGGTGAGTTCCAGCTGACCGGACAGCTGGGAGATGTGATGAAGGAATCTGCACAGGCGGGAATCAGCTATATCCGTTCTGTCAGTGAAGAGTATCATATTCCGAAAAAGTTTTTCCAGGAGAATGACATCCATATCCACATCCCGGAGGGTGCAGTGCCGAAGGATGGACCGTCTGCCGGAATCACGATGGCGACAGCCATGTTGTCGGCGATCACGAAGACACCGGTCCGCGCTGATGTCGCAATGACAGGTGAGATCACACTTCGCGGCCGTGTGCTTCCAATCGGTGGACTGAAGGAAAAAACACTGGCAGCCAAAAATGCAGGAATTAAGACCATCTGTGTGCCAAAGAAGAATGAGAAGGATATAGATGAGATTTCACCGGAGATCAAAAAAGGTCTGAAAATCGTGTTTGTGGAGCAGATGAAAGACGTGCTGGATGTGGCGTTTGTAAAGAAGTGAATTAAGAAGAGGAAAAGACAATGGTAATTAGAAGTGTAAATTTGGAGACTGTCTGTGGTATCACAAGTAAAATACCGGACAATCCATTTAATGAAGTGGCATTTGCAGGAAAGTCAAATGTAGGAAAATCATCCATGATCAATGCGCTGTTAAACCGCAAGTCGCTCGCAAGGACATCGGCGCAGCCGGGAAAGACGCAGACCATCAATTTTTACAATGTCAATGATGCCATGTATCTGGTCGATCTGCCCGGTTATGGATATGCAAAGACCTCTGCCAGCGAGAAGGAAAAATGGGGAAAAATGATCGAGAATTATCTTCATACCTCTAAAAAACTGCAGGCAGTCTTTTTGCTGATCGATATCCGTCATGATCCGTCTGCAAACGATAAAATGATGTATGACTGGATGGTTTATCAGGGATTTACACCGATTATCATCGCCACAAAACTTGATAAGATCAAACGAAGCCAGATCCAGAAGAATGTAAAAGCAATCCGCGAAGGTCTGAAAGTAAAGCCGGGTACGGTGATCATTCCATTCTCCTCCGAGACGAAGCAGGGAAGAGATGAACTCTGGGAGGTTATCGATTCCTTTGTTCTGCCACAGGAGGAAACTGAGGAAGAAGATAAATAACAGTTTGCAGAATGCCTGTGGCCTGTAATGTAAAAATGACATTGCACTGCAAAATCGTTCATGGTAAAATAGCAGTATAAGTGTCAGACAAGACAAAAAGCACCCGGAGATACTTTCCGGGTGTTCTGCGAATATAAAGGTGCATCGGAGGATGGTAGAGATGAAAAAGAAGAAAATTGTGATTGCTCTTGGACATGAAGCATTGGGAACAACACTTCCTGAACAGAAAGAGGCAACGAAACGAACAGCAAAGGCAGTGGCAGATTTTATCCGTGAAGATTATCAGGTTGTGATCACACACAGTAACGGACCACAGATCGGTATGATCCATACTGCTATGAATGAATTTTGTAAATTATATCCGGAATATACTGCAACACCAATGTCTGTATGTTCTGCAATGAGCCAGGGATATATCGGTTACGATTTACAGAATGCGATCCGTGCGGAATTATTGAACAAGGGAATCTATAAACCCGTTTCTACGATCCTTACACAGGTTGTGGTTGATCCATATGACGAGGCGTTTTACAAACCAAGCAAAGTCATTGGACGTGTGCTGACGGAAGAGGAAGCAGAGGCAGAGGAGAAAAAAGGAAATCACGTTGTCAAAACAGAAGGCGGGTACAGACGAATCGTTGCAGCGCCAAAGCCAATGGATATCGTGGAGATCGATGCAATCAAAGCATTGTCCGATGCTGACCAGATCGTAGTTGCCTGTGGAGGCGGCGGCATCCCGGTATTAATGCAGGACAACAACTTAAAGGGTGCCAGTGCTGTTATTGAAAAAGACCTTGCAGCAGGAAAACTGGCAGAACTGCTTGATGCAGACATGCTTGTTATTTTGACAAGTGTTGATAATGTATGCTTAAATTATGGACAGCCGGATGAAAAACCATTATCAACCATGACTGTTGCAGAAGCAAAGAAATACATGGAGCAGGGACAGTTTGGTGAGGGCGATATGCTTCCTAAGATAGAGGCAGCCATTAACTTTATCGGTGACTCTGCGATCAGATCTGTTCTGATCACAAAATTGAACAAAGACGGTTCAAATATCCATGGCGGTATGGGTACCATGATCACAAAATAATGTTTTTGACATAATGTTTACAAAAAGAGCAGGTTTTTTTACAAAAGAAAGCTTGCTTTTTTTATGTTTATTTCGTATAATCTCTCCGTAGATGGAGTCGCCGTACCAAAGAAGAAACTTAAAATTTATTATACATTTTTCACAAGAATACGAATAAAAACGGAGAGAAGAGACTGTATTATTGTGAAAAGTGTATAAGTTTTAAGTTTTGCAGAGATTGGTTCGTCGGCTTCGTGCTGGTTTAAGGAGATTGTTAAAACTATAACAGAAATCAGGAGAGGCATACGCATTTCGAATGAATAAAAATCAGCAGGAACACTTGAAAAATGAAACCATAAAAAGAAAGGAAGAATTTATGACAAGAAGAACAAAAATTATCTGTACGTTAGGACCATCCACCGACAATGAAGCGGTGATGAGAGCATTGATCGAAGAGGGAATGAACGTTGCACGTTTCAATTTTTCGCATGGACCGCATGATGAGCAGATGGGAAGATTAAAAATGCTTCGCAAACTGCGCAAAGAATTGGGAAAATATGTTGCAGCTTTACTTGATACAAAGGGACCGGAAATCCGTCTCGTAGAATTTGAAAAAGGAAAAACAGAGTTAAAGACAGGTCAGACTTTTACACTGACAACCGATGATATTCTTGGAACAGATGAGCGCGTATCCATCACTTACAAAAATCTTGCAGATGATGTAAAGCCGGGCGATCATATTCTGATCGATGATGGTCTGGTAGGTTTGGAAGTTGTAGAGATCAAACCGGTTGCAAAACCAGTGAATACCAAGGTCAACGCAAGAGATATTGTCTGTAAAGTGTTAAATGATGGTGTGATTTCCAATAAAAAAGGCGTGAACGTTCCGAACGTTGACCTCACGATGCCATTTATCAGTGAAAAAGATTACGGAGATATCTGTTTTGCGGTAGAAAATGATTATGATTTTATCGCAGCTTCCTTTGTCCGTACCGCAGAGGATGTTATGGAAATCCGCAAAATCCTTGCGGAAAAAGGCGGCGAGGATATTAAGATCATTTCCAAGATCGAGAACATGCAGGGTGTCCGCAATATCGATGACATCATCCGTGTGTCCGATGGTATCATGGTGGCGCGTGGTGACATGGGTGTTGAAATCCCGTTAGAAGATGTTCCGGTTATGCAGAAAATGATCATCAAAAAAGCTTGTGAGGCTGGAAAAATCGTTATCACAGCCACTCAGATGTTAGATTCCATGATGGAACATCCAAGACCAACAAGAGCAGAGTCCACAGACGTTGCAAATGCAATTTATGACGGAACAAGTGCAATTATGTTATCCGGAGAGACCGCTGCAGGAATGTATCCAATTGAAGCAGTAAAAACAATGGTTCGTATCGCAACCCGCACGGAGCAGGATATTAACTATTTACAGAGATTCAGACAGCGCAGGACCATGTGTAACCCGGATGTGACAAACGCAATTTCACATGCTACCTGTACGATGGCAGGCGATTTAAGCGCAGCAGCAATCGTGACGGTAACAAAGTCCGGACGTACTGCAAGAATGATCTCCAAATACCGTCCAAACTGCACGATCATCGGCGAGTGTCTGACAGAAAAAGTATGTCGTCAGTTAAATCTTGAATGGGGTGTAGAACCGGTTCTTATCACAGAGGAACAGGATGCAAGCCAGTTATTTGAAAAGGCAGTTGATGTGGCAGAGATGGCAGGATTTGTTTCCAAAGGGGAATTAGTTGTTCTGACCGGTGGTGTTCCACTTGGTGTATCCGGTACAACGAACCTCATCAAAGTACAGGTTGCAGGACATATTCTTGTGACAGGAAAAGGGTTAAACGGAAAGAAAATTTCCGGAAATCTTTGTGTGTGCCACAGCAATGAAGATTTAAAAAGCTTCAAAGACGGTGATATCATCGTCGCAGCAGACACCACAAATGAAATGATGGCGCAGATGCGTCAGGCTTCCGCACTGATCGTAGAAGCAGAGGGTGCAAACTGTCATGCAGCAATCGCAGGGTTAAGCCTTGATATTCCGGTTCTTATCGCAGCTAAAAATGCATTGAATGTCTTAAAGACCAGTGCTTACGTTGAAGTGGACTGCGAGAGCGGGGTTGTAAGTGCGAACTAAACCGGAGTTTGACGGACGTAGTGTCGCAGATTCTGTAGTGCTTTTATAGGTTGTGAAGGGCAGATATAAGCGCCTCTCACAAGTCAGAATTTTATATGTAATGAAAAAGAAAAACGGTATAAACGAAATATTATGTTTCTGTTCG
>OGGH01001844.1_pt1 | contig 12053 bp, 9 predicted proteins | sample 1571161 | NCBI WGS metagenome assembly OGGH01 (sample SAMEA2582053, study PRJEB24529) | metagenome | biome: Human gut stool | place: China | collected 2011 | reverse complement strand
TGTGCGGCCTGCTCTTCCACGGTATCGGCCATCTTGCCGGTGGCGGGGTCTACCGGGATCTGACCGGACACGAATACCATATTGCCCAGGTCCAGTGCCTGGCTGTAGGGGCCGATGGCGGCAGGTGCGTTGGGGGTAGATACGACTTTCATCGTGGTTCTCCTTTGTTTGTAGATTCATGATTTGAAACAGCCGTTGTTTCAAGCGGGATGACTTATATTATAGCAAATCTTCAATGATACTTCCAATAGGATCCAGTATACTCTTTTGCTGCGGTCAGTGCATCCGGATGCTCAAACAGAAGCACATACTGCGCATAGCCTGCATCCGGCGCAGAACCGTCCGTGTAAAATTTATTTCTGTCCCGAACCGGAGGTCTGGCACGGGCAGTACGGTAAAGCGTTGCTCTGTTCGTGCCCGTGCCACCCAGATCACCGATCTCAAACGTCAGGCAGCCATCTATGACGGTCAGTTTTCCATTCAACGGCGTGTCAGTCTCCGCAAGGCGGGTCACAAAAGAGTTCTGTACACGGTAAAGCTTTCCCGAATAGTCGGACATCAAAACGTGCGCTCCGCCAAACTGCCCATAATATTTTGCGTCCGGTCTCTGCTGATACTCCCACATGAAATTCTCATATAGGCAACTTTCCCGGTATACATCACCGGGACCCCCCAGTTGCTCCGTTTCCCCTTTGAGGCGCTGTTGTTCCTGTGCTTCCTCCCAGCCCAGAAGGGCACGTTCCAGACAAACCGTTTGTATTCCAAGCACAGTTTCAAGCTGTTCCAGCTTAATATGATACAGTTCAGCCAGCTGTGGCAGAAACTTTTCCTGAAAGGTCTGAAGTTGCAAAGAACTGAACGAGTTCTGTTCCCGAATCGCAGTTAGAAGCCACTGCGTTTGAGTATCTGCACCGGTAAAGTCATGGTTTTTCAGCAAATACTGACAAAGCGTCTGTATGTTACCGACATCATCTGTAATGTCGATCCCGATGATTGAAATTTTTTCTGCAGCATCCCTGCCGCTGTTCCAGTCGGCAATCCATGAATACAGCTCATAGTCCTCTTTGGAGAGCGTCTTCGGGTCGAGCACGCCCCTGCGCGTGGCGATGAAGTGCTCCTTTTCCCGCAGGCCCATCAGATCGCGCATCAGCTCCGACACGTGCAGGCCGATGGCGGGGGAGGAGGTCAGACCGGGCGATTCGATGCCCGCGCAGTCGATGAACTGCTGCGCGCCCTCAGCCTCGCCGATGACGAATTCGTGGTGATCCTCATGCGCGCGCAGACCTGCGAAGCTCGTGATGGTCTGGCGGATAGGGAGGTTCTCGACCGTTGCGCCCGCTTTTTCGATCAAATCGTTCAGACCCTCGGCGGTGGTGTTCGTGCCCTCGCGGTCTTCGATGTCGATCGCCGTCGGGCCGACGATGGTGTTGCCGTGGACAGTCGGGCTGACCAGAACGCCCTTGCCGAGTTTGCCGGGCAGCTGGAAGATGGTGTGTGAAACGAAATCGCCGGTGCTCTTGTCCAGCAGGCAGTAATCGCCGCGGCGCGGCGTGATGTGCAGCTTGCGGGTCGAGACCATGTTGTGCAGCACGTCCGAATAGACGCCTGCGGCGTTGATGACATAGCGCGTTTCAAACTCGCCGTGGTTGGTGTGGATGGTCCAATAGCCGTCGTTCCATGTAAAGCCGGTGACCTCGGTATTGAACTGGAACTCCACGCCGTTGTCAAAGGCATTCTCTGCCAGCGCAATGGTCAGATTGAACGGGCAGACAATGCCGCCGGTCGGCGCCCAGAGCGCGGCGACGGCGTTTTTCGACACGTTCGGCTCCAGCTCGTGCAGACGCTTCGCGTCTACGATCTCCAGCTCCTTTACGCCGTTTTTTACGCCGTTTTCATACAGCGCGCGCAGCTTCGGCAGGTCCTCCTCGGACATACACACAACAAGCGAGCCGTTCATTTTGAACGCAAAATCAAGATCCTTCGCAAGCTGCGGCATCATGAGATTGCCTTCGAGATTCATTTTTGCCATCAGGCTTCCGTGCGCGGCGTCGAACCCTGCGTGGACAATGGCGCTGTTGGCCTTGGAGGTGCCGCAGCACACATCCTCTGCCTTTTCCAGCACCAGCATCCGTCCCTTATAGCGGGACAGGTACCGCGCGACCGCGCAGCCGGTAACGCCTGCGCCGATAATGATGATGTCGTACAAAAAGATTCCTCCTTCATCTGCCAAAGAAAGTCGGGCAGCCCAAATAAGCCTTCCGGTGGGAGGGTTGGACTGCCCGACACATTCACTTAGAGCAGAGTGTATTCAGATGTGCTTACCAGGGAATGACGTTGTAGAGCAGGACAGCTACAATACCGCCGATGATGGGCCCAAAGATGGGGACGATCAGGCCGTATTTGAAGTTGCTGGAGCCCTTGCCCTTGATGGGGAGAATGGCGTGCGCGATACGCGGGCCGAGGTCACGTGCCGGGTTCAGCGCATAGCCGGTCAGACCGCCAAGGGACATACCGATCGAGACGATGATGCCGAAGACCAGCAGCTTGCCGACGCCGGCAGCCAGCTGCGGGACCTGGTTCAGACCGCAGATCGCGAAAACCAGAACGAAGGTCGCGATGGCTTCCTGCACGATGTTGCGGCCGGTGTTGGGGATGGACGGGCCGGTGGAGAACACGCCAAGCTTGGTGCCGGGGTCTTCCGTCGCGTCAAAGTGATCCTTGAAGAGAATGTAGACCAGAACGCCGCCGACGATACCGCCGAGGATCTGCGCAATGACGTAGCCGGGAACCAGCGCCCAGTCGAACATGCCGCCGACAGCCAGCGCGATGGTCAGCGCGGGGTTGAAGCTCGCGCCGGAGGCTTCGCCGAAGATGAACGCGGGAACCATGACCGCAAGGCCCCATGCAAGGGTGATCTGGATGCGCCCTTCATGCCGGACTTGTTGAGGGTCACGTTTGCAACGACGCCGTCGCCGAGCAGGATCAGCATCATTGTGCCAAGGAACTCACATAAGTACTTTAAGAACATGAATACTCCTCCCTGTCATACATCAATATTTGGTTGTTTTCCGTTTCTTCTCCTGAAAAAGCTTTTTTATTCGTCCTTCGCCCAGCCGTAGGAGCACTTGACAGCTTTGCTCCAGCCCTTTACCTTGGCTGCACGCTCTTCTGCGGTGATCTCCGGATGGAATACACGGTCAATGGCGCGGTTGCGGACGACGTCCTCCTTGCTGGCCCAGTAGCCGACGGCAAGACCAGCCAGATACGCAGCGCCCATTGCGGTCGTCTCGACACAGGTCGGACGCTGGACCGGAGCGCCGGAAATATCGGACTGCATCTGCATCAGCAGGTTGTTGGCAGACGCGCCGCCGTCAACATTCAGCGCGGCCAGCTTGATGCCGGAATCGGCCTGCATGGCGACAAGGATGTCGTTGACCTGATAGGCGAGGGATTCCATTGTTGCACGGATGATGTGGTTCTTGTTGACGCCGCGGGTGATGCCGACGATGGTGCCGCGCGCGTATTGATCCCAGTGCGGCGCGCCGAGGCCGGTGAAGGCCGGCACGACATAGCAGCCGTTGGTGTCCTTGACCTTCTGGGCCATATACTCGGAGTCGCGGGCCTCTTCCAGCAAGCGCAGCTCATCGCGGAGCCACTGGATGGCCGCACCGGCCACGAAAATAGAGCCTTCCAGCGCATAATTCACCTTGCCGTCGGGGCCGCAGGCGATGGTGGTGACAAGGCCATTCTGAGAAGTGACCGGCGTCTCACCGGTGTTCATGAGCAAAAAGCCGCCGGTGCCGAAGGTGTTTTTCGCCTCGCCCGAGGCAAAGCAGGTCTGGCCGAAGAGGGCCGCCTGCTGGTCGCCTGCCGCACCGGCAATTTTTATCTCGCCGCCGAAGTGCATCGGGTCAGCGTACTCATAAAAGCCGCTGGACGGCACCGGCTTCGGGAGCATACATTTCGGGATGTTCAGCTCCTGCAGGATCTCGTCGTCCCATTCCAACGTGTGGATGTTGAACATCATGGTGCGGCTGGCGTTGGTATAGTCGGTGACATGCAGTTTTCCGCAGGTCAGCTTCCAGATGAGCCAGGTCTCCACGGTGCCGAAGAGCAGTTCTCCCCGCTCGGCCCTTTCGCGGGCGCCGGGGATATGATCCAGTATCCACTTGAGCTTAGTGGCCGAGAAATAGGCGTCGATGATGAGGCCGGTCTTCTGCCGGAATTTCTCCGTCAGGCCCCGGGCTTTTAGCTCGTCGCAGTATTCGCTGGTGCGGCGGCACTGCCAGACGATGGCGTGGCAGATGGGCTCCCCGGTCTCCTTGTCCCAGACGATGGTGGTCTCCCGCTGGTTGGTGATGCCGATGGCGGCGATGTCCTCGGCTCGGGCGCCGACTTTGTTCATGGCCGAGAGGGCCACGCCCAGCTGGGTGGCCCAGATCTCATTGGCGTCGTGCTCCACCCAGCCAGGTCTCGGGTAATACTGGGCAAATTCCTTCTGCGCGACGCTGCAGATCTCACCCGCTTTGTTGAACAGGATACAGCGGTTCGAGGTGGTTCCGGCGTCCAGCGCCATGATGTACGACATAGGCTCTTTTCTCCTTTTCCTGCTCTGGTTTTATAGTGTCAGAACGCCAGCGCGGGGCTCACTTCATTCCGCCGCTGGGTCTGGACGATACAATCCTTGTCCGGCACGACGCCCGCCGTACCGAGGGTGGAAAAGACGGTCTGCAGCGCCAGCATAGGGGTGTTGTTCTCCTGCGAGAGGTGACAGAGGGCAAACTTCTTGCAGCCCTCCTGGATGAGTTCCAGCAGCTTTGCCGCGCACTCGTCGTTGGAGAGGTGGCCCCGGACCGACTCGATGCGGGCGCGCAGATAGTAGGGGTACGGCCCGCTGCGGAGCATATGCAGGTCGTAGTTGCTCTCGAGGGCCACAAGGTCGCAGCCGGAGAGGGCTTCATGTACAGCAGGAGTCAGCACACCGAGGTCGGTGGCGATGGTCATGGTCTTCTCGTCGGGGGTGTGGATGCGGTAGCCCACACAGGGGACGTCGTGGCTGGTGGGGAAAGCTTTGACCCCGAAGACACCGATGTCCTCTTCCCTGCCCGGCGTCAGGGCCGTCAGTTCGCAGCTGGCGGGAACGACCCCGTTTGCGTCCAGAAATTCCAGCGTTTCCTCTGCACCGTACACTGGCAGCGGATATTTTTTCAGGAAGGTGGAAAGGCCCTTCACATGGTCGCTATGCTCATGGGTGACAAGAATGCCGTCGCAGTCGGAGATGTTCAGCTCCAGCTCCTTGAGGGCTGCGCCGGTGGTGCGGACGCCTTTGCCCATATCCACGATGAGATACCGCTCGCCACAGCGCACGACGCTGCTGTTACCGGAGGAACCGGAATAAAGAGAGATAAATTCAGACATGATAAACCTCAACAAATAAAACCTCTCCGTCTGCTGCGCAGTCATAAAAACGCAGGGACCTGACGGACTGCCAATGCATCCCCTCGGCAGGGGAGATGGCACGCCGCAGGCGTGACGGAGAGGTTTTTCTAATTACAGAGCCTGTTCCAGTGCAGCGGGCATCCGCTCCACCTTCCTGATGTCAGCACCGAGGCCGCGCAGCTTCTCCACGATGTTCTCGTAGCCGCGCTCGATATGGCCGATCTCCTCGATCTCGCTGGTGCCGTCAGCCATCAGGGCTGCAACGACCATCGCTGCACCGGCGCGCAGGTCGGAAGCGCGGAGCGGAGCGGGAGAAAGCTTTTCCACGCCCTCGAACACGGCCACCTGACCGTCCACCTGGACATTCGCGCCCATCTTGCGCAGCTCATCCACATAGCGGAAGCGGTTGTCCCACACGCTCTCGGTGACGGTGGAAGTCCCCTTTGCCACGCTGAGCAGAACGCCCATCAGGGGCTGCATATCGGTGGGGAAGCCCGGGTGGGGCATGGTGTTGATCTTGAGGGGCAGGATGTCGCCGGTGCGGCGAACCCGCACAGCGTCGTCAAATTCCTCCACCTCAATGCCCGCACGGCGGAGCTTTGCGGTGATAGGCTCGAGGTGCTTGGGGGTGACGTTCTTCACCAGCACATCGCCGCCGGTGGCCGCTGCAGCCACCATGTAGCTGCCGGCCTCGATCTGGTCGGGGATAATGCTGTAGGTGCAGCCGTGCATCTGCTCGACGCCGCGCACCTTGATGACATCGGTGCCTGCGCCGCGCACATCAGCGCCGCACATATTCAGGAAGTTGGCCAGATCGACCACATGGGGCTCCTTGGCACAGTTTTCCAGAATGGTCTGACCCTTGGCCATGACAGCGGAGAGCATACCGTTCATGGTAGCGCCCACGCTCACCTTATCAAAGAAGATATGAGCGCCGTTCAGCTCGTCGGCGTGGACGGTGATCATGCCGTAGTCCACACTGTCCTCTGCGCCCAGAGCGCTGAACACCTTCAGGTGCTGGTCGATGGGGCGGGGGCCGAGGTTGCAGCCGCCGGGCATGGCCACCTGTGCCTTGCCGAAGCGGGACAGCAGTGCGCCGAGGAAATAGTAGCTGGCGCGCATCTGGCGGGACAGGTCGTCGGGGACGTTGGTGCCGGTCAGATGGGTGGTGTCGATCTCGTAGGTGTTCTTGTTCAGCATCCGGACCTTTGCGCCCAGCACACTGAGGATCTTGAGGCTCACCGCCACATCGCTGATGTCCGGCAGGTTCTCGATGACGCAGACGTCCGCTGCCAGAATGGTAGCGGGCAGGATGCCCACAGCCGCATTCTTCGCGCCGGAGATGATGACTTCGCCGTGCAGGGGCTTACCGCCCGTAATAACAAACTTTTCCAATTTTATGATCTCCTTGTCACAGTCCCGCTCCCCGCAGGCCCAAAAGGTCAGTTCAAGGTACGTTATTCCTTCTCGCTGTACAAAGCTCACAACCAGTTGGCATAATTACAGCTACTTTATTATACACAACTTCCAGCAAAAAGCAAAGCCCCAATGCACGCTCGTCGATTATTTTCTGTTTTGCCCAGTTTCTTTTCTATTATCCTCGGATTTTGTCTCTTATTTTCAGGAAAATTTTACATTTGCCGCTGATTACCACACACTGTCGTCGCAGCGGGTCTCCTTGATCCAGCCCAGCTGATAGGCCCGGACCAGCTGTTTGAGGTCGTGGACCTTCTCCCGCAGGATCTCACCCTCGTCGGTCTCCTCCACGAGGATGCGGTGGTTCTCCGTCTCGAGGATGTTCTTCTGGGAGAGGATGTCCAGATTCTCGTTCACAGCCTTTTCGGCGCTCTCGAAGGGCTGGTGGGTGCGCAGGGACATGGTGCGGCTGGAATAGACCAGCGTGTAGCCCGCGATGCCGGTCTTTTCGTGGTAGGCGCGGCAGAAACCGCCGTCGATGACCACGAGGCGTCCGCCGCCCTTGATGGGGCTCTCGCCCTTCTTCTCCTGCACGGGGACATGGCCGTTGACGATGTGGCTGGTGCCGGGCAGGCCGAACTCGGCGAGGATGCGGCGGCAGACAGCTTCCTCATTATACCATGTATAATAGGGGTCCTTCACCTCAGTGTGGGTGGAAGCGTCTTCGACATACAGCCGCTCGAAGGTGGTCATGGCGCTGCGGCCATACAGGGGCGACAGCTTGCCGCACCACAGATACCACAGGAAATCCTGTCCGCTCTGGCGGGCGGCGCTGCCCTCGGGGGCGAAGTAGCCCCGGCGGGCGCGCTCGTCACAGTAGTCCATGAGGGCGCGGCCCGAGTAGGCGTGGCCCTCGAACCGCTCCACAGCGAAGGTGCCTTTCCTGGTCATCGGCACAGCGCCGTGGTAGAGCAGGTTGCCGTTCTCGATGTGGTAGACACTGCCCTTGGCGTACAGGAACTCGACGTGCTGCTGTAATTTCTCGCTCTGGCGGAAGGACTGCACCAGCTTTTGCAGCACCACCTTCTCGTCGCTGTTCAGCGCGGTGGGGTCGGCGGGGTCTACCGTCGGGAAAGACGTATCCCGCATGGGGTACTCCCTATCGCCCACCATGACGGTCTCCTTCTCCCAGTTGATGCGGCGCAGGAAGTCGCGGTCCTGCATCTTGAAATCCGGGTTGCGGTCGATGACCTGACACTCGAGCTTGAGCATCAGGATGGTGATGGCCTTATGCATGACGGCGCAGCGATGGAGCATACCGGGGGTGTAGGGGCCGCGGGCGGTGTCGGTGTGAGGCATCCAGATGGTCAAGTCGTCGTCGCCATAGAACTGCTCGGCCATCCGCTGCAGGTGGCGGAGGTTGATGCCGTAGCAGTCCTCCACCATGCCGTGGTTGTGGTAAGAGAGGGTGGTCTTCAGCACAGTGCAGATGCAGATGGGACTGCCGGCCGCCGCGCCCATCCAGACCACGTCGTGGTTACCCCACTGGATGTCCACATCGTGGTGTCGCATCAGCAGGTCAAGGATGACGTCGGGGCGGGGGCCGCGGTCGAACAGGTCGCCCACGATGTGGAGCTTGTCCACGGCCAGCCGCTTGATGAGCTCACAGAGACGGACGATGAACTTATCGGCGCGGCCATTCTCGATGATGCTGCCGACGATCTGGCCGTAGTAGAGGTCTTTGTCGTGGTCCTCGAAGTGGGCGTGGAGCAGCTCATCCAGAATGTAACCGCAGCTGGACGGCAGGCAGGCCCGGACATGCTCCCGGGTGTGCTTGGAAGAGACGAGGCGGCAGATGTCGATGAGCCGCAGCAGCGTCTCACTGTACCACTGTTCCAGCGCTTCCTCGTCGGCGCAGCGCTCCTTGAGCTGGGGCAGCTTCTCGCTCGGATAATAGATCAGAGTCGCCAGCTCGGCCCGCGTCCCCTCCGGCACGGTATCCCCCAGCACAATGTCTACCTTTTCGCGGATGACGCCGGAAGCGGAGTTCAGGATATGTACGAACGCCTCGTTCTCACCGTGCAGGTCGCTCATGAAGTGCTCGGTGCCTTTGGGCAGCTTGAGCAGTGCCTGTGTGCTGATGATCTCGCTGGCGGCCGCTGCCTGCGAGGGATAGTCCCGGGCCAGAAGGCTCAGATATTTCAGGTTGTCCCGGATCTCTTCGGTCTCTGTACGCATGGTGTCCTCCAAATCATGTAGTATTCTTGCATGACATGCAATATTCAATCTTAGTATACCACTTACGGGGGCAAAAATGATATAATAGCCTCGGATAATTTAATATGATTCTTTCTCATAGGAGTTGGACAATATGTCTAAAAACATTTCCACAACGCCGCCTGTCTCCTGTACCCTCTGCCCCCGCCGCTGCGGCGCAGACCGTGCCGCCGGGCAGACAGGCTTCTGCGGGGCGGGCGGCACCCTGAAAGCCGCCCGCGCGGCCCTGCACTTCTGGGAAGAGCCCTGCATCAGCGGCACCCGGGGCAGCGGCACCGTGTTTTTCTCGGGCTGCACCCTCAAGTGTTGTTTCTGCCAGAATTACCCCATCAGCGCCGAGGGACTGGGCAAAGAGATCACGATAGAGCATCTGGCCGAAATTTTCCTCGATCTGCAGAAGCAGGGCGCCCACAACATCAACCTCGTCACCCCCGGCCAGTGGCGGCCCTGGATCATCGCGGCGCTGGACATTGCCCGGGCCGAGGGGCTGCGTCTGCCCATCGTCTGCAACACCGGCGGCTACGAGACGGTGGAGAGCGTGGAGGCGTGGCGCGGCTCTATCGACATCTGGCTGGCCGATTTGAAGTACGTCTCCTCTTCCCTCTCCGCCGAGCTTTCCTCTGCGCCGGACTACTTCGCCCAGGCCAGGCCCGCCATCGAGGCCATGATGGCGCAGGCGGGCCATCCGGTGTTCGACAGCGAGGGCATCTTACAGAAGGGCGTCATCCTGCGGCATCTGGCCCTGCCCGGCCACATCGACGACAGCTTTGCCGTCCTCGACCAGATGGCCGCATGGAACGAGGCCGACCCCGGCTGCTTCATCCCCAGTGTCATGAGCCAGTACACCCCCTTTTACAAGGCCGCAGAGCACGGCATCGGGCGGCGCATCACCACCTACGAGTACCGCCGGGTGGTCAATTATGCCATGGATCTGGGGCTGACCGCCGGCTATATGCAGCAGAAGAGCAGCGCCCGGGAGGAGTATACACCCAGCTTTGATTTGACGGGCATTTAACCAGCTGGTAAACCTATCAGAGGCAGGTGGAGGGGAGTTTCCCAAGCAAATGTCCAGAGAAGTGGGGCCCCGGCGCGAAGCGTTGGGGCGAAACCGTGGGTTTCGGGTCCCATTTGCGGGGAAACTACCGAATGGCCTGCCGATACGCTTTCCGTCACAATCCACAAAAATCCCACCAAATTTTCTCTCGCAGTGTTTTTCTTTTCCTTGCAAATCCTCTCCGAAAGCACTATAATGGATACAACGATGTGCGTCATGTGGGGTCTGGCTGCCCTGCTGAGCACCAAACGCCCCGTCTCAAGAATGGTATATGAGAGGCGGCGGCTCAAATGCCCGAGAAGAGCAACAGGAGGACCGTTATGGAACATTTCAACCCCATTCTGGGCTACGAGACGACCGGACCGAAATTCATCACCTGCGGCGAGATCATGCTGCGCCTGACCCCGCCGAACTACGAAAAACTCCGCATGGCCACCAACTTTGAGGCCAGCTACGGCGGCAGCGAGGCCAACATCGCCCTCGCGCTGGCAAACCTCGGCGTGGACAGCACCTTTTTCAGCGTCGTGCCGAACAACAGCCTCGGCAAAAGCGCCGTGCGCTGGCTGCGCTCCAACGACGTCCACTGCACCCCCATGATCCTCACCGAGCCGGATGAGACGCCCTCCAACCGTCTGGGTACATACTACCTCGAGACCGGCTACGGCATCCGCCCCTCCAAGGTCATCTATGACCGCAAGCACAGCGCCATCACCGAGTACGATTTCTCTCAGGTCGATCTGGACGAGCTGCTGGAGGGCTTCGACTGGCTGCACCTGAGCGGCATTACCCCGGCTCTGGCCCCCAACTGCCGCGGCCTCATCATCGATATGCTCAAGGAGGCCAAGAAGAAGGGCCTGACCGTCAGCTTCGACGGCAACTTCCGCTCCACCCTCTGGACCTGGGACGAGGCCCGCGACTTCTGCACCGAGTGCCTGCCCTATGTGGACGTGCTGCTGGGCATCGAGCCCTACCACCTGTGGAAGGACGAGAACGACCACTCCAAGGGCGACTGGAAGGACGGCGTGCCTCTGCAGCCCAGCTATGAGCAGCAGGACGAAATTTTCCAGCACTTCATCGAGCGCTACCCCAGCCTGAAGTGCATCGCCCGCCACGTCCGCTATGCCCACAGCGGCAGCGAGAACAGCCTGAAAGCCTTTATGTGGTATGACGGCCACACCTTCGAGAGCAAGCTGTTCACCTTCAACATCCTCGACCGCGTGGGCGGCGGCGACGCTTTTGCCAGCGGCCTCATCTACGCCATGCTCCACAACTACAAGGCCATGGACATGATAAACTTTGCGGTGGCAAGCAGCGCCATCAAGCACACCATCCACGGCGATGCCAACATCACCGACGATGTCAGCTCCATCCGCAACCTGATGAACATGAACTACGACATCAAGCGCTAAAGCAAACCAAAACGGCTTCGGTACGTCCAGACTGTGTACCGAGGCCGTTCTTTTTATGTTATGCCGCGCCGGCACTTCCTGCCGGATGATTATAAGTATGACTCTTAAAAGATTTTTTGAGTTTTTTCCTGTCAGATCATTGACAAACCGCTTATTGCATGATAAAATCACACACGATTTTGAGAGACGAAGCGTGTCGAAGTCTTTTCAAAGCAATTTACCTTGGACCGCCCATCGGGGCTAGGTGCATCTGAAAACCAAGAAAACGACGACAGTTTCGCAGGCGCGAGACGGATTTAAGGCAAAGATTCGCAGGAATCCTTTGTGGATTCCAAGAAGTTTTAACGCAAAATCCGACCGCGCCTGTAGAAACGGGCTAAGTTTTCGACTTTTCAGATGCACCCTAAGGCCATACGGACAGCCGGGTCCACTGCCGACCGGCGGCGCAAGCTGCCATT
>OGGH01001837.1_pt1 | contig 12112 bp, 8 predicted proteins | sample 1571161 | NCBI WGS metagenome assembly OGGH01 (sample SAMEA2582053, study PRJEB24529) | metagenome | biome: Human gut stool | place: China | collected 2011 | reverse complement strand
ATGACAATAATAATGGCATATGAAGTGATTATACTCTATCATCTTCATATGCCATATTATGTGGAGACATTTACTGAATATCCCTTTTTATTGCTTTTTACAATAATGGCATTATCCGGCAATCGCTTTTCGATTCCCTTTTTGGGGATATTTACGAAACAGACTCCACCATTTCAATTTCAATACGCCAAACAGTGCTTCCCCGAAGATAGAGGAGTTCATCTTGGAAGTGCCTAATACACGATTGATAAAAATAATGGGGACTTCCACGATTTTATAACCACACTTATATGCCGTAAACTTCATTTCTATCTGGAACGCATATCCTTTGAAATGGATACGATCCAGATCGATCGTCTCAAGCACCTCACGACGATAGCATTTGAAACCGGCTGTCGTATCCTGTACTTTCATTCCAGTAACAAAACGAACATATACGGAAGCATAATAGGACATCAACACACGTCCCAATGGCCAGTTCACGACATTCACACCGTTACAGTAGCGGGAACCGACTGCGACATCACCACCCTGTTCCATACAGGCCGCATATAATTTGGGAAGATCATTCGGGTTATGACTAAAGTCTGCATCCATTTCGAATATAAAATCATATTTATGTTCTATTGCCCATTTAAATCCGCAGATATAAGCCGTACCCAATCCTAACTTACCTTTACGTTCCACCATGAAAAGGCGTTCGGGGAACTCTTTTTGCAGCCGTTTTACAATACCTGCCGTACCATCGGGCGATCCATCATCTATAATCAAAATATGAAATTCTTTCTCCAACCCAAATACAACCCGAATAATATTTCCTATATTCTCCTTTTCGTTATACGTGGGAATAATAACAATACTGTCTGACATAATCCACTGTTTAATTGAAAAATGAGAATTGAGAATTGAAAATGAGAAGATCCTGCTCATTTCAATTGACAACCCAAGCGCGAAGGTAGATATTTTCATTGGTTTTAGGAAGATTATTGTAACATTTTCCGTAATTTTGCGCATATATAATTATCAATTTTCAATTCATCCGTTGGAGGTACAAGATTTACTAAAACAATATGCCGCCCATCCGCAAGTGGCGGCATTAAATACCCTGTTAAAAAACAAAACGTCCCGCAATATATTTCTGAAAGGACTGAACGGTTCAGGGGCCGCAATGATAATAGCTTCTCTTTTTTCAAAAAGAAGAGGAAGTTATGTGTGTGTGTTGAATGACCTAGAGGATGCCGGCTACTTTTATCACGATCTGGTGCAACTCACAGGAGGTGACGGAATCTATTTCTTTCCTTCCGCTTACCGACGTGCTATCAAGTACGGACATGTGGATCCAGCCAACGAAATCCTGCGGACAGAAGTTCTCAGCACGCTGCAGGATCCGACTGCTCCCTTCATCATTGTCACCTATCCGGAAGCATTGGCGGAGAAAGTAATTTCACGGGAGATCTTGAAAGAAAACACGCTGAAGATCAGTGTCAGCGAAAGGTTGGACAATATGTTTGTTTCTGACGTACTGGACGAATACGGCTTCGAGCAGGTAGATTATGTTTATGAGCCAGGGCAGTATGCGATGCGCGGCAGTATCTTAGATGTGTTCTCGTTCTCGTATGAATTTCCCTATCGTATCGACTTCTTTGGAAACGAAGTAGAGACGATCCGTTCGTTCGATGTGGAAACACAGCTATCCAAAGAAAAACTGGACAGCATCTATATCGTGCCCGAAATGACAAAAGGAAACCGGACCAACTCATCCTTACTAGATTCATTGCCATCCGAGACACTGCTCGCTAGCAAAGACATGGCATGGGTAAAAGAACGTATCGGCAGTATCTGGAATGAAGAACCAATCACCGGGGACGAAGAATCGTTTGCCAACATCGAGCAACTGCGGGCCAAATTAATTACCGGAGAGGATTTTCTACATGCGGCACTTGGTTTCTGCCGGCTCCATTTTGGTACGCGGCCTACAGGAGTAGCCGATGCCACCCTGACTTTCTCAATGGAAGCACAACCGATCTATCATAAAAATTTCGATTTGGTAAGCGAGTCTTTCCATAAATATTTAGAAGACGGCTATACATTATATATACTGAGCGATGTAGAAAAGCAAGCAACCCGTATCAGGGCCATTTTTGAGGATCGGGGAGACGACATACCTTTTACCTCCGTCAACAAGACCATCCATGAAGGTTTTGCCGACGAGACCTTGCGTGTCTGCCTTTTCACGGATCACCAGTTGTTCGACCGCTTTCATAAATTCAACTTGAAAAGCGATAAAGCAAGAAGTGGAAAACTCTCTCTGTCGTTGAAGGAGTTGAACCAATTCACGACCGGCGATTATATCGTACATATCGATCATGGTATCGGACAATTCGGCGGGCTAGTCCGTACGGAGGTAAACGGAAAAATGCAGGAAGCCATCAGGCTGATCTACCAGAACAACGACATTATATTCGTCAGCATTCACTCTCTCCATAAGCTATCCAAGTATAAAGGCAAGGACAGTGGGGAACCGCCCAAGCTGAGTAAACTCGGAACAGGGGCCTGGGAGAAGATGAAAGAACGCACCAAGTCAAAAGTAAAAGATATCGCCCGCGATTTGATTCTCCTCTACTCCAAACGAAAACAGGAAAAAGGTTTCGCTTACAGCCCAGACAGTTTCATGCAGCACGAACTGGAAGCCAGCTTTATCTACGAAGATACCCCTGACCAGATGAAAGCAACAGCCGATGTCAAAGCCGATATGGAGAACGACCGTCCGATGGACCGACTGATTTGCGGAGATGTAGGCTTCGGGAAAACAGAGGTAGCCATTCGTGCCGCTTTCAAAGCCGTTTCGGACAACAAGCAAGTTGCCGTGCTGGTCCCGACTACAGTATTAGCATTCCAGCACTATCAAACATTTTCCGAACGGTTGAAAGATTTTCCCTGCCGAATCGAATATATCAGCCGGGCACGTACGGCGAAAGAGATAAGGGAAACTTTGAAAGACTTGAAAGAAGGAAATATCAACATTATCATCGGCACCCATCGAATCGTCGGAAAAGATGTCACATTCAAAGATCTCGGTCTGCTGATTATCGACGAGGAACAGAAATTCGGCGTATCCGTCAAAGAGAAGCTACGCCAGCTGAAAGCCAACGTCGACACGCTCACCATGACCGCCACTCCGATTCCTCGTACCCTGCAATTCTCGTTGATGGGAGCCCGTGACTTGTCGAGCATCACGACTCCCCCACCCAACCGCTATCCGGTTCAAACAGAGGTAGAACGTTTTAACCCGGACATCATCCGAGAAGCCATCAATTTCGAGATGAGCCGTAACGGACAGGTTTTTTTCATCAACAATCGCATCCAAAATATTTATGAAATGGAAGCACTTGTCAAACGTGAAGTGCCGGATGCCCGTATCGCTGTCGGTCACGGGCAGATGGAACCGGAGAAGCTGGAAAAGATCATTCTGGATTTCGTCAATTACGAATACGATGTACTGATCGCCACGAGCATTGTGGAGAGTGGCATCGACGTACCGAATGCAAATACGATCATCATCAATAATGCACAACAGTTCGGATTGTCCGATCTGCATCAACTACGCGGTCGTGTCGGGCGAAGTAACCGGAAAGCCTTCTGTTATCTCCTCTCTCCACCCTTGTCAAGTCTTACGCAGGAAGCACGCCGTCGTTTGCAGGCGATCGAGAATTTTTCAGAGTTGGGAAGCGGCATCCATATCGCCATGCAGGACCTTGACATCCGGGGTGCCGGTAATATGTTAGGTGCCGAACAAAGCGGTTTCATCGCCGACTTGGGCTACGAAACGTACCAGAAAATCCTGGAAGAAGCCGTTGACGAACTGAAAGCGGAAGAATTTGCCGATCTGTATTCCAACGCTACCGAAAATCGCCCCGACACCGGTAGCGAATATGTCCGTGAAACCTATATCGAAAGCGATTTGGAACTGATGTTCCCTCCGACCTACATCCCGCATGACTCCGAACGTGTCTCCCTCTATCGTGAACTGGACAAGATGGAGGAAGAGCGTGATATACTTGCTTTTACCGAGCGTCTGAAAGACCGTTTCGGAAAAGTGCCGAAAGAAGGGAAAGAACTGATCCGTGTCGTTCGCCTTCGCCGTATGGCAAAGACGTTAGGTATGGAAAAAGTCATTCTGAAAAAAGGACAGATGAGCATTTTTCTCGTCACTAATCCCGAAAGTCCTTACTACGAAAGCGAGGCCTTCGACAAGCTGCTCGGCTTCATCCAAAAGCATCCACGCGAATGCACGCTTCGCGAACAGAACGGAAAACGCAGTATCGTGATCAAGAATGTACCAACGGTAGAGGTGGCTTGTAATTACCTGGATGAAATCGGGAAAGTACAAATACAAAAATAAATAATATGAAGAAGACAATTATAGACCTTTTCGAAAATTCGGTAAAACAATATCCCGACAATCCCTTCCTGTGGGAAAAAACCAGGGATGCCTTCGAACCGACCACTTATAAAGAAGTTCAGCAACAAGTCTACGCTGCCGGTGCCGGACTGATAGCTCTCGGAGTGAAGAAGGGCGACAATATGGCGCTCCTTTCGGAAGGCCGTAATGCTTGGATCATCGGCGAACTGGCCATGTTCTATGCCGGCGCGACCAACGTCCCGCTTTCCATCAAGCTCGAAGAAGCGAACGACCTGCTGTTCCGTCTTGTGCATGCCGATGTGAAATATATCCTGGTTTCCGGCAACCAACTCAAAAAGATACGGGCTATCATGGATAAATTGCCTTTAGTCGAAAAAATAATTGTGATAGACGAACTGCCGGAATATAAAGAAAAAGAAATATCCTGGTCCGAAGTATTCCGGATGGGGAAAGAATATCTGGCATCTCATTCTCTGGAAGACTTCCTTGCTGTTGGACAATCCTTACAGAATAACGACTATGCGACGATTACCTATACCTCAGGCACGACGGCCGACCCGAAAGGTGTCATCCTGACGCACCGTAACTATACGGCGAACGTGGAGCAAGCCCTATCTTGTGTCGATATCGACGATACATGGCGCACATTAATAATCCTCCCACTCGACCATTGTTTCGCGCATGTGGTCGGTTTCTATATCTTCATGTCGAAAGGAGCATCCGTAGCAACAGTACAAGTCGGACGGACAGGGCTGGAAACATTAAAGAACATTCCGGTCAACATCAAAGAGTTCAAGCCCTACTTGATCCTGAGCGTCCCGGCACTGGCCAAGAATTTCAAAAAGAATATCGAACAAGGTATCCGTGCCCAGGGCAAGAATATAACCCGTTTGTTCGACTTTGCCCTCAAAGTGGCTTACATCTATAACGGAGACGGCAGAGAAGACAAGGGACGTGGTGTCCGATTCCTGCTGAAACCGCTCGTGAGCCTGTTCGACCACATGCTTTTCACGAAAGTCCGTGAAAACTTCGGCGGACAATTGAAGTTTTTCATCGGCGGTGGCGCACTGCTCGATAAAGACTTGCAAAAGTTCTACTACGCAATCGGACTTCCTATGTACCAAGGGTACGGACTAAGCGAAGCGACTCCCGTAATTTCCACCAACGGCCCGCACCGGCATACCTTCGGCAGCAGCGGTATGTTGGTCCGTCCGCTCGACCTGAAAATATGCGATGCCGACGGAAAAGAACTCCCGGCAGGCGAAAAAGGAGAGATCGTCATACGGGGCGAGAATGTGATGGCCGGCTACTGGAAGAACCCGGTATCAACTGCCGAAACCGTACGCGACGGGTGGCTCTACACTGGGGATATGGGATATATGGAGCATGACGGTCTGCTCTACGTCCTCGGACGTTTCAAAAGTCTGCTGATCGGTAGTGACGGGGAAAAATACAGTCCGGAAGGGATCGAGGAGGCACTCGTCGAACATTCTTCCTGCATCGACCAGCTGATCCTGTATAACAACCAGAGTCCCTATACCGTTGCCCTCGTCGTCCCTAACAAAGACCGGCTGAAGAAGCATCTGACGCACCAGTATCTTGATCTTTCATCCGATAAAGGACGCGAAGAGGCAATCCGGATCATCCAATCCCAGATAGACCGTTTCCGCAAGGGAGGCGACCTGTCCGCCCTTTTCCCCGATCGCTGGCTGCCTGCAGCTTTTGCTATCCTGCCGGAGCCTTTCACCGAACAGAACGGCATGGTCAACAGCACGATGAAGATCGTCCGCGGGAAAATAGAAAAAGCATATGCCTCTCGCATCGACCATCTCTACACACCGGAAGGAAAGAACCCGGTTAATGAAGAGAATAAAAAGGCATTAAATTGCTGAAAACACAAATTGCCATATCACTCCATTAAACTAAATAATTATTTATACTAAACACCTATGTTTTGAAAAGAGGATAGAATTATTAAAACGGAACCTCATTATTGCCGGGAGCCAAGAAATCGGTACCGGCCGGTGGTATGGGCGGCATTGTTTCCATCGGGCCTGAACTATTCATATTAGAGGAGAACTCGCGAACCGGAACATCTTCGTCCACATTCATGAACTTGGCGAACTCGCTCTTGAAACGAAGACGTACATCTCCGACCGCACCGTTACGATGCTTGGCGATAATAATCTCCGCCAGACCGATCAAGGAATTACCACGTTCGTCTTCCGTTATCTTATAATATTCAGGACGGTGGATAAAACAAACCATATCCGCATCCTGTTCGATAGCACCGGACTCACGCAAGTCGGCCAACTGCGGGCGTTTTCCTTCCGCCCCTTGACGTGCCTCGACACCACGGTTCAACTGAGACAAGGCAATGATCGGAATGTTCAGTTCCTTCGCCAATCCTTTCAACGACCGTGAAATAGTACTTACTTCCTGTTCACGGCTGCCGAAGCTCATACCGCTTGCATTCATCAACTGAAGGTAGTCGATAATGATGATCTTAATACCATGCTCACGCACCAGACGGCGAGCCTTCGTACGCAGTTCGAATACCGAAAGACTCGGCGTATCGTCTACATAAATCGGTGCATCATACAATTCTTTTATCTTAAAGTCCAACTGTTCCCATTCATAGTTTTCCAAACGCCCGCTCTTGATCTTCTCGCCCGGAATCTCACATACGTTCACGATCAGACGGTTGACAAGCTGGACGTTACTCATTTCAAGAGAGAACAGAGCCACCGGCGTGTTATGGTTTACCGCCATATTCTTAGCCATCGAAAGGACAAAAGCCGTCTTACCCATCGCAGGACGGGCGGCAATGATGATAAGATCGGAATTCTGCCATCCGGACGTCATTTTGTCCAATCCTTCGAAACCGGTGCGCAGACCGCTCAACCCTTCTTTTTGATTGGCAGCCTTCTCAAGCATAACCATCGCTTCCTTGATGACAGGATTGATCTGGGTAACATCTTTCTTCACATTGCGCTGAGAAATCTCAAAGAGCTTTCCTTCCGCTTCCTGCATAAGGTCTTCCACATCGATCGACTCATCAAAAGCCTTGCCCTGTATCATAGCAGTGAAGGAGATCAACTCACGCGCCAGATATTTTTGGGCGATGATACGGGCATGATATTCGATATGGGCACTACTGGCCACCTTACTGGTCAGCTGGGAAATATAGAACGGGCCACCTACCTCTTCCAATTCGCCTCGCTTCTTCAGTTGCTCAGTGACGGTCAGCATATCCACCGGACGCTGGCTGATCGCCAGATCTACGATAGCTGCATAAATTTTCTCATGTGCCTTCTCATAGAAACTCTCAGGTTTCAATATTTCACTAACGATGGAGTAGGCATCCTTTTCAAGCATCAGAGCACCTAACACCGCCTCTTCCAACTCGCGGGCTTGTGGTTGCAAACGTCCCATATCGGGTACTACAACCTGTTTCTGCCTCCCTTTTCCTCCTGTATTTTTTCCTCTTTCTGCCATTTGTTCTAATTGTTATCGGGCATCAAATGTACTACTTTTTATCCGGTTCTCCGAACCTTGCAAAAGAGAAATACGATACTCTTTTGGAGTTTGCCGGGTTATACTTTCAAATTGCTTGATAAAGTATGGAACATTACCATAGCCTGATTCGTAGGCTATTTGAGAGACACTCAAGATTCTCCATATTTAACAGAAGAAGGATATTCTTCAAAACTAAATTGTCGCTTGATCTTTATTTCCGAATAGTTGGTCTTATCTTCCGGATAAAACGTGTTGACTCCCCGGACTTTTATCGTACCTTCGCTGAAATAGTCGGTAGTAACGTTTAATTCCTGCCTATCAGTAATTACAATATTATTTCCGGAACTCCATTCGGATGGCAAGGTCCATTCTAATCTGTCAACAGGAATATCAGAACTCCCGTTCTTCGTTTTCATGATTTCAATATTTAAAAGTAATAAAACAATCCTATCGACAAACCGTGTAATGATTCGAAGTAATATTGTTTCCCTCCATATGTATCATTTACACTTCCATCGGATCTTATCCAACGCACATCGCTCTTCGTCCGGTATAGGCTGTATTTATATTTCAATTCACACCCTACATGTTGGAACCGATAAGCAATGCCGACTTGAGGAGACAAGCCATAAGCATTATACTTTTTCTTCAGAAAAAAATGGTCAGTCCATTTATTTCCATCCCACTCTGTAAGATATTTAATATCTCTTTTTGAATGTAAATAGCTAAAACCCATACCCCCGAATACGTGGATGCCTTTCCAATCAAATACGGTATAATTATATCCGAGTTCCGTTCCCCAGATGCGATGCAAACAGGGAATAAGACTTTCGGTCTTATGGTATTTCCGTTTTTTACTGCTGCAATCCACATAGAGAGGAACCATCAGGTAAAACGAATGTTTGTCCGTAAGTCGATACTTCACCGACAACTTAAATATACGCTTGTCAAAAGTTTCTCCCGATCGTCCGGAAAGCCCGAATTGTTCAAAAAATTATAACCAGCCCCTATTCCCAACTTATTCCAAAAACTACCACCGTCGGTTGTTTGTCCGAAAGTCAAAGGGAGAGATAGGCAAAACAAGAACAATAATTGTAAAATCGTTTTTTTCATACTCCGCAATTTAAATAATTAAGAAAATTCATCAACCAGCAACGAGAGAAGATTCATCAATTTTCATTATACGAATCCTAAGGCACAAAGTAAAGACATCAATACATTCTTCCTCCTTCCGACAAATTGATGCTCATAATAAAATATGATAACGCAAATATATATTTTTTTATTTATAAATCATAATAAAAATCAGAGATTCGGTAGAATCCCGACAAGAATCCTACCGAATCTCCTTTTATCAAAAAGACAACACTATCTCATCAAAATCGGATTTGTACCCTATCTATTTGAAAATTACCCGTAAGGGTAATTTTTTTCAACATTCAGTTTGATCGTAAAGGCCCTCTTTTCCCTATCTAAATGTCAAAAGAACAGATCACATCGATTTGCCGAATCGGGAAGCATCCACCGCTTCATGTTGCTTTTTCTTATAACCGCCGAACTTCCAGACAAAAGAAACCGTTACACAACGTTGGTCGTCCAGTTTCCAGAGGCGGCTGTATTGGCCGGACTGGTTGATTTCCATCGTATGAGGCATATTGCTACGGAAGATGTTGTTACATTTCAGAATCAGAGTAGCACGATCGTCGGCAAACTGCCATTTCAACGCAGAAGACACATCATAGAGATGACCGAGATCATAGATTCCCTGCACGGCTCCGGTAACGAAATAGCCATTCAAATCCAGCTTCAAATTCGGACGAGACTTGGAAAGGGTAAACGTATTATCCATCTTGAACTGCCCGGTGTATTTCTCATTATGGAAAGACAGATCATGAAAATGGTCCAACTTCTCCTGCATACGCTGACCGGACAAAGTCACTTGGCTGTTCCAGAACTCGCCGACCCGGAAAGGAACGATCACCCCTACACCGAATTGCAACTGGTAGTCCATGTTCTCATACCGGAAAACGTTTTTCAGTTCCGAGGTATTCTGATAAGGCAACTGGGCGAAATAATCGGGCACATAGTCACAAAAAGCCAGAATCGTATATTTCTGCTTCAGGATATAAATCAACTGCCCGCTATAAGAACGGTAAGGCTTCAGGGAAGGATTGCCCAAGATAACGGAATAAGAGTTGATCGGGCTTTCCTGCGGCGTCACATCCCAATAGGACGGATAGGTTTTGTCGCTGCTTATGTCCAATTGGATGATGTGCATCGGATTGACCGTATAGCTGAGTGTCGCATTCGGGAATAAGGTCCAATCATTCCAAAGTGTGGATTTCATCCCGTTAGAGGTATAATCCGATTTAAAGTATTCAACTTTCAGAGAAGCTGTTGCAGAGAAATGCGAACCGAAATCCTTGGACACCTCCAAGAAGGCATTTCCACTATACTCTTTCTGGCGGTTATTTTCAAGTTCATCAAGAGCCGATTCATAGCCGTTACCTTTATTATATAGATAATCGATATAAGTCTTCGAAGAGGTGAAACCGCCGTGGACACCGTAATTCAGCGCCCACCCGGTTTCAAAAGTGTGGCTATGGTTAATAAATAGTGCTCCTTGTGAAATATCCTGCTTGGAATTATTCTGCATATCCGTCACTGTCGTTTCATGGCTTTGATCGACAAATGTCTGGAAGCCGGGTGAATGATAACGCGTAAAATCCGCACCCGCCATCAGTCCGGAGTTACCGTCATATTGAATACGGACATTGTGCAACGCACTGTTTCCCTCTATGTATGTACGGCTCAGGCGTTCTTCCACCGGCTGTCCGGATTTCAATGCCTGGAAGGTTGTAACGGCCGCCCGTTCAAGATCGGATTTGCCGGCCGTAAGATAGTAGGCGGCAGAGAGCCTGTCGTCATTTTTGAAAGTATAGTCCATACCTAAACGCATCGTTCCATCTATGCCGCTCCGGGTGCCACGTCCCGATTGGTTGACCTCCGTTACCTGATCTTTCAGGGTATGGAGGGCCTGGATCTCCTCTCCCATATAGTTCCGTCCCTTAGCCCCATTGGCTAAGAAATCTATATTGAAACGGGATGTGGAGTAAAGCAAGTTGCCATGGACTTTCCCCTCCGCATAATGGCGCTGCAAATAATCGACACCGGTTTCTCCTTGCAAAGTATTCTTTTCGACAGTTTCCTTATCTAATACGACATTGATCATAGCTCCTTTGATATTATACTTGGCTGGTGCATTATACATGATCTCTACGTTACATACCCGCGAAGCAGGAATTGTCTTCAGCAAACCGACTAACTGATCGACCGACATCGTGGTCAACTGCCCATTGATCACAATGCTCGGACTGCCGGCTCCCAACAGTTGGACAGCATCGTCCGTACTGATCACACCGGGTATCTGTTTCACCACCTCGAACGCATTACTGACCGCCTTATCTTTCATCAATTGGGGCACGTCGTATCTCAAAGCGCCGTTTTCCACTTTGACCTGCGGACGTTCGGCTTTTACCACAACGCCTTCCAATTCATAATCTTTTTCAGTCAGGCTTATCGTACCGGCATCAGCAGTCGAGATTTTTTTACAAACCGGCTCGTACAGCAGATGCTGGAACAACAAACGATAGTTCGGACCGGCTTCCTTGTTCAACATGAATGCCCCGAGACTATCCGTAACGACTGCATCTATATAAGTAGAATCCAATGTTTGCAACACGACAGCCACCCCGTCTACCGGTCGTTCTTCTTTATCGACCACTTTTCCATGAATCCAGTTCTGTGCTTGTAACATCCCATTACCGGCAGTAAGTAAAACCAGAGAGTAATAAAGTATTCGTTTCATTTTCATTCGTTTTTCAATTGACACTGCAAAGGAAAAGCCTTCCGAGGAGAAACTGTGTTATCACTCGCTTACGGAGTGTTATTTAGTATTATCGCTGAGATAAGGAGCAATAAGACCGGTAGCTTATCCGATTACCGACCCCGTTTTGTCAGCCAAACTGAGGGAAACAGGAAAATGCGATAAACCTCAACTTCCGGAGAGTCTAATATTTACGAACAATGCCGAGCGCTCATTCTAATATACTAAAAGCCTGTTTAAATTTTGCATTTGTTGGTTGTGAGAGTTGTATTGAGGATGTTTTT
>OGGH01001812.1_pt1 | contig 12322 bp, 6 predicted proteins | sample 1571161 | NCBI WGS metagenome assembly OGGH01 (sample SAMEA2582053, study PRJEB24529) | metagenome | biome: Human gut stool | place: China | collected 2011 | reverse complement strand
TCATCCACATATTCCTGAATCGTTCTGTCGGATGAGAACTTGCCGGAATGTGCAGTGTTTAAGATAGCGCTCTTTGCCCAGGCGCTCCTGTTCTTGTAATACTCCATGATCTTCTTCTGCGCTTCTGCATAAGAACGGAAGTCTGCAAGAATGAAGTAAGTATCCGCGTACTGTGTACTGTGTGTATTCAGCAGTGAATTGTACAGGTCACGGAAAAGTTCGGAGTCGTTCGGTGAGTAGAATCCGTTCACTAACTGTGTCAGAACTTTGCGGATATCCTGATCCGTGTTGAAAATCTGCATCGGATCATAATCACGGTTATGCTCATGTGCGATCACTTCGTCAGAACTCATACCGAAAATAAACATATTATCCGGTCCGACTTCCTCGTACATCTCGACATTCGCACCATCCATCGTTCCAAGTGTCAGGGCACCGTTTAACATGAACTTCATATTACCGGTACCGGATGCCTCTTTACTTGCAGTCGAAATCTGCTCGCTGACATCTGCTGCTGCAAAGATCCACTCTGCATTGGAAACTTTGTAGTCCTCGATAAATACCACTTTGATCTTATTATTGATACTCTTATCATTGTTGATCACTTCTCCAACGCTGTTGATCAGTTTAATGGTAAGTTTTGCATTTTTATAACCGGCTGCTGCCTTTGCACCAAAAATGAATGTTCTTGGAACAAATTCCATATCCGGATGCTCTTTGATCTCGTTATAGAGATACATAACATGAAGGATATTCAACAGCTGACGTTTGTACTCATGAAGACGTTTCACCTGCACATCAAAGATGGAATCCGGATCTACATCAATTCCATTGTGCTCTTTGATATATTTTGCAAGGCGCACTTTATTCTGGTGCTTGATCTCCAGAAACTCCTGCTGTGCTTTTATATCATCTGCATAAGGCGCAAGTTTCCTGATCTGGGAAAGGTCTGTGATCCAGCCTTCTCCCACATGTGCTGTCACCCAGTCAGCCAGAAGCGGGTTCGCATGTGCTAAGAAACGTCTCTGTGTGATACCATTGGTTTTGTTATTGAACTTCTGCGGCATCATCTCATAGAAATCTTTTAACTGCTCTTTTTTCAAAATCTCTGTGTGCAGTCTGGCAACACCGTTGACAGAATAACCTGCAACGATCGCAAGATGCGCCATTTTTACCTGACCATCATATAAAATTGCCATTTTTGCAATTTTATCATTGTTGCCCGGATACTGCTCCTGGATCTGTAAAACAAAACGGCGGTTGATCTCTTCCACGATCTGATATACACGCGGAAGCAGTCTCTGGAAAATCTCGATCGGCCATTTTTCAAGAGCCTCAGCCATAATGGTATGGTTGGTATAAGCAACACAGTGGGTTGTGATATCCCACGCATCCTCCCAGCTTAAGCCTTCCTCATCCAGCAAAATACGCATTAACTCTGCCACTGCAACCGTCGGATGTGTATCATTCATCTGGAATACTGCTTTCTCAGGCAGCTGATGGATATCCTCATGATGCTTTTTGAATCTTGCGATCGCACGCTGTAAACTTGCAGATACGAAGAAATACTGCTGTTTTAAACGAAGTTCTTTTCCCTGAATATGATTGTCATTCGGATAAAGGACTTCCACCAGGTTACGTGCAAGGTTTTCCTGCTCTACCGCTTTGTTATAATCTCCTTTATCAAAGGAATCTAACTGGAAACCTTCCTTAGGCTCTGCATCCCAGATCATCAGCGTATTTACCATATGATTATCATATCCTACGATCGGCATATCGTATGGGATCGCCATAACGGACTGATAGCCTTCATGGATAAATCTGGTGTTGCCATTTCCCATGTCTTCGGTACGGACATAGCCGCCGAATTTGATCTCGTAGGAATACTCCGGTCTGCGAAGTTCGAATGGGTAGCCATTCTTTAACCAGTTATCCGGTACCTCTACCTGAAAACCATCCGAAATCTGCTGTTTGAACATACCATAACGGTAACGGATACCGCAGCCGTAAGCTGCGTATCCGAGTGTTGCCAGTGATTCCATAAAGCATGCTGCAAGACGTCCAAGACCACCGTTTCCGAGTGCAGGATCCGGCTCCTGATCTTCGATCACGTCAAGATTCAGTCCGATTTCTTCCAGAGCTTCTTTCACTTCTTTGTAAGCTTTTAAATTGATCAGGTTATTTCCAAGCGCACGGCCCATCAGAAATTCCATTGACATATAATAGACAATCTTTGGATCCTGATCGTCAAATGCCTGCTGGGTTGCCAGCCAGTCATCGATCACAACGTCTTTTACGACATAGGATACCGCCTGGAAAATCTCCTGCTGGCTTGCTTCTTTTAACTGTTTGCGGTACATATGACGGACTGTCTCTGTTACATCATTGATAAATTTTTTCTTATTGAAGACTGCTGCTGTTTTAGACATTTCCTTACTCTCCTTTTTTTACACCTAAAAGAACGGTTTCCCCATTAATATTCCATTCTTTCTGGTATCCATCCACACTGCCAGCTACAACATCAAGTCCGAGTACATCTGCTTTGATCGCATCACCATATTTGTCAAAGATTGCAGCTACTTTGTCATCTGCCTGATAAGAGATCATGATCTTATCCATCACTTCGAATCCTGCTTCTTTTCTCATAGTCTGGATCTTGCTGATGATCTCACGCACAAATCCTTCTTCAATTAACTCCGGTGTTAAGTTGGTATCAAGGACAACGGTTACTGTATTGTCCCCCTCCGTTACATAACCTTCCATCTGTGTCATTGTAATTAACAGATCTTCCTCTGCTAATTTTACATCATCACTGACAGACTTCAAAGTGATAAATCCATTTTCCTTTAACTCTGCCATAGCAGCGTTTCCGTCAAGTTCCGCTAAAGCTTTCTGGATCTGTCCTAAATATTTTCCATATTTTGGTCCTACAGTACGGAGCTGTGGTTTGAATGTATAGCTTGTGTAGGAACTTACATCATCGGTAAAGGAAACTTTCTTTACATTCAGCTCATCCTCGATGATCTCTTTGAAGTACTCTGAAAGTTCAAATGGAGCTTTGACAAACATATTTCCGATTGGCTGACGGTTCTTGATGTTTGCTGCATTACGGCATGCACGGCCCATAACCACGATCTTTAATACCTCATCCATATTTTTCTCTAACTCTTTGTCAATGTATGCTTCATTAACGGTTGGGAAGTCACATAAATGAATACTTTCCGGCGCATTTTTATCAATGCTGCACACAAGATTCTGATAGATTTCCTCTGTCATGAACGGGATCATTGGTGCTGCACATTTACAGATCTCTACTAACGCTGTGTAAAGTGTCATGTAGGCATTGATCTTATCCTGCTCCATTCCTTTTGCCCAGAAACGTTCACGGGAGCGTCTTACGTACCAGTTACTCATATCGTCCACAAACTCATCGAGTGCTCTTGCAGCTTCCGGGATCTTGTAACTGCCAAGGTTATCATCCACAGCGCCGATCACGGTATTTAATTTGGACAGTAACCATTTATCCATCACGGATAATTTATCATATTCCAGTTTATATTTTGTTGCGTCAAATCCGTCAATGTTTGCATACAGTACAAAGAATGCATAAGTGTTCCATAAGGTGCTTAAGAACTTACGCTGTCCCTCCTGCACTGCTTTTCCATGGAAACGGTTTGGAAGCCATGGAGCGCTGTTGATGTAGAAATACCAGCGGATCGCATCTGCTCCGTAAGTCTCTAATGCATCGAACGGATCGACTGCATTTCCTTTGGATTTGGACATTTTCTGTCCGTTCTCATCCTGTACATGTCCTAAAACGATAACGTTTTCATAAGGAGCTTTATTAAACAGTAAGGTGGACTCTGCCATCAGGGAATAGAACCATCCTCGTGTCTGGTCTACCGCCTCGGAAATGAACTGAGCCGGGAACTGCTGTTTGAACAAATCCTCATTTTCAAATGGATAATGGTGCTGTGCAAACGGCATTGCTCCTGAGTCGAACCAGCAGTCGATCACTTCCGGCACCCTGTGCATGGTCTTGCCACAGTCAGGACATTTGAAGGTCACAGCGTCGATATACGGTCTGTGTAATTCCACTTTGGCATCATCCGGGTTTCCGCTTCTCTCTGCTAATTCGGCACGGCTTCCGATGGACTCCTGATGTCCGCAGCCTTCACATTCCCATACATTTAAAGGAGTTCCCCAGTAACGGTTACGGGAGATTCCCCAGTCCTGGATGTTCTCAAGCCAGTCACCGAAACGTCCTTTACCGATGGATTCCGGGATCCAGTTTACAGTATTATTATTACGGATCAGGTCATCTTTGACTGCTGTCATCTTGATGAACCATGACTCTCTTGCATAGTAAATAAGCGGTGTATCACATCTCCAGCAATGTGGATATTCGTGTTCGAACTTTGGTGCGTCAAATAATTTGCCCTGCGCATCCAGATCTTTTAATACTTCAGGGTCAGCTTTTTTTACAAATAATCCAGCATAAGGTGTCTCTTCTGTCATCTCACCTTTTCCGTTTACAAACTGGACAAACGGAAGATCGTACTTACGTCCGACATTCGCATCATCTTCACCGAATGCAGGAGCAATATGAACGATACCAGTACCATCAGACATCGTTACATAAGTGTCACAGGTAACAAAATGTCCTTTTTTATGCTGTTTTGCTGCCACTTCTGCTGCACATGCATATAACGGCTCATATTCTTTGTACTCTAAATCTTTTCCGGTGTAAGTCTCTAATACTTCATATGCTTTGACACCTTCCTCTTCATTGCCAAGCTTTCCTAACACTTTGTCAAGAAGTGCCTCTGCCATGTAGTAGGTGTATCCGTCTGCGGCTTTTACTTTGCAGTAAGTCTCATCCGGGTTCACACAGAGTGCAACGTTGGATGGAAGTGTCCACGGAGTTGTGGTCCATGCGAGGAAATAAGCATCCTCTCCGACAACTTTGAAACGTACCACTGCGGAACGCTCTTTTACGGTCTTGTAACCCTGTGCAACTTCCTGCGAAGAAAGTGGTGTACCACAGCGAGGGCAGTAGGGAACGATCTTGAAGCCTTTGTATAACAATCCCTTGTCCCAGATCTGTTTTAATGCCCACCATTCGGACTCAATAAAGTTGTCATCATAGGTGACATATGGGTTTTCCATATCTGCCCAGAAACCAACGGTTCCTGAGAAATCTTCCCACATTCCCTTGTATTTCCATACAGATTCCTTACATTTTTTGATGAAAGGTTCCATACCGTACTCTTCGATCTGCTCTTTTCCGTTTAAGCCGAGCATCTTCTCTACCTCTAACTCAACCGGGAGTCCGTGTGTATCCCATCCGGCTTTACGCGGAACATATTTTCCCTTCATAGTCTGGTATCTTGGGATCATATCCTTGATAACACGTGTTAATACGTGTCCGATATGTGGTTTTCCGTTTGCAGTCGGAGGTCCGTCATAGAATGTGTAGGTCTCTCCCTGTTTGCGCTGTTCCATTGATTTTTTGAAGATGTCATGATCTTCCCAGAACTTCTCTGTCTGCTTTTCCCTGTCAACGAAGTTCATATTTGTTTCAACTTTGTTATACATGTGATCTTTCCTCTTTCTTCATTTTTACTGATGCACGTCAGTTTGTTCTTTTTTTTGCAGCCGCACGGCTCATGCCTGACGTGCAAAAAACCCCTTCTTCCTGTAAATAGGACGAAGGGGTTATATTCGTTGTACCACCTAATTACAATGTACAGATTTTATAAAAATCATATACCCGTTCCCTGTAACGTAGGAAAAACGTCAGTGCCTACTCTGTAAAAACATTTTGGACTGCGACTGGGAAGTGATGTTCATTCCTAAGATACTCGCACCGGTTCACACCATTCCCGGCTCTCTTTGCCTTTCTCTTAACAACTACTGTCTTCGTCATCGTCTTTTCTTTTTCACAATGAACCAGCCATTGCTTTCAATCTTCTGTGATTATACAGAGATTTCCCCGAAAAGTCAAGATTTTCCACCTATCTTAATGACTTTCGTTTCGTCCTGCTGATCACATCGATAAATCTTTCACGGATGTTCTGGATCATCAGATCTTCCTCCCGGTCATTTCCGTCAAACGGCACAAAACCGCCTGCCATCGTAGCATGCCCGCCACCGCTTCCGATGCCTTTTAACGCCTTGCTTATAATTTTTCCGGCATCTAATGCGGGACGCTCACTCCGCACAGAAATTTTGATCCCTTCTTTTTTTCTGGAATAGACCACTGAAAAAGAGACTTCCACCAATGCAAGCATAAAATCTGACACACTGGCGATCAGAGCCTCCGGGCAATCCCTTCCGGTATCTGCAAAACTGATATTCTCAAACACCTCAATGCTTGAGATTGCCTTGGAATACGCCATCAGATCTTCAAAATAGAGTGTGCTGTTCTCTAAGAGATAAATCATATCCTGATCACACAGGTCAAACATGCGCCAGATCATTTCCATATCCATTTTGCATACGCCTCTCGACAATTTCTGTGTATCCATACGGATTCCAAATGTCAGCGCTGTTGCAATTCTTTGATCCATCGGTATTTCATTTTCAAAAAAATATTGTGCTATGATCGATGCGCAAGCCCCGACACCCGGTCGGATATCCGTAAACCGGTACTCCGTTTTCTCATAAACCGGATGATGGTCGATGCAGATGATCTCATCCCCGGTCATATCGATAATGTTGGAATTGCCCTTCTGCGCATCTACCAGGATAACCTCGTCGTCCTCCGTGAGTTCACTGTCAATATTCTCAATATTTACCAGTCTGATGTCCAAAATCTCTCTCAGCTTGTCAGTACTGTAACGGTCGATTTTCCCCTTATAGCAGATCGTCGCATGAATCCCGCGAAGCTTTAACAGTTCCTGCAGACCGAACGCACTTGCGATGGCATCCGGATCCGGAAAATTATGTGTCTGGATATAAACATGTTCTCTGTTGATCTGTGTTACTAACTCATCTAATTTTGTCATATGATAAATCCTTATAATTTCTTACCGCAGAGCAAAATATTGGTCTGCTGTCTCTGTAAGTTCCTCAAATGTATAGATTTCCGGCACGTCCGCTGCAATTGTTCCAAACCCATATGCTGCGTGGATGAACCCGACACCTGCGTGGCAGCTGGCATCATAATCCCCCTGGATATCGCCGACATACACTGCCTCCGTCAACCCGTTCCGGTCTGCTAATAATCTGATGTTATCGCCCTTTTGTTTCAGATTGTTTCCATAACATTCTATATCTTGAAAGTATTTTCCAAATCCATAATGATCTAAAAATGCCTCGATATAACCGCTCTGACAGTTGCTCACGATGTAGAGCGGATACTTTTCTTTCAGTGCAGAAAGTGTCTCCTCCAATTTGGGATACAAAACTCCACCATGCTCTCTCAGGTAGTCATTTTCCATGGAGCAGCACTGATCTAACAATTTCATGCGCGCCTCTTTTTCCAGTTCCGGGAAAAGAATGTCTGCGATCACATCCATGGTCTTTCCCATAACCCCCTGAATATCCTGCTCCGTCAGTTTTTTATCGACAGAGCCATTCTGTTTTATGGCAAGATTCCATGATTCTGCAACGTTCGCTGCCGAGTCCCACAGCGTTCCGTCCATGTCAAAAATAATTCCTTTTTTCATACTTCTCCTTTTCTATCCATTATCCACAAAAATTTCTTTTTTAACCAAGATTATAAACTTTTGTATATTTTTCTTTGAAATAACGAATCAGCGGTTCTGCTGAAACTTCTTTGCCGCAGACGAATCTGATCACTTCTTTCGGGCTTCTGGTAGAACCATACTGATGAATCTTCTCATTCAGCCATTTTGTAATCTCACCGATTCTTCCCTCCGCGAGCAGCGCATCCACAGAGCCAAGTTCTTCCTCCAGACGATCTAAATACATGCCGTCATAAATACTGCCAAGCAGATAGGATGGAAAGTAACCAAAAGAACCGTCAGACCAGTGCATATCCTGCAAAATTCCTTCCGCATCATCTGCCGGAGTAATCTGTAAATATTCCTGCATTTTCTGATTCCAGAGTGCCGGAAGTTCCTCCACTTTCACATGGTCGCGGAAAATTGCCTTCTCAATCTCATATCTTAAAATAATATGGAAACAGTAAGTCAGTTCATCTGCCTCTGTACGGATAAAACTGTTTCTCACATGATTGACTTCCTTATAAAATTCATCCAACGAAACGTCCTGAAGCTGTGGCATTTTTTCCTGCACTTTTGCATAAACCGGAATCCAGAAATTCTTATTTCTTCCAAGAATGTTCTCATAAAAACGGGACTGGCTCTCATGGATTCCCATATAACTGCAGCTTCCCGCTACCGTTCCGTCATAATCCGGATTCACATTCTGCTCAAAAATCGCATGACCACCCTCATGGATTGCCGAATACATCGCACTGAGCGGATCATGTTCATAAAAATGATTGGTCACACGCACATCCTTTGACGAAAAATTCAGTGTAAACGGATGTGTAGATTCCCCGGTTGTTCCTCTGTTCCAGTCAAATCCGATATAACTCAGCAAAAGCTTCTCCACTTCCTTCTGCGCATTCTTGTCAAATGAAACATGAAACTTGCTGTCATCCGGCTGTTTCGCTGCAAGCACTTTCTGCACCAGAGGAATCAGCTCTGCTTTTAAATCTTCAAACAGGCTGTCCATCGTAGCGGAATCCATTCCTTTTTCATACTGGTCTAACAGTGCGTCGTAAACTTCTTTTTCCGGATCTGTGTAACCGGTCATCTCCGCTGTCATATCGATCATTTTCTGCAAATGTGGGGCAAAAATAGAAAAGTCTGCTTTTTCCTTCGCTTCCTCCCACGCATTCTCCGATTCCGACTGTGCTTTCACGAAGCTTTCATAAAATTCTTTTGGAATTCTGCGATTTCTGTCCATATCTGTTTTCATTTTATTTACAACAAACTTCCACTTATCGTCAAGCTTTTCAAACTCTTCCGGCTCTGCCAGTGTATCCAATAACGTTTTCAGTTCATCCGAGGTCGACATGGAAAACTGCTCCGTTGAAAAATAAGTGAGTGCATCGCTGTGTCCTGCAAATCCTTCCTTTGGAGTGTTGGTTCTCATATCCCAATACAATAATGTGTTCACATGGTTGAACTGTTCCATTTTCTCTAAATATTTCTGTAACTGTTCTAACTTATCGTTCATCATAATCCCCTTATATTTTTCCGTGATCCTGTTATCTGATTAATGGTTGACATAACAAAAAACCATGCAGGTATTTTTCACCCACATGGTTTTATCTTATCACATAATATTTATGCTGTCACTCGCTGTTTCCGAAGAATGTTCCAGGTAATGACTGCTATCACAATTGTTAAGGCAATCACCAGAGCCACAATTCCCTGTGGCGTGAATTTTCCACCCAGAAACAGCCCTAATTTCGCAAGTTCACCGGAAAGCTTTTCATTCTTTGCAATATTCATGGGAACCAGACAGATTATCATCCAGACCGCCCATAAAATCCATAACACTTTCATGCCATATCTTAAAATAACTGCGCCGAAAAACATTTCCACTGCTGTAAATACGACCAGGACACCTGACAGATAGTTCCATGTAAAAAAGTTTGTCAGGTCAATTTCCATAACCGCCTGTGGAAATGCATTTTCCAGCAAAAACTTCTCAACTACACCAAACACAACGATCTCAAGTTCCAGCACTGCGATCTCCAGCAGATTAAAAAGTACATAGCCTGAGACAAAGCTTTTTCTGGTCGCACCCAGGGAAATTGCCATGTTAAAATCCCCCATGAAAGAAAAAGTAATCCCAAATAAATGCATAAAGGCAAAGGCGATGAACGCCAGCATGGTTCCGGCTGTTGCACAGGTATTCTCTTTTGCCACGTTCATCACAATAAATACAACGATCAGACCAATTAAGTATCCCACAGCAGTAATTCCAAGAAATTGCAAAAGCTCTGCTTTCCGCACCTTACACTGAATCAAAAAACTGTTCATTCTTTCCGCCTCCCAACTTATGCTTTCACTTCGTAATGTCTCATTTCACGGAAAAGTGCCATGACACTGACTGCATACAACAAGACACTGATCATTGCCCCTATCGCAAGCAATATCCACAGTACATTGGTATGTATTCCATTAATCCATTCCATGATCTGGTCAATAAATCCAATTCCTGTCACAATTCCGCCGACCATGCATAATACCACAAAGACGATTCCTATGATCATTCCTTTTATCCCGAAATGCATCTGCGCAACCGATACAAGCTGTCCGACCGCTGTCATAAATACAAACAGGACAGCGATCAGTACATTCAGCTTTCCATCAAACTTTCCGCTGCTCATAAAGCCTGCAAGCGCCAGAATGATATAGGCACTCACTACATAGACTACGCAGAAAATCTGTGCGCCAAAGACTGCTTCCCTTCTTCCGGAGCCAAAAGACAATGTCAGCGGCAGATATGCTCCCACATAGGAAACCGGTCCGATCAGCGCAAATAGAACGCTTATGATCCCGCCATAAAAATAAGCTGTTTTCCAGAAATCCCTGAATATACTGCCGCTTCCCATATTAAATAGGAATCCATATACAACCATAAAAATCAACATCATGCCGGTCAGCTGCAATCCTGATTTTCCCCAGAATAGAACATTTCTCTTAATAATCCTGCTCTCTGCCATGTCTACTCCTCCATTCCGCAAAGGGATACAAACAATTTTTCCAGATTGAGTGCCTGTATGGTCACATCATAGCCTTCTGGCAGCTTCTGTCCTTCCTCCAAAAGGATCGTCACACTCTTGCTTCTTCCCATCTTCTCTTCATGATGTCTCTCATAGCCTTCCGTTGCCTGATCCACAACTTCTGCAAGACCACTTACATGGTAGCTTCTCTCCAGAAGTTCCTGCGTATTTTCTTTCAGCAGCACCTCGCCATTTTTGATCATGACCACTTCTTCCATCAGGTCTGTTGCTTCCTCGATAATATGTGTGGAAATAACGAAGGTACGTCCGGTCTCTGTATATTCCTCCATCAGTTTATGGTAAAAATAATCACGCATTACAACATCAAGGCCTGCCACCGGTTCATCCATAAACGTAAAATCGGCTTTGCTTGCAAGTGCTACGATAATCGTCACCATGGACAGCATACCTTTGGACATTTTATTGATACGCTGTTTTGTATTCAGTTCAAATTTTTTGATCAGTTCCTCCGCAAGTGCCTGATCCCAGTCTGGATAGTAATAGGAAGCAGTTTTCAGATAATCTTTTACTTTCATGCCGCTCACGCCGCTTCCATAGAGATTGATGGACAACTCTCTGGAAAAGCAAATGTGATCTAACGCCTTGCGGTTCTCCCATACATTTTCACCATTCCATGTCACAGTTCCTTCGGATGCCGGATTTTGTGCGGACATAATGGATAACAATGTCGTCTTTCCGGCACCGTTTCTTCCAATCAGTCCATAAATCTTTCCTTTCTCCAATGTGAGATTGATATTCTTTAACACCTGTTTTTTTCCATAAATTTTACCTATACCATTACATACGATTGATTCCATGAATCATCTTCCTGCCTTTCTTTTCACAACTTTAAAATACATTTTCCTGTATCATTCCTCTTATTTGCATGATTCCATGCTTCCGGTATCACTGTTTTCCATCCGGACAGCTCCTTACGCTTCATTGCCGGATTGTATCAACTGAATGACTTCTTCTTTTCCAAGTCCGATGCTCGCTGCTTCCTCTAACAGTTTTTTTACATAGTTATCATAAAATTCATTCTTTCTCCGGCTTAAGATTGCCTCTTTCGCACCTGCTGACACAAACATTCCAATCCCTCTTTTCTTATACAGAACACCTTCATCCACCAAAATATTCACTCCTTTGGCTGCTGTCGCCGGATTAATGGCATATAGCTTCGCCAGTTCATTCGTGCTCGGCACGCGTTCCTCTTCCAGAAGAATATCCCTTAAAATATCTGTCTCGATCATCTCTGCGATCTGCAGATATATGGATTTCTCCTGCGTCAAAATCTCATTCATGCATGATATACTCCTTTCTTTCCAGAAATTATTCTGTTGCTGACAGCTTTTCAATTATGCTGTCCTCTTTTTCGTTAGTTCGTTATGTGGTTCATTACTTATGTAATTAACCATAGCACTATGGCACTTTGTTGTCAATACATTTTTTCAAAATTGGGATTTTACAGGAGTTTGACTTAGGAACTGCCGTTTACAGGTGGTGCGGATTTTTAGATTGAATTTTATAATTTAGGTTATGAACAAAATA
>OGGH01001798.1_pt1 | contig 12426 bp, 7 predicted proteins | sample 1571161 | NCBI WGS metagenome assembly OGGH01 (sample SAMEA2582053, study PRJEB24529) | metagenome | biome: Human gut stool | place: China | collected 2011 | reverse complement strand
CTTGTTATTCTTGATACATTGTTTGTCATTCCCCACATCTTAAAAAATAGAATAATTTGAAGAATACCGAATACAATAAAAATGATTGAGATAAAAGTTAGAATGCTTTCCATAATCGCATTTTTTAGTTAAACATTTTACAAAACTATCTCAAAAATCTCACTGTTCCAAATTATTTCCTAACAATTCCTCCAATGTCGTACTTTTGTAATCTCTGAAATGGTAAATAGGCTATCTATCTTTACCTTCACAATTATTTTCCAACAATAGGCTGATTGTGTTTTTGTTGATGAAAAAGATCTATAAAACCTTGTATATATAGTAAATTCATCAATTAGAACAGGAAATATCAAACCTTTCGTCTGTTGTCACGAATTTGATGAAAGAAAATTCTAATAAGGTTTGGATATGCCGTAATTTTGAGTGGTAAATAATTAAAATTCAGAATAAAATGGCTAAGCTTTACTTTCGTATTGGTGCAGATTTTGATAAAGTTATCAAACTCCGTGAGGAAATTGCAAAACTAAAGAACGAGTTGAAAACTATGGATTCAACTCAATCCCCTGCTGCTTTCAAGGCTCTCAATACTCAATTATCCGCTTCCACTCAACGGATGGATGAGCTGGTGAGTGAAGCTGCCAAAGCCGGTGCTGTCATGGAAGGTGACTTCAAGAAGAAAATCTTTGATGCTTCCCAAGTCGTAAACGGATTGTCAGAGAAGATTACACTCCAGCGTGGAACCATCCAGCAGTTAAAGAATGAATTATCCAGTCTTAAAGACAAGTATCGTGAAGCATTAAAACAAGATGGAGATACATCTTCTTTGGAAGCTAAGATAAAATCCACAAGTGAAAAACTTAGGGAACAAAAGAGTGTACTTTTCAATCTAACCCAAGAGCAAGCCAATGCCCGGTTGTCGGTTAAAAAGCTCCGTGACGAATACGAACTTTACAATAATGACGGGAAAGAAGTTGTAGCAACCAACGAGGGTATTGCTATCTCTTGGAAGAAAGCATTGGCGGTTATCGGTGGTGTTAGCGCACTCAAAGCGTTAGGCTCTGAAATGATTCGTGTACGCGGTGAATTTCAGGCAGCTGATACTGCTATTCAGACTCTATTGGGCAGTAAGGAGAAAACAGATGCTTTAATGAAGCAGGTACGTGAGTACGCTAAAATCTCTCCATTAGAGTTTTCTGATGTAACGAAAGCTACACAAATGATGCTTGGTTTTAATATTGAGGCAGAGAAAGTACCGCGTTATTTGCAGGCTATTGGTGATGTTTCTATGGGAGATGCCCAAAGGTTCAATTCTCTAACATTAGCTTTTTCCCAAATGTCCGCTGCCGGTAAACTGATGGGACAGGATCTTAATCAGATGATCAATGCCGGATTCAATCCGTTGCAAATCATGTCGGAAAAAACAGGTAAGTCCATAGCTACCTTGAAAGATGAAATGTCCAAGGGTGCTGTTTCCGCAGAAATGGTACAACAGGCATTCATTGATGCTACTTCTGCTGGTGGAAAGTTCTATCAGATGTCTGAGAACGCTTCAAAAACAATCAATGGGCAGTTATCCATGATGCAGGATGCGATGGATGCAGCCTTTAACGAGCTGGGGCAGAAGTCGGAAGGTGTAATCATGGATGGTATTCAGATGACCACTTCACTGATTGAAAACTATGAAACGGTGGGGAAGGTATTGGTTGGGTTAGTTACTACTTATGGAGCGTACAGAACTGCTGTGATGCTTGTTACTGTTGCTGAAAATGGATACTCTGCTGCCACAATGATTATGCGTGGGAGAATATTACTGGCACAGAAGGCACAGGCGTTGTTGAATACTACTATGTTGAAGAATCCTTATGTGTTATTAGCTACGGTAGCGATTGGTGCTGCATCTGCAGTATGGGCGTTTAGTAAGAGGACAACCGAAGCACAGGAAGCACAAGAAAGATATAACGCTTCCAAAGAAGATGCCATACGAAAAGAAGAAGCTCACAGGCAAGAAATCCAACGTCTTATTTCTGTCGCAAGCGATGAAGCGCAAGCTACTGCAAACCGAAATGCTGCAATAGAATCACTAAAAAAAGCATATCCGGGAATCATTGAAAAATATATTGATGAGGAAGGACATTTGACAAATCTGATCCAGTTGCAGAAAGACCTTAACGAGGAACAATCTAAACGGAAAATAGAGAGCAATCAGGAAAAACTTGTTTCCATAAATGCCAAAGTTAGGAATCAGGAAGAATATGTGTCAAGGATGTCGGGTAGTGAGGAAGCAATAAAAGAGGCTAACGATGTGCTGATAGAACTACAAAGACAACAAAAAGAAGCTCAATCGGCAGTTAATTCTGATTATATAAATGCTCGTATAGAAGAAGCTAAGAAGCTTTCTGATAGCGAACTGAAAAAGTCAATATCTCAATGGAAATCCTCTCTTTCTAAAGTTACGGGAGATATGATTGGAGATTTTTCACGTGATGAAGTTTCTTCATTTGTAAAATCTCTTGAAACATTACAGTCTGCAAGAGAAAAGCAGGCTAAAAACAAAAAATATTGGGAAATAAGGAAAAAAGAAGCCGAATCAGCTCGTGATGCTTTGGATGTATCTAAGAAAAACTCGGAAGAATGGAATAAGTATACCAAGCAGATACAGGAGGCACAAAAACAGATAGATAAATATTCGTCTCCTGCCAAGCAAGAATCTGCTGCTAACAAGCTTCGCAAACAGCAAGAAGGCATTCGTTCCCAGAATGATAAGATCTCTGAAATAGAACGCAAACAGGCAATCCAGCGTAAAAGGCAGGCTGAAGATATGGAAATGGAAATCTCACAGTCTGAGATCGATGCCATGACTGAAGGAGCTGAGAAGAAGCGTATGCAGAGGGAATTGGATAACCGGAAAGAGATCCAATCACTGGAAAGACAAAAAGAAGATATGATCCAGGCTGTAATTCAAGCAGAGAAAGAGATTTTTGATGCTCAGGAAGAGTTGAAGGCCAAAGAGAATAACAAATATCAGAAAAAGACTTTTGATTCTTCTAAGGTGGATACAGGAAAGATTAGCTCTATCTGGGATACCATTATAGAAAATACGTCCAAAAAGCAACTTGATGATAAGATACGCGATCAAGAGGCGTCTTGGAACGAATATCTTATCAAGTTTGGCAACTATCAACAGAAAAGGCTGGCCATTATTGAGAAATATGATAAGGCCATAAAGGAGGCCGAAACGGCGGGTGATGCAGCTATCTTGATGAAAGAGAAAGCTAATGCGCTTGATGATTTTGACAACTCCGTGAAGAATAGTACGACTTTAATGGGACAGCTTTTTGTTGATGCTTCCCAAAAGAGTGTGAACGAGATTCAGGGCATCATTGAAAAAGCCGAATTATTGATGCAATACCTCGCTGCCATTAAGGATGAACAGGGAAATGCTCAAATCGGTGGAAAGACAGTTTCAAAGAAGGATATTTTAGGTCTTGGGATAAGTGACAATACCCTTCAAAATTTAGAACTTTCAACTGAGCAAGTTGAGGCACTTAGGAATGCTATTGATCGTTTAAAAGGGGAATTGGGAGGGAAAAGCCCTTTTAAACTTTTCAAAACGCAAGTAAAGCAAGCGACTGATAAGATAGCACAAGGGGGTAAAAAGAATATTGTTCAGGGTATTTCAGAAATCGGGAGTGCTGTGACTCAATTTACTCCTGCTATATCTCAGTTTGGTCAGGATCTTGGTACAATATTTGGCAACGACGATCTTGGTAATAAAATAGCCGGTATTTCTGATGCCTTAGGTGGAGTTGGTCAAACAGCCATGGGAGTTGGTCAGATAATGTCCGGTGATATTGTAGGTGGTGCCATGAGCGCAGTTTCCGGTATTTCATCTGTTGTAAAGGCTTTAGATGGTTTATTTGGTGCTGATTATTCCCGATACAATGAAATGAAGTCCCAATATGAAGCACTCGATTCCGTGTGGGACACTTTAATAGACAAGAAGAAAGAGTATATTAAAATGTCCTATGGGGATGAAGCCTATAAAGTAGGGAAAGAAGCAGAAACCCTGATAAAGCAGCAGACCCAGAGATATTATGAACTTCTGAATGAATTAAGACAAAGCGGCTCAAGTATTGGATCAAGTTCTTTAGGCAAACGAATAGAAAAAAGACTTAGTAAAAAGGATTGGGATAGGATATCCGGTGCTGTCGGTGAATCTGTCACGAATGCAGAGTCATTGCTTAATCTTTCTGCAGAACAACTAAAAGAAGTGCTTGCCGATCCTAAACTGGTATCTGTCCTTAATACTGTAAACGGTGACTTTGTAAAATACATACAGGATATTGTCAATGGCTCTGAGAAATTAGAGGATATACAGAACCAAGTAAAAGAACAGCTTACCCAAGTTTCATTTGATAGCGTATTTGATAACTTTGTCGATACCTTGATGGATATGGATAGTTCGGCAAAAGACTTTGCTAATAATTTTGAGAGGTATATGCAGAAGGCTATGCTTACCACTATGCTTGGTGATAAGTATAAAGCCGAACTACAAAAATGGTATGATGCTTTTGCTGCTGCTAATGATAATAAAACAGGTATTTCTGAGGAAGATTATAAAAAGTTGCAGGAGCAATGGAACGACATTGTTACCGACGCGGTTAAAGAGCGGGATAAATTGAAAGAGTTGCTTGGCTGGACATCCGAATCTTCCTCTCAGGATTCTACAAAAAGAGGATTTGAGGCCATGTCTCAAGATACCGGAGAAGAACTAAACGGACGTTTCACGGCTTTGCAGGCATCCAATGAGGAAATTAAGAATCAGAGCGTAGTCCAATCCCAAGCGCTCAATCTGCTGACGGCAAAGGCTGATACAATTCTTTCTGTGAATACAGAGGTAAGGAATATTGCGGATGATACGAGGAATTTAATTGCTAATTCTTATCTTGAACTGATGCAAATTTCGGAGAATACTGGAGCTATAGTGAAGCCTATTCAACAAATGCAGAAAGATATAGCAGAAGTTAAAAAGAATACCGCAGGCTTAGCTCCCTAAAAGAAGAAGGCAGGAATTTTCCTGCCTTGCTTAGATTTCTTTGAAGGAAAGTTTTGTTATGATTGTTGTATCATTATCCTCGAAAAATATTTCTGTTTTATCCAATGAATACGACTTATTATTCCTATGGAACACAACATTGGGTTTAGTAAATTCGAGAATCTTCATATAACTGAAATCATGTTCAATTACTTCTCCTCCAAAATTAAGTTTTAAGATATGCTTTTCCTCCATATTATATAAATTGAATTATGTGCAAATATAACAATAAAAATACAGTTTATGCCAGATTTACTTATAAACAATAAAGACGCATACGCCACATGGGGTGTAAGGATGGGGGACGGATTCCTCGATGCTCTTGGAGCGTCTGCACCGATGAAAGAATTTATAGAAAATAAATCTCGCCTTGAACATGGGAAGAGAGTGATAATAAATAACCCCAAAGTGGATGAACGGGAAATAACGCTTTCATTTACTATTGAGGGCAGTTCCCAATCTGATTATCAATCAAAGAAAAAAGCTTTCTTCGAGGAATTGTACAGAGGTGTAATTGATATTAAGATTCCAGCTAATAGTAACGAGGTCTACCATCTAATCTATCTTGGTAAAAGTGTTTCCTATGCGCAAAGTATAGACCGGACATTTGGTAAGATTTCAAGTAAATTTTCGGAGCCTAATCCAGCAAATAGAACTTAATTTGTGACCTTATTTCTGATGTCACAACAGGAAGCCCGAATATTTAGGGCTTCCTGTTTTTATCTCCGACCTTTGATGTGTTATGGAAAGAGTAGACATCAAAGACATATCTGGCAGTATTCGCTTTTCTACTATTGTAAATGAAGGCTCGAAACGAAAATTCCTTTTAATGAAGGAAGACTATGTTACTGTGAAGTTCAATTTGGATGAACCGATTTTTTTCAAGCTTGGTGATTACATAGATGATGGATATTTGGGAGTGTTCGAGATATGTGACATACAGAAACCCGCTTACGATGCAATAACGGCAAGTTATGATTACGAACTTCGTTTGGACGCTTATTACTGGAAATGGAAAAATAAAATTTTCAAATACACCCCAGAGACAGCCGGACAGGAAGCGTCCTGGAACCTGACCGCTCCACTGGATGTTCAAGTTGGTATAGTCCTGAGAAATTTAAAAGCTCTTGGTTACACATACAAAGGACAGGATTTTGTTTTTTCCATTGACAGCACGGTTGAAAATAAAGCTCAGTTGATGTCTTACGACAACATTAACATTCTTGACGCTTGCTTTGAAATGGCGAAGAAATGGGATTGTGAGTGTTGGGTGACAGAGAATATCATTCACTTCGGGCGTTGTGAGTTCGGTGATCCTGTTAATTGGGAGATCGGTGTAAATGTAGAGGAAATGACACGCACCGACTCGCAATCCGCTTATGCAACCCGTATCTATGCTTTTGGCTCTACAAGGAACATACCTTCCAATTATCGTCCGGTGGATGAATCAGTAGTTGTGAATGGTGTCGTTCAAAGACGATTGATGCTGCCTGCTGGAACTCCTTATATTGATGCCTATCCTAATATGGTTACAGAGGAAGCCATTGAGCAGGTTATTGTTTTTGATGATATCTATCCACGACGTACCGGTACAATGTCGGATATTGCCATTCATAAGTATACTGACAAGATAGAAAATGCAGATGGGACAATAACTGAGGAGAAATGGGATGCTTACCGCTTTAAAGATACTGGCATTACATTCTCCAAAGCCTATGTGCTTGCTGGCGAGGAATTAAAGATAACCTTCCACTCTGGGAAGCTTAATGGTATGATGTTCGGGGTTATATTTAATCCTGATGGAGAACCTGAGAAGTTATCAGATGGTAGTTGGAATCCGGCTGCACAAGTTTGGGAGATAGTACGTAACGAGGATTATGGGCGTAAACTACCTGGTGATGTACTTATCCCCGCAAACGGGGATACTTATGTCTTGACTGGCTGGGACTCAACAAAGATAACACAACTTGGACTCGTATCTGCTGCCGAAGTCGAACTGAAAACCGAAACGGAAAAGTACGTTGCCAAATCAAAGATGGACCCTTCCACCTATAACTGCAAAATGATGTCTGGTGACGCATACGGCGAAGACGGTGTTCATAATCTTTATAGTGCCGGTCAGAAGGTCAAGCTTATTAACAAGGCCTATTTCGAAGATGGCCGGCAATCGCGTGTCATAGGATTTGAACATAATCTTGACTATCCGTTTGATTCGCCTATATTTACGGTGGGGGAAACGACGGCTTATTCACGTATCGGAGAATTGGAAGAAAAGTTGGATAGTCTTACATTGAAAGGGCAGACTTACAATGGTGGTGGAAGTGGGGTATATATCATTGGGACTAATGATAGTACACCCCCGTCAAATAGAAATGTCTTTTCGGCTTCAAAGTCACTTGCTACCCATTTACGTAAGGATATGCCCGATACTGCTAAAGAAACTGTAACTTTCTCAAAAGGCTTGATAGTGGGTGATACTGCTGCATCTATTGATGAAAATGGTAATGTGGAAGTGGGAAGTGTCACAGCCCGGATGAAAGTTAAAGCCGCTACATTGGAAGTAATCGGTTCGGCCAATGTTGGCACACTCCATTCGGAAGGGAATATTTCAACAGGCGCGGATATTTGGGCTAAAGGTGACACGCATACTTTAAATTTACTCGTTCAGGCACTTGCAAAAACATACGATCTGAATGTTGAGCACGTCGCAACCCTGTTTCAAACCATAGTCAAGGACTATATCAGTTCAGAAAGATTCATCCCCGGACTGATGGGTGAAGGGATGAAGCTATACAAGGCTATCAATGGGGATTGGAACCTTGAAATAGATAATGCCGTAGTCCGTAAGGCCATGACCATTTTTGAACTTATCATTTCGAAAGTTCGTGCGGTTAACGGCGGTCTGGTGATTTCATCCGCTAACGGGCGTGTTAAGTCCATTTCGGAAACGTCCGGCGATCCGGCTTACTATGTTTTAGGTATAGAGGGCGACATGATGTTTGTCGCTGATGACTTGGTACGTTGTCAGGTCTACACATCCGGACACGTTAAATACTACTGGGTTCCGGTTGCCTCGGTGAATGATGATTCGATTCTTATACTTAAATCCGTATTTCCCAATGGTACAACTCCGGCCGTTGGTGATGATCTGGTTCAGATGGGTAACCTCACGAATCCGAACAGACAGGGCATTTTGTATCTCACAGCTTCGGAAGATGGCAAGCCGCGCATTTCTGTACTGGACGGGGTAAACTCTACGTCTTTGGTCGGAAAGAACAAAGTGATTTTGGGTTGTCTCGATGGCATGACGGATACAGACTTTCCGGCTGACCTCCAACCGTCCGGATACGGTCTGTATGCGATGAACTGTTTCCTGAAAGGTATTTTCATTCTGAGAAACGGAAAGAGCATCGAACAGGAGTTTAGTAATATTGCTACTGAATTATCAGCCATACCGGGAAAAATAGAACTATCCGTAACAACAGAATTAAATAAGCGTGTCATAGGTGGTGCTAATCTCTGTTTAAAATCGGGTGTATGTATTACTGGCGTAGAGAATCATCTTCGTATAAACATGTCTAAGTATTGGCGTGATTTAAGGGGAAAGAAAGTTACTTTGTCTTTTGATTATGAATATAGCAACCTTGTTTTAGGTCGAAATAGTCGTATAGGGCTGGAAGAAGGTGTATTAAAGGATGGTACATCAAACTATTACTATATCGGTGCGTGGAAGTACTTCGATTCTACTTCATTGAAGGCCGGCACAGGTAGATTTGTTCATACTATTGCCGTTCCGAATGATATTGTTAACGCACAAAATATCGGTATAGGATTTTACATACAAGTCGGTGATGGTACCACGATGAAAATATGTAATCCTCAGATTGAAATCGGTGATACTGCAACCGAATGGAAGCCTGCGCCAGAAGATGGAATAATAGAATCTAAGGAATATACTAATAGTCAAATTAGTGTAGTCGAAGGTAAGATAACATCCACCGTTGAAAAGATAAATACCGTTGATGGACGTGTTACCGGACTTGCTTCACGCGTCGAACAGACCGAAAAAAGTATCACGTCTGTTGTTGGTGATATTGGTGTTATTAATAGTACCACCAATAGGCATATATCAAAGCGAATAGATTTAAGAGGATGGGACAATAATAAGTTTTTCCCGTTGGTTATAAGTATTCCGGTTTACCACAAAACAAGGGTTGAAATAAGTAGGCCTCTTGATGCGGGATACGGAAAACCTTCATACGGTACACATGATGGCGGTTTTTCTATGAACTTAACGTTTGAGATGTCCGGTTCGGGTTGGGGTTCGTTGCCAGCAGTAACCAATATCTTTGACTATACTAAAGCATGGATTTCTGCGGGTGCAAAGATAGTTGTTGATTTGGGACAAATAACTGAAACGTCTACGTGTAGAATGGGTATTAGGGGCGGTTCTATGTATGACGTAACCGTAGATGATACTATTGACCCAAACGTAATCAACGTTTATCAAACCGATTATCACGGTTCGTATAATACATCGTTCCCCGTTCGCACCGATGGAACTGAACCCGTCCGCACATACGGATACTATACCGAAATAAAGCAGACGCAGGAAAGCATAGCTTTAACTGCGAACAAAGTGGACGATCAAGGTAGGCGATTAAGTGCGGCTGAGTTAACTCTAAGTTCAGACCACGCAAAATTAAGCGTAGTAGAACAAGCGGCAAATTCCGCCAATTCCTTAGCAGGAACAGCGAACAGCAAAGCCAACACAGTAGACGGTCGTGTCACCGCCACCCAAAACGGCTTAGTCGAAACCGGAATCAACATCACGTCCCGAAAAATCATTCTGAAAGCCGATAACCTGCTATTCCAAAATAACACAGGTCAACAGACAGCTGCCATCAACGCAAACGGCAAACTGTCTGCCAATGTGATTGAAGCTGCGGAAGTGGTGGCACAGGCATTTTCAGCACAGAGGATCACAACCGGAAACCTTACGGTAACTGATGGTGCAAAGATCGGTGCCTGGAATATATCGGGAGGCTCTCTTGTTTCGGCAAGCAATTCGCAGGCTAAGATCCTGTTAAACATGTCCGGTAATAAATTCCTTCGTATTAACGAAGAGGGGGACAGCCCTACAACTTCACGCACTGCATTGATGTCCATACGAAACGACAATTACAGTGGTCTAAGTATTGAATCATACGGAAGTTCCGGTTTTGCTCTAAGATGTTTGGCTAACGCAGGCACTGCAAATTCGATAGAATCGTATGGAAGTCATATTTTCGCCCAAAGGGGCGGTGAAAAGTGGAACGCTCCCGGAATGCTGTGTACCGGATATGTATATCAAGCGGGTACAGTCACTAATGAATGGGGCAACGGGTGCACCTTAACCAGTGCACAGAAAATAGCTACTGGAAAATACAGGATATACCACAGTTTGAAGCATCTGCAGTACGCTGTTTTAGTACAAGGCTTAGGGGGGTATGGCTGGGTATTCGGTCAGGTAGAGACACAAAACAACTCTTATTTTGAGGTTTTAATGCTTGACGCAAACAAGGGTCCCCGTGATTGTCCATTCCGTGTGTTTGTTGTAGGGCGCAACGTTTGGTAAACAGCATTGTCAGCGCAGATTACAATAATAAATTCAAAAGAAATAGAATATGAAAATCAATTTTAGAAGAATTAAAGTAAAAACAGCTATTGATGGAGAAATTAAAGAGTTCGACGTAGCTAAAACAGTAGGAAACGCTATTTACTGTAATACACCCGATTTGGGTGAATTGGAGTTTGCCCAACGGATATATAAAGAAGGTGAAGTTGAAGTTGACGAACAAGGTGCAAATATCATTCGAAATTACGTTGATCCGGCTCCGATCCTCGCAGTGGTGAAAACCGCTATTTATAATGAATTAGACAAAGTAATTATGAACTCTCAAAATCAATAAATTATGTTTCAAGAAGAATCAAGAACAGTTCAAGTAAACGGTAAAGCCGTTTCAGGAGATTATCAGTACAATGTAAACTACAGTGTCAATAACGATAATCTCAGTCGTCTTCATTGTGAAATCATTAAAACGGTCACGGAAGAGATTGACACCCCTACAGGTAAGCAACCCGTAACCTCCGGGCGGTATATCGGGTATTTGCTGTTAGAATCGGGCAGCAAACAAATGTCTCTTCCGGAGTCGGAGAATGTTGCAGCGCACTTTGAAGTATTCGATCAGATCACCAGAGAGGTAAAAGCCACTTTAGAGCCCAAACCGGCATCTAAATCCAAGTAACAAGAATCCGCCCTGTCTTCACAGATGGGGCGGAAAAGTGCGGCATAAATGGGGTACATAGGTGAGATTAGCCGCACACAATGCTATTTTAGTATTACCATGACAAATATACGATTAAAGTTTATATATCCAAGAATATGAAAAATTTGAAGATGATTGCCTTGATTGCCTTGCCTCTTTCTCCTTTGCTGGAACTCTTTGAGCGCTATGTCTTTGGTGACTGGGAGTTTGTCAAATGGTTGATTGTCCTTGTATGTGTTGATACGGTGCTCGGCTTTGTCAAGCACTGGCTATCCAAAGACATCAGTAGTAAAGCTTATGGTATGATCGGGCGTAAGCTTATCATTTACAGTTGTGTATTGATCCTGTCACATGTGATGGGTAATTTCTCGATCGCCGGTCAGGTGGTCGATAGTTTCGTCTGGTTCCGGTATTTCGCTTGTACGGCATTAATGGTACGTGAGGCCTTAAGTATTATTGAGAACGTAGAAGAGATTTGCCCGGGCTTTTTCCCGAAGGCTATCATAAATAAGCTGAAGGGGTTCGATAATGTTTCGGGAAAGAAAGAGTAGTTTAGATAAAATCTCCCGTCGCTACGCTTAGCGACGGGGAATTACACAAACAAAACAAACAAATGTATAACTTTATCTTCCCAGACCAAGTTTACAAAATATAAAATATTGGAATACAAAGGTTGATTTTTATTTTTAATAAAAGTGTTAATAAAACCGCTAAAAGAATAATATATGCAATATTTTTACTCCAAGAATTAAGTCATAGCGATGTGGTTACAGTGCTTGGAACAAGTAATGTTCTGATAGTTAAAGTAATTCATTGTTTAGCGAGGTTGTTTTAGAATATTTTGACCAATTTGGGATAAATATCATCTCTTGAGACACTGTTGCAACATTCGGTGGCTATCATTACGGAATGGCTGATGTTACATTAGCGATGAAGAAAAAAGCAGGAGTTGTTATTGGACTATTTTTTAATTGAGTCGGTTTTTGACTTATTAATAATGGATGCACATAGCATTTATCTTAA
>OGGH01001790.1_pt1 | contig 12466 bp, 10 predicted proteins | sample 1571161 | NCBI WGS metagenome assembly OGGH01 (sample SAMEA2582053, study PRJEB24529) | metagenome | biome: Human gut stool | place: China | collected 2011 | reverse complement strand
AGCGCTCAAACCGGAAATACCCTACAGCTTTTACAAAAAAAAGAAAAAGAAATCAGATTTCAATACCATATCCGGAAATTAATAGTAATTTCCCCGGCAAATTAATGATAAAAGCAATCACTATGATACGCAAATTAGACAAGACCGAATACGCCCTGGCTACATCGTTAGCATTGGAGGTATATATACAATGCGGAGCGGAAGACTTCGATGAAGAAGGTTTGAATTCATTTAAAAGCTTTATCTCCAACGAGCAACTGATGAATGAATTAGTGATTTACGGTGCTTTTGAGGATAAGAATCTGGTCGGCATCATGGGGACAAAGAATGAAGGAAAACATCTTTCTTTATTCTTTATCCGAAAAAAGTACCAATGCAAAGGTATCGGCAAACAGTTATTCTGTTTCGCTATCAATGATTGTCCGGTAGATGAAATGACTGTTAATTCATCCACGTACGCTATTCCTTTTTATCAAAGTCTGGGTTTCGACAAGATTGCCGGGAAACAATGTACCAACGGGATAACTTATACGCCAATGATATTCAAGAGGACAGTCAGAATCAGTTCCATCGCACCTTGTGGAATGGACTGCGCATTATGTTATGCTTTTCAAGATGTAAAAAAGCCTTGCCCCGGTTGTAGAACCCAAACAGGAAAAATTCGGGAAAGTTGCCAAAACTGTATTATTTTCTCATGTGATAAGAAAAAGTATTATTGTTTTGAATGCACAAATTTCCCTTGCAAACGATTAAAAGCACTAGATGCAAGATACCAAAACAAATACAAAATGAGTATGATTATGAATCTTACATTCATAAAAGAACAGGGAGAAGAAAACTTCTTAATATGGCAAAATCATAAATACACCTGCCCCAAGTGCGGAAAACTGCGAACTGTGCATTACGACTACTGTATTCACTGTAAACAACAGAAGTTAACATAACTATAATGAATCCCTCCCGATAGAGCTACAATTATAATTGTTAATTATGCTTGTGAATATGTATTTCATATAAAAATAGTTTCTACCTTTGCGACCGTTATGATGAAGTACATATTCTGTATACTATTAGGCGTATTTCTGAATTGGGGATTCCATCTGATTTCCGATGAAGCACAGGAGGCATACCGGTTAGAAGCCGGTAGTACCAGCATACAAACCTATACCAATTCATACACCTCCAAAACCAGCATCATACAGCTGGATAAAGAACAGAAACTAGTCAAAACAAAAGAATACACCGGAAAGCAAGATTACAATAACGATAATGGCGTTTTAAATCCATTCTCCTTCCGCCACCTCTCTCCTTTAAAGATACTACGATTCAATATTCCTTCTGTCACTATCCGTATACTAAGCTCTCTGAAGATCCAGCTTCCTCAAAACCAATGGACAGGTTTTTCATATTATACCAATCTTTTTAAATATTCTGATAGATATCATATCTATTCATTAGGCCACATACTCATTTAGCCATTTTATATTTTTCCGGCATAAGACTATTCCAGTCTTTGATGCCTCACTTTCGGTTTGCATCCTCCATTTGAGTGAAAAGAGTATTCACTATGGTCCGGAAGCCAATAACATTCTTTTTTTACCATAACAACCAAAGTATATAAAATGGACTTTTTATTAGATTTCATCCTTCATATCGATCAATATATGGTTATGATTGTGCGTGATTATCACGCCTGGACGTATGCCATTTTGTTTTTTATAATCTTCTGTGAAACCGGATTAGTGGTCACTCCTTTTCTTCCCGGTGATTCTCTACTCTTCGTTGCAGGAGCTATTTCTGCCTTACCTGACATGCCTATCAGTGTGCATATACTCGTTATCATTTTATTTGCCGCTGCCGTATTAGGCGATTCCTGCAATTACATGATCGGACATTTCTTCGGTCGAAAGCTTTTTAATAATCCCAATTCCAAGATATTCAAACAAAGCCATCTGGAGAAGACACACGAGTTTTATAAGAAATATGGTGGGAAAACAATTATTCTTGCCAGATTCGTCCCGATAGTACGCACGTTTGCTCCCTTCGTAGCAGGAATGGGAAAGATGAACTATTACTATTTTATGATGTATAATTTAGCGGGTGGTGCGGCTTGGGTTGGCATATTCTGCTACGCCGGTTATTTCTTCGGAGACCTTCCGTTTGTACAAGAGAACTTGAAACTGCTGATCGTTGCCATCATATTCATCTCTATATTACCTGCAATCATAGAGGTAGTACGAGCCAAACTAAAGTCTTAAAACGCCAAACTATAATCTGTATTCATTTGTTACTAATATAAATAGAGAAGAAAAAACAATTTAAAGTTTTTACACTTATGAAAAATTCTTTTTTTAGCCGGTTTACTCCAAAGGAGCCCAAATTTTTCCCATTGCTGAAACAACTTTCAGAAGTGCTTTGTGAAGCATCCGTTGTTTTAACAGAAAGCTTGCAACATGACTCACCTACAGAACGTGCAGACTACTACAAGAAAATCAAAGAGCTGGAACGTGAAGGGGACAAACTGACGCATCGGATTTTTGATGAATTGGGCACTACATTCATCACTCCTTTCGACCGTGAAGATATTCATGACTTAGCTTCCTGCATGGATGATGTCATCGACGGAATAAATAGTTGTGCCAAACGAATCTCTATTTACAATCCCCGTCCTATCTCGGAAAATGGCAAAGAATTGAGCCGTTTGATTCAGGAAGAAGCGACCTACATCTGTAAAGCCATGGACGAACTTGAAACATTCCGTAAGAAACCGACTCTTCTCCGGGAATATTGCTCAAGATTACATGAAATCGAGAATCAGGCAGATGACGTATATGAATTCTTTATCACCAAGCTATTTGAAGAAGAAAAGGATTGCATTGAACTTATCAAAATTAAAGAAATCATGCATGAACTGGAGAAAACGACCGATGCCGCAGAGCACGTAGGCAAGATTCTGAAAAACCTGATTGTAAAGTACGCATAAAGTAAGCCGGAACACATGGAATTATTAGTGACTATCATTATTCTGGCTCTGATATTCGATTATATCAACGGCTTTCACGATGCAGCAAACTCAATAGCTACAATCGTATCTACCAGGGTGCTTACCCCCTTTCAAGCTGTACTATGGGCTGCTTTCTTCAATTTCGTTGCTTTTTTCATTGCCAAATACATAATAGGCGGATTCGGTATTGCCAACACAGTATCCAAAACGGTGGTAGAACAATATATCACTTTACCTATTATATTGGCAGGAGTAATAGCAGCCATCACCTGGAACCTGATAACATGGTGGAAAGGTATCCCGTCTTCATCCTCACATACGCTTATCGGAGGATTTGCAGGAGCTGCCATTATGGCAAACGGATTTGAAGCAATTCAACTTAATATCATTCTTAAAATTGCAGCTTTCATCTTTCTGGCTCCTTTTATCGGAATGGTGATTGCTTTCGGTTTCACTCTGTTTGTTCTTTACATCTGCCGCCGTGCACATCCTCATACAGCTGAAGTCTGGTTTAAGAGGTTGCAGCTCGTTTCTTCCGCTCTCTTCAGCGTCGGACATGGTTTGAATGATTCACAAAAAGTAATGGGTATCATTGCCGCTGCCATGATAGCCGCTCATTCTATGGGATTGGGCATGGGTATCAACAGCATCAATGACCTTCCCGACTGGGTTGCTTTTTCGTGCTTCACCGCCATCTCACTCGGCACCATGTCCGGAGGTTGGAAAATAGTAAAGACAATGGGAACCAAAATCACCAAAGTAACCCCATTGGAAGGAGTAATTGCCGAAACAGCCGGTGCTTTCACTCTCTACATTACGGAAATGCTGAAAATCCCCGTTAGTACAACACATACTATCACAGGTGCAATCATCGGAGTAGGTGCAACCAAACGCCTATCTGCCGTTCGCTGGGGAATAACAAAAAGCCTCATGACTGCCTGGATTCTTACAATTCCGGTCAGTGGACTCTTGGCAGCAGCTATCTATTATATTGTTTCCCTCTTTTTGTAGAGGAAAACAATATAATGAATAATTGACTGCCGACACTCTCGCAAAAGCAAAGAGCTGAACATCCATGTCCCTTGGCTCTTTTCTGTCTAACTATCAGGAATATAAAAATGAATAAATCCATCACTAAATGTCACATTTGCCAACTTTGATTGCCGACCTTGCGCTGATATTAATATCGGCCAGTGTAATAACCTTGCTGTTCAAATGGATGAAACAACCTTTAGTCTTAGGTTACATCATTGCCGGATTACTAGCGGGGCCTTATATAAATATTTTCCCCACCGTGGGAGATATCGAAAATATCAATATATGGGCGGAAATAGGTGTTATATTCCTGCTCTTTGCACTTGGACTGGAGTTTAGTTTTAAAAAGCTCATGAATGTAGGTTCCACAGCTTTTATTACGGCCACCACCGAAGTCGTCAGTATGTTGCTCATAGGTTTTCTGGTAGGACAATTGTTAGGATGGGGCACAATGAATTCCATCTTTCTTGGGGGAATGTTGTCTATGTCGTCTACCACAATTATCATCAAGGCCTTTGATGATTTGGGGTTACGCAACCAGCGTTTCACGGGCATCGTATTCGGTACTCTGGTAGTGGAAGACCTGATTGCCATTTTAATGATGGTACTTCTTTCTACAATGGCGGTAAGTCAGGACTTTGTGGGTGAAGACTTATTGATTAGTGTTCTCAAAGTCGTTTTCTTTTTAATCCTGTGGTTTCTCATCGGTATTTTCGTTATTCCGGCTTTTCTTAAAAAAGCAAAGAAGCTGATGAATAATGAGACGCTTTTGATTGTTTCAATCGGTCTTTGTCTGGGAATGGTGGTATTGGCCACCTATACAGGCTTTTCAACGGCGTTAGGTGCATTTATCATGGGATCTATTCTTGCCGAAACCATCGAAGCCGAGCACATCGAACATATCATACAACCGGTAAAAGACCTCTTCGGAGCTATTTTTTTCGTATCAGTCGGTATGCTGGTGAATCCGGCGGTATTGGTAGAATATGCCTGGCCTGTTATCATCATTACTCTGGTTACCATTATCGGTAAAGCCATTTTCTCTTCATTTGGCGTACTCTTATCCGGAGAGCCACTGAACACTTCTATCAAATCCGGATTCAGCCTGGCACAAATTGGAGAGTTTGCTTTCATCATTGCCGGACTGGGTGTTTCGCTCAAAGTGCTCGATCCGTTTATTTCACCTATTATTGTGGCTGTATCTGTTATCACCACTTTCACGACTCCTTATTTTATCCGTTTAGCCAACCCTTTTGCCGAATGGCTTTACAAAATATTGCCTACTAAAGTACAGGAGACATTAGATCGTTATGCTTCCGGCAAGAAAACCATGAACCACGATAGTGACTGGAAGAAATTACTAAAAAACATGATTGGCAGGGTTATTATTTATAGCGTATTGCTCACTGCTATCTGGCTGCTGTCTATACAAATCATTTATCCCGCCATCAGTGAAATGTTTGCTCCTGTTACCCTATGGATTAATCTGGTGATGTGTCTGGGTACCCTTTTGCTTATGACTCCTTTTTTGTGGGCACTCATCTCCAACAAATACAACTCTTCCGAATTATTCCTGAAGCTATGGAGAGATGAGAATTACAATCACGGACGACTGGTTTCTCTCGTTCTAGGCCGGGTATCTGTTGCTCTTTTCTTTATCACTAGCGTAGTTATCAGCTATTTCAAGCTGAACTGGGGAATAAGTGTGATTATTGCCATAGCTGTTGTGGCATTGATTCTTATTCTTAGGGAAGACCTCACGCAATATTCACGATTGGAAACGAGATTCCTAGCCAATCTTAACCGACGGGAAGAGGCTGCTAAAAAACGACACCCGCTAAAAACAAGTTTCAATAGCGAGTTCAATGACAAGGACCTTGATTTGACGTCTGTCGTAGTATCGCCTTATTCCGATTACATCGGCAAGTCTTTAGGAGAACTTTCATTCAGGCAAAATTTTGGAGTGAATGTGGTTGCAATCACGCGTGGTGATTTGAATATATACATTCCGAAAAGTTCTGAACCTATTTATCCGCAGGATAAACTGATTGTAGTCGGTACGGATATGCAATTGCAGGAGTTCAGAAATAGAATAGAAGATGTAAAAAATACAAAAGATACGGACGCAGTGGATAAAAAGATGACTCTCCACTCTTTCACTGTAGATGATGAATTCCGTTTCTTAAATAAAACCATTGCGCAGTCTCATTTGGGAGAAAAGTACGATGGTATCGTTGTGGCTATTGAACGGAATGATGAATTGATTCCTTTGGATAAAGATACGGCTTTCCAATTAGGAGATCTCGTTTGGATTGTGGGGAACCGCGAGAAGATTAGAGACATACTGTAATAAAGTCCGGGTTCAAATAAATCACATTACACATAAAACAAAAGAGAGCTGTAAACATTTAATCTACAGCTCTCTTATTTTGATTTATTGTATATTCAGCGATCTTTACTTCACTTCCTCAAAGTCAGCATCCTGAACGTTATCTCCATGCTTGCTATTATCTTGCTGACCAGCATCACCGTTCATATCAGGACCACCTTGTGCACCACCCTGTGCGTACATTTCAGCACTTGCAGCCTGGAAGGCAGTATTGATCTCTGCCATAGCAGTATCAATAGCAGCCAAGTCCTGTGCTTTGTGAGCATCTTTCAACTTCTGCAAAGCAGCTTCAATCGGAGCTTTCTTATCAGCAGGCAACTTATCACCTAATTCCTTCAACTGATTTTCAGTAGAGAAGATTACGCTGTCAGCCTGGTTCAGCTTGTCGATCTTTTCACGTTCTTTCTTATCTGCTTCAGCATTAGCTTCAGCTTCAGCCTTCATCTTTTCGATTTCTTCCTTGCTCAAACCGCTGGATGCTTCGATACGGATAGCTTGTTCTTTACCAGTAGCCTTATCTTTAGCAGATACTTTCAAGATACCGTTCGCATCGATATCGAATGTAACCTCAATTTGAGGAACACCACGACGGGCCGGAGCAATACCTGACAAATTGAACTGACCGATTGATTTATTCTGAGCGGCCATCGGACGTTCTCCCTGCAATACATGAATCGTAACTTCACTTTGATTATCAGCAGCAGTAGAGAATGTTTCACTCTTACGAGCCGGAATGGTAGTGTTAGCGTCGATCAACTTAGTCATTACACCACCCAGTGTTTCGATACCCATTGACAGCGGAGTAACATCCAACAATACTACACCTTTGATTTCGTCTGTCAAAACAGCACCCTGCACAGCAGCACCAATAGCTACTACTTCATCCGGATTCACACCTTTAGAAGGAGCTTTGCCGAAGAAATCTTCTACCAATTTCTGAACAGCCGGAATACGTGAAGAACCACCAACAAGGATTACTTCATCAATATCAGCATTGTTCAAACCTGCATCGCTCATTGCTTTCTTACATGGTTCAAGACAAGCCTGGATCAATTCGTGAGCCAGAGATTCGAATTTTGCACGAGTCAAAGTCTTCACCAAGTGCTTAGGCACACCACCTACCGGCATGATATACGGCAAGTTGATTTCTGTACTTGTAGAAGAAGAAAGCTCAATCTTAGCTTTTTCAGCAGCTTCTTTCAGACGTTGCAAAGCCATCGGATCCTGAGTCAAGTCAGCACCTTCATCGTTTTTGAATTCCTGTACCAACCAGTTGATGATTACCTGGTCGAAGTCGTCACCACCAAGGTGAGTATCACCGTTTGTAGAAAGTACTTCAAATACACCACCACCGAATTCGAGGATAGAGATATCGAATGTACCACCACCAAGGTCGAATACAGCAATCTTCATATCTTTGTGAGCCTTATCCAGACCGTAAGCAAGAGCTGCGGCTGTCGGTTCGTTTACAATACGTTTTACTTCCAGACCGGCAATCTGTCCGGCTTCTTTTGTAGCCTGACGTTGAGAGTCGGAGAAATAAGCAGGAACGGTGATGACTGCTTCTGTTACTTCCTGTCCAAGGTAGTCTTCGGCAGTCTTCTTCATTTTCTGAAGAATCATTGCAGAGATTTCCTGCGGAGTATACAGACGTCCGTCGATGTCAACACGTGGAGTGTTGTTGTCACCTTTCACTACTTTATAAGGAACACGAGTCACTTCTTTTTGTACCTGATCCCAATTTTCACCCATGAAACGTTTGATAGAGAAGATTGTACGTGTAGGGTTCGTAATAGCCTGACGTTTTGCAGGATCACCCACTTTACGTTCGCCACCATCAACGAAAGCGACAACAGAAGGAGTTGTACGCTTACCTTCACTGTTTGCAATTACTACAGGTTCGTTACCTTCGAATACGGCAACACAAGAGTTTGTAGTTCCTAAGTCAATACCAATAATTTTTCCCATGATCGTTATTTTTTTATTTATTATTTATTCAATGATTTCTTTTTGTCCGGTTGTTTCTCTGCTCTTATCAGGGAGCTTCGCCGCGAACGGACGCTTATTAAAAAGCAAACCGTGTGCCAAAAGGAAATTATACGAATGCATGACATAATATCTGCCAAAAAGACAGTTTTAATAAATAAACACTGCTGATATAGTCATATTCAAAGCCAGTCAGCAACTGTTTCTTTAAACAAATGCAGACGGCTCTGGTTCGATGAAAGGAAAAAAATATGCCTGTGTCGTCATGTGCGACACAGGCATATCCTATTATATAGATTGATCTATTTATTACTTTTCCAGCACGATGACCAATGCGCCATTTGCATCATACAAACCAATGCCGCCACCAGACAACACATCGAATGACTTCACCTCATTGATAGCTTTCAGCACCTTACCTTCTGTTTCCATGTCCGGACAAGCCATCATTGTACTTGCTACTCCCGGGAAAGAAATTGATTTGGCATTACTGGTACTGGTTTCAAAACCGCCATTAATCAGATTACATCCGGCATTGCCATGAATTGTCTTTTTCTTCACATCAAAAGCAATGAAAGGTTGTTTTTCCATTCCGGAAGGAATTGCTTCACCATTCACTTCTTTTATTTTCCATTCTCCATTCAAAACTGAAAGTTTCACATCAGCCTCCTTCTTTTGTAGAACGACAACCGGACGGTTGGACGAATTGCAAAGATACATCTTATCTTTACCTGCCTTCTTGTATCCTTTTACTTGCGCAAAAGCATTCAATACATTATTTTCAGTAGTCATATCCGGACACATCATCCGGGTACTAGCCATTCCTGTAAGTTCAAGACTTCCCGGCTTCGCATTTACATCGAAGCTACCCATCATCCGATTACAGCCGCTATTGCCGGACACACGACCGGTTGCTGTATCAAAAGCGATAAAAGGAAGGGATTTACTTTCACCCGGAGTGATTTTCGAGCCATTGACTTCTATGATATTCCATTCACCATTGATAGATGACAGGGGAATTGCCTTCTCAACCGAACGGCACGAAGACATTGCAAGTGCTGCACCAGCAATGCAAATTGAAACAAATACTTTCTTCATATTGTTATAACGTTTAAGTTAAAATCGGGGGCAAAGATATCAAAAAGATTGGAAAATAACATCCAATACAACATAAAATATATACATTTGCCAGTAGATATACAACAAACGAACAATTTACATAGTTCACTTAAAGTAAACAAATATGAGAATAATTGTCCTGTCTTTGATTCTATTCTGCTGTGGTACGTCTCCTATCACAGCCCAAAGTGATTACATCGTCACTACTCCTTCTGCACAGGAAATCCCTGTAGGCCAAGAAGAACAGTTTATCAAAAGTAACTTTCCGTTGCTACCGCTGGGCAAATGGACACCCGGAATGAAATTTATGTTCGTTCCATCTCCACGGAGCATGTTCCTTCCCACCCTTTCCAGTTACGAGACCGAGAAAGGGGTAGACAACAGCCTGCTGAAACATAAAATACTCACTTTCACGGGAACTGAAGAGAAAGCTCAGAATATCCCCAACGGGACTAACTACTCCACTCGCTTCATCTTCGAATGTGAGGGAGGAAAATATTATTATGAGATAAAGAATATGCGGCTGGAGGAGATCTCCGAAAAAGCTCCCCGTGCCGGCATCAACGGATTGGTTTATCTGAAAGATGTGGATACTGCAAAAGAACTGTTGGTAGGAAAAACTGTCTATATACAAGCAGAAAGCGTCCGGATAGACGATGCCAACAATTATTCCGGCTACCGGGATATAGCCATTCCCGTCAATACGGAAGCAACGATTACCGCTATTGGGGTCGGCAGTCAGGCATATCCGGCAAAAATCGTATTCAAAGATACACAGGGACATTCTTATTATCTGGAAGTTGCCCTCTCACGAACAAACTCCGGCATGGACCTGAATGATTTTCAAGGAGAAAAGAGAATGAAATATTTCTCAAATGCATTCAGTTTCACCAATAAGAGTCTGGGCACTATCGAAAGTCTGAAAAATAAATATATGGGAATGACAGTTTATCCTAAAAAGGTGCTGCCAGCCAAAAGAATCATATCTTTTGAAGACAAGCAGACCGAATCACGCGTTCACCTGCCCCGATATACAGTTCTGCAAATCAAAGATATTAGATTATCTCCTCCCGGCAGTCTGGCTATTCTCTCATTAGAAGACAAGGACGGAGCAATCTATGAATTGGAAACCGATCTGAAATATGATGTTATCGTCAGAAATGAAAATTATATCGAAGACTTTTTCGGATTCGAAGATATACATAAAAAATATCCGGGTATTACAGAAAATCGTTGGCAGATTATCTCCCGGGGAGATCTGGAGACGGGCATGAGTACAGTGGAATGTCGTTTATCCATTGGTGATCCGATAGAAATCGAGCTGAAAAAAGACAATCGTTTCGAAACTTGGTTCTACAATGGCAAAACACTGGAATTTGAAAATGGAACCTTGCAGCGTTACAAATAAAAAGGGGTAGCTGCGAATGATTATCTGAAAATAATCACGTATATTTGCAAAGCTAACAATTCCAATATTCTTAATATTTTAATTCGCAATTAACGAAATGGGTAGAGTTCTTATTATTGGTGCGGGCGGTGTTGGCACTGTCGTTGCGCACAAAGTGGCACAAAATGCCGATGTATTTACAGATATCATGATTGCCAGCCGTACGAAAGAAAAATGCGATAAAATCGTCGAGGCAATAGGTAACCCCAATATAAAAACAGCTAAAGTTGATGCAGACAATGTAGATGAGCTGGTAGCCTTATTCAACGATTTCAAACCGGAAATGGTGATTAATGTGGCTCTCCCTTATCAGGATCTGACTATTATGGAAGCTTGTCTGAAAGCTGGAGTGAACTATCTGGACACCGCTAACTACGAGCCGAAGGATGAAGCTCACTTTGAATACAGTTGGCAGTGGGCTTACCACGATCGCTTCAAAGAAGCAGGTCTGACAGCTATTCTCGGTTGCGGATTCGACCCGGGAGTAAGTGGCATCTATACCGCTTATGCAGCTAAACATTATTTTGATGAGATTCAATATCTGGACATTGTAGACTGTAATGCGGGTAACCATCATAAAGCATTTGCTACGAACTTCAATCCGGAAATCAACATTCGCGAAATTACACAGAACGGACGCTATTATGAAAATGGCAAATGGGTAACTACCGGTCCGCTGGAAATTCATAAAGACCTGACATATCCGAACATCGGTCCCCGTGATTCTTATCTCCTTTATCACGAAGAACTGGAGTCATTGGTGAAACATTACCCGACGATCAAACGTGCACGTTTCTGGATGACTTTCGGACAAGAGTATTTAACTCACTTACGCGTTATCCAAAACATCGGTATGGCACGAATCGACGAAGTTGATTACAACGGAGTGAAGATTGTGCCGCTGCAATTCTTGAAAGCTGTATTGCCTAACCCGCAGGATTTAGGAGAAAACTACGAAGGAGAAACCTCTATCGGTTGTCGTATCCGCGGTTTGAAAGATGGCAAGGAACGTACTTATTATGTATACAACAACTGCAGCCATCAGGAAGCTTACCGGGAAACTGGTATGCAAGGAGTGAGCTACACCACCGGAGTTCCGGCAATGATCGGAGCGATGATGTTCTTCAAAGGTGAATGGAAACGTCCGGGTGTAAACAACGTAGAAGAGTTCAATCCGGATCCGTTTATGGAACAACTCAACAAGCAAGGTCTTCCCTGGCATGAAGAGTTCGACAAAAATCTGGAATTATAAGAGTAGACCTGTTCATTAAAAAGATAGTTATGATAAACGTAGGAGATAAAGCACCGGAAGTCTTAGGCATCAATGAAAAAGGCGAAGAAATCCGTTTAAGTGCTTATAAAGGAAAAAAGATTGTGTTGTACTTCTACCCGAAGGACAGTACATCGGGTTGCACCGCACAAGCGTGTAATCTGCGCGACAACTATTCCGAACTACGTAAAGCCGGCTATGAAGTAATCGGTGTCA
>OGGH01001784.1_pt1 | contig 12497 bp, 7 predicted proteins | sample 1571161 | NCBI WGS metagenome assembly OGGH01 (sample SAMEA2582053, study PRJEB24529) | metagenome | biome: Human gut stool | place: China | collected 2011 | reverse complement strand
GCGTCAACCTTCATTTTCGTAATGTCGTTGCGAACAATGATAAGGGGCATCGTTTCACCACCAATCTAATAATTGAAAATCAGCTCAATGCACCGTTGTCCTCCACCTTTTCCTCTTCAGACAGTTCTTCCCAATCCTCACGATTTCCGCATCTACGAAGGTAAGCGCAAACACATACAGCTTTTTGTTCACTTTTTGTCTACTCTTTGTACGGTTTGGTTTACAGATTCTCCATATTCAAATAGCCCTAAAGACTTACCGGCGTTGAGTACCATGCTAGAATACTCGGCTTTAACATCTTCGGGAGACTTAATTACAACTCTACCTCCAAACCCAAATATCCAGCTATAAAAGGCGCTGCCAACAGAGGTTTCGATTACGGCGCGGAAGGATTTCATATCATTGGCCAGCACATAAACATCTTTGCCGAACTTATCTATAATTGCATCCATGACATCGTTGCTGCACACCAGTTCGATCTGCTTTTTCTGGCCGTTGTACATCCGGAACATTGGGTTCAGGTAGGCATTCAGGTCAAAGTTCTTCGGGGGCTGCACAGCGTCATCATCAAGGATTTTGGGGCATCTGACAATGCGATCTACGCGAAAGCTGCCGATCCCTTTGTGCTTTTCAGAGAAGCCAACCGCATAATAGTAATCGCCATTCCAAATCAGCTTATACGGACTAAACACATAGGTGTAACCATCGTATTTCAGCTTCTGCTCCTTTCGGACATTGTAGGTGAAATACTGGAACGATACTTTCTTGCTGGCATTGATCGCGTCGTTCAACGCCTCCATAATGTAGTAAATCTTCTCATTATCAGCTTTGATGCGATTCTCCACATCAACATTGCGAACAAGCTTTTCTTTATTATATAGGCTTGTAAGCGATCCGAGCTTATTAACCAAAGCGGCACTCTTTTTTGGGGGAACGAATCTCGCAGACTCAACAGCGTCAATCAATGTCTTGAGCTCCGGCAAATCGAATCTCCGACCAATGAGCGAGAAACGCTTTTGCGTCGAAGGGACAACCTCAATTTCAACTCCAAGTTCCTGGAGAGCTTTTATATCATCACCCACGGTTCCGCGGGAGGTTGAAATACCATAGTCTTTTTCGAGCCGATCCATAATCTGAGCTATTGTCAGAAAATGATCCTCGTCTGTCCGCTCATAGAGCATCTTAGCCACATAGAAAGGGCGAAGTTTTGCTTTTAGGTCCATATCAATTACCACTCACCACATGAGATTCTTCAAAAAACAAGGCACATCTTATGTACATTGGCAGGAGCTTCATTCACTTATTTTTGCTCCATCAATACGGAAACAAGTGTTTCTCCTATTATTTTTGCTTCTTCAATCGTATTGTCTTTTCCCAACGATATTCTGATTGTTCCTTTTGCATATGAGTCGGGCACATTTATTGCTTTGATTACATGAGAAACCTGAACTGAGTTACTGTCACAAGCAGAACCAGTAGAAATTAAAATTCCTCTAAGATCTAGTCGATGAAGAATAGCTTCGCCATCCTTGCCACGGAATGATAGATTAAGTGTTCCTTTTAATCCGTTGCTATAGCCATTTCGGATGTAATCCACTTCAGCGTCATTTAGAATTGAACAAATAAGCTCAACCATCTTTGCAGAATGGTTTTGAGATTTTTGTATCTGAGAACAATTCATACTTAATGCAGTTGCCATTCCAACAATCGAAGCAACATTCTCTGTTCCCGCTCTAAGAGAGTTTTCTTGTGCTCCACCGTTCAGCAGCGGCAAGATCGGAGTTCCCTCTCTGACATAAAGAAACCCTATGCCTTTAGGGCCGTTAAACTTATGCGCTGAAGCAGACAGGAGATCAACATTTAATTCATTCACATCAATGGGAATATGTCCAATCGCTTGAACTGCATCTGTATGAAAGAAAGCGCCATTTCTATGGGCAATTTCAGCAAGCTTTTTGATTGGTTGAATAGTACCTATTTCGTTATTGGCGGTTGCAACAGAGACAAGATTGGTAGTCCCTGCAATAACCTGTTCCAGCATCTCAACGGTAATTAGCCCGTTTGAGTTAGGGGTGATATAGGCCACAGGATAGCCAAGTCTTTCAATAAACTGACATGACCGCAAAACGGCATGATGCTCAATAGTCGAAGTAATTGTCGTGCGTTTACTTTCATCTGCGAATGCACAGCCCTTTATTGCCCAGTTGTCGCTTTCTGTTCCGCCGGAGGTGAAGAAAATTTCACTTGGTTTAGCATTAATACATTTTGCTATTTCTTCCCTAGCGTTTTTAATTGCAGCTTTTGCTTTACGAGAAAAGGAGTATGGTTGAGACGCATTTGCATACTCTTCTTTCGTAAATGGCGCCATTGCCTCCAACACAGTTGGATCAATTCTTGTTGTAGCTGCATTATCAGCGTAGATAATCCGTTTCATATTGACCTCACTTAAACAGAACACAGCCCTGCTCTTTGAATTCCTCTATTTTTATCTCAAGGTCTTCAACATCACACCCAAAGGTATCTGCCAAACACGAAATACACAAAAACTCTTTTGCGTCAATGTCCAAGAGTTTCCTGTGAAGTGCAATCCAGTCTTTCTTTAGTTCTGTCCCGCATAACTTACACTTCTCATTTTTCACGGTATTGCTCCTTAATTGTGATTTCAGGGATTGTCATTCCACCAAATTCTCCCTCGTCAATAATACCAAGCTGAGTTTTGATGACTCTTCTCATCTCCATAGCTGGGGCAAGACAGTAGGTCTCAAATAAAGAAACATCCACTTTACTAACATCTGTTGCATTTGGGAACAAAAGCTTCAAATACCCGGTGCAGATACGCTTAATTGCTTCGGTATCTCTTGTCGCTGAATTCTTCGGGAGTTGCAATAGTTGGTCAACGACAGCGCGATATGCGAGTTCATCACGCAAATAATGCATAATTTCGCCAAAGTATTCTGTATTAAGAGCCCACCCATTAGCTTTAAGACTTTCCTTCATTTTAGGTATGTTCCAGCCTTTAATAAAACCGTGAAATCTGTCAAGTAGAGCTGATTCATGGAATATATCAGGAAGATCCTTAAACATATTCTGATTAACATCCATAAGTTCTGAATCGATATTTCCCAAAAGAATAAGTCCGGCGTCACCGACACCTCTCGAATCGCCTACGCGGTATTCACCGCTTTCAAGATAGCCTTTCAAGGCTCCTTGCATTTCCATTGCGTCTGTAAATTTAATGCTCTGGATTTCATCAAACGCAACATAGTCGTAACGGGATACAAGCCCCTGGGTCCTCTTGCTAATGTCATAGAACATCTTTGCCCTTGAAATACTTCCACCGCTAACAAGCCATCCGTACTTACTTATCTGTGCAAATACATATGACTTACCAGTTTCTTTGGGCGCAAGCTCGATCAAGTTAATTCTCTTTTCGACAAATGGGAGCAGTCTGCTGAGCATGGCCATTTTCTGAGTTTTGCTTACATATCCCTTGGGGTTATAATCAATCGCACTTAGAAGGACATTTATCCATTCGTCGATAGTAAAATACTGCCTGGCCTCAATATAATAGTCCAAGTCTATCGTGTAAGGGCAGAACGGCTGGAAGTCAACAAGCTTAAAAACATTCCCTTTATTGCTTTCTTCAATATCTATCTCGACAATTCCCCAAACTTCTGTCGGAGAAAGAAGGTAGTCTCTGTTGGCTTCGATTACATCCCAATCAACGATGGCTTCACCCTTTTTCTTGGGAACTTCAAAATCCGGCAATGAAAACAACGCTGTTTTTGTTTTAGCATCAAAGTCAATTTTAACTTTTGCCAAAAAACGAGCAGTCTGATCGTTATGAAGCAGATCCACAAGATATTCGTTCCATTGCTCTTTCTTGGGAATCACCCGTTTTACATAGTCTGAAACTTCCTGTTTATTTATAACCCCTTCGCTGTTGGAAAATCGCATTACCAGCCAATCTCGCATAAAAGAAGGCAGGCTCAATGCTGAGAAGAATTTTGAATTGGCTGAAGATTTGTATACAAGCATATCACCATAATATTGCTTGAGTTTCTTCTCGTATTCTGCTCCTTCAAGCATACCAGAAGAAGCTGTGGTCTTGTTAGTATCCATTTTCCATCGCTCCTTATATGTCGAAGTTGGTATTCTTCTTGATGCCTTGTTCTATTTCAATATCGAACTGACCAAGAATACCTCCGTCAGCAATCTTTACAGTAAGTTTTCCATCCGCCTTGGACGGAACAAACGTAAAGGAATACAATCCATCAGCCCATTCACATTTATACGAGTTGCCTTTAATTCTCGCGGAGACGTTTTTCCTCTTTTTACCACTGATAGAAAAGACCACTTTGACTTGCTTTGTTCCGAGAGCGGGTTTGAATTTCGTGGTTTTCGGTTTTACTTCAACAGTCTCTGGTTTTTCTCCTATGTTACGTTCAACCGTGACAATCGGTACAATCCATTCTTCTAATGAGGCTCCACCATGTATCTCGTCTATGGGAGCTCCACTTTGAATAAATCGACTATAGTCAGCAAAAATCAAACGCTCATTATAATTTATCGCAGTTGGATATTTGGGTTCATCTTCTGTTCCTTCACAAAAACGTCCGTATTTATAAATACCTACATTATCCGGTTTTGGATACGCATTATCGTATTCTGTGTTGCGAACCTTGACTGCCATTCTGCTTGTTCCATGATCTGCTGCAATGATGATACGGTGAGTGTTTCCAACCAGCAACCCAAGAACTCGATTCTTCAGATTATCGAGAATATGAATTTGCTTTATGAGACTTTCCGGGTGAGCATTATTAGCATGCTTAAGCTCATCAAGCTCTCTTACGGGTGGTTCAACAGTATTACGCCCATTCATGAAATCTTTGTTGATTTCTGTGACTGACGGTAATGTGCAAAAACCAGCATCAAAGAATACTGAATACTGCTGCTCATCAAGGTCGGAGAAGAGATGCGCCAAGTAATCAACATATTCAATACCCATTCCATCCACAAATAGGATAGATGTATGCTCATCATAGTGTTCTGAAACAAAATGATTCCTTGATTGCATCTGGAAGACCGATGCCCCTTTTTCCAGAGAAATACGTTTGACCTTTGAAACAAATTCCTCCGTCAAAGTATCTGTCGCTTTCAGCCACTTGTACTCGCTAAAATATTGCTCATGTTCTGTAGACAGCCCCGCGCAATTCGGCTGTTCATCATTCTGCAAATAGTAGTACAGAGATGGATAAACACGCTTTAGGATAGAGAGAACGCTTTTTCTTTGCTGATAGCTAAACTCAGCGACTATTTCAAAGATAGTTTTCTGTTCTACGTCTGTTAAACAAGTAAGGCACGAAAGAGCATCAATCCTGTTAAGAGAACTCAGCTCATTCCAATAATGCTCTGTAGGAACCGCCTGCATTACTGATAGAATCCGTTTTCTGTCCTTGTAGAACTGCTCAAACTTATCGTCTCTGAGATAATCAATAATACAGCAATAGATATTGTCTAAATACTCAGCAGAAGATTTGCACGCTTTTGCTGCTACAATCTCATAGCTTTTTCCAGATTGCTGTCTGGACCACAGCCAAAGAAGCCATTTTTGAAAAGAATTGTACCTATTCCATCTCTCAAACAGACTTGATGAATATCTATTTATGGAAAGCGTGGATCGGCAGGCGTCTTCAAAAGAGCCCTCTTTGATGATTACTCGAACAAGATTGTTCCAATCATTGTCCGTTCCAAGTTCTTCGAATACACTTGCTGGCAATCCATATTGATACCTAATCAGATCGTAGGATGTCACAATTACGTGAACATCATCAAAGAAGTGGTTCTTTTCAAAGTGGATAGCATTGCCGGTGTGCAAAATCAATGGTTTGTCGGGGTTAGCTTCCCAATACTCAAGATAGCTTCTAAATCCGTCGATCTCATTACCTGCCAACTTAACATCTAAATCTTTTTGAATAATGGTGAGTTTATAGTCACTCTCTTCATCCGTCTCGAACAAAACAATGCAGTCTTTGGCTCTTGGATCGTCAGAAGGTATGGCACGAAGAAGACTCTTCATTCTATACATCAAGAAATAAATGCGGAGTTTTCCGTTATCATTGTTTTGATAGTCTGCCTTGATAAACTTCTGAATTACAGGTTCAGCTTGTTCAGGGATTATGCGCAAATATTCTGACAGCGGAGATACAAACTGCGACTTTTTGACTTTTTTCAGAGCAGCACTAACACGTTTGATATTTGGAGTTGTATCTTTCCCTTCACAGAACTTGGAAAGGGGTAGCGTCTCATCGGCCAAAGCAAGCAGAAACTTTTTAACCTCGATCCACATAGCCATAGAATCGACATTTATAAAGCGCACAGGATTTAGCGAGACGCGTTTCGCGTCTTGCTTCAAGAATAGTTGTAGGCTTTCCAAATCCTTAAAGGTGGTCATAGTGTCCTCCTTTGATTATCCCTTGAGGATATTGATTCCGAGCAGAGGATCTTTATCAATAAGCTCATCAAGGTATTTTTGTGCTTGTTCCGCAGTGAGCTTTCTGACTCGCTCTTTCGCCTGGGAACGATATTTTAACTGATAGCGCTCTGTGGCGAACTGGCGAATCTTCGATTTACAGCTATTCGCTTTAGCATACCAGTCATAAACTTTTGTCCCAGTTGCTGCGCGAATCTGATCTCTCAACTCATCGGCGGAGGTAATGACATATGCATACTCGCCAGCAAAGAAGTCTATAAATCTCTTAACACAGATGTCAGTGTTTTTCAGTATGCCAAGCTTTCCACTCTGCAGGAAATCAATGGCATCATCAATATCCTTTTCTGTCGGCAAATACGATGTTCTATTCAAGGCATCGAAAATCTTCTGCGCGGTAAGAATATCCTCAGTGAACAGGCAGAGTACCGGAATACCGTTTTTCTGAGACCAATCTGCCGGACTGGTGCTGTTCGTAGCCTTCTCCCATGCATCGTACATCTTCCGTGTCTTCTTTGACTTACGGAAGTTGGTTAGTTCATGCTGCATGGTAGTAGTGAACTTATCTGTCGCTTCGTAAAGAGTCCCAGAGGGCACTTTGTTAAACAGATACTCATACTCATCGGCAGAGATAGTTGTGTGCAATGCGCGATCAAGAGCTTTACAGAATACTTCGTACTGATTATTAAAGAACTCAACAAAATCATCTGCCAAATTAGCGATTGTTGACGCAGTTTCGGCTTTGTTAAACTGAGCGTTGTCCTTAATTAAGCTAAACTGATCAACAATTGTTATAAGCTCAGGTCTCAGTTCCTTAAGCAATGCATAAGGAACCTTAACAATGTTAAGTTTTTCGATGAGTGCCTTTCTTGCTTCGACATATGTTTTTTGTTTAGTAGTGAGAACTCGGTTGATGTCATAAATAAGCTTCAGATCAATGTACAGATTATCAATCTGGCGGTTAGTATCTCCAAGTTCCCAAAGGTAGGAAGAATCATTCGAGAGCTTAGAATTTAACAACTCCAAATATTCCTTGGCATCAACCTTCAGGTTGCTGGCAATTTGAATCAATTCAGGCTTGTACTGAGCAATGTAATAATTCATGCCAGTTCTCATATTCTCAGCGCTAAGAATATCTCTAAACACCTCATCAATGGCGTTGTGCTGCTGATACAGCCTATAAATTTCTTCAACAACCTTTGATCGTTCGCGGTCAATCTTTGATTCAGGCTTAATGAATTCGCAGAGGAGTGATGTGAGCTGTACCATAGCCTCACAATACTCATGGTCATACAGTTCTTCTTCGATGAAATAACGTATGGCCCACATCGGATATTTGTTATTTGTCAAGTAGATGTTGATATTCTTGGCAATATCATCGACGGAATTGCGTTTCTCCTTTGCAATCTTAAAAATCTCACCAGTGATTTGACAGAACTTCATCTGCTCAGAGGTTTGTCTAACAATAAATTGCCCCTGAGCTTTGGGAAGATTCTTTATTACGCCGAAGATCAGTTCACTAAGATCAACGTAGTTAAGAGATACCGTATTATTGTTCGTGTCTCTTTTGTAATAGGTGCTATCAGCGTACTCTCCAAGAAGGAAGCCAAGAAGAAACACAGAACCGGTATTCGGAAGGAGGCCAAAAGGAGGTTTTCTGAGTTCTTTCCAAATATCCGCAACACTTACCATCGTACTCTTTTCAAAGCTCTGCTCAATGATTTCATTAATTGCAATTTTCATCTTTGAAACAGGATGCGACGGTTTAACTTCCCAATACTTCGCTGTGTTCCAGACCCCGTCCATTTGCAGTTTTGTTGAGATGTTTCTGACATACGAATAGTTGTTGGGAACATCAATCTTGCCCATTGCCATTTGAGCAACAGTCTCTTTGAAGCCGGTTTCAGCAAAGAGCTTATCATTTTGCGTGATTTCTTCGAGCCCAGCGCCAAAGAATTCACCGTTAATCTCTTTGAATTCCTTTCTTAAATTGGCTCCACCAGTTTTCTGAACGGACTTATTAGGCGCAGAATAAACATACAGAGATGTTGTAATCAATTTTCTTGTCCATTCATTAAGGACTTCCTGAGAAGTTTTCTTTGCAAGCTCAAGCTGGGATTTCTGATTGGGGATTGTAGAAAAATACTTTTCTTTTGCTTTGCTCTCAATGAATTTTGAAAACAACGCGTCAGTAAACGGCAAAGAGCTAAAGTCAACTACGATACAGCGCTCTCCAACTTTATCAAAAATCGCTGTAACGGTGTCTTTAATCTTACCTTGGTCGGCTTCATTCTTTGCAAACAAGAAAAATGTCGGAATATGATTTTCGGACTTATCAACCTTCTCTGCCTCTTGCTTTGCATTTGCAGGTGACACATTGATAATCCGCATTCTCCACTTTAGGTAATCAGTTGGCATGAATTGCTTTGCAACATCATATGTGGAGTCGGCAACAAGTTTTTCAAAAGTGATTGCTTTACGCGTTTCATCAATAATCTGATTCATACGCTCGGTATCAATAGCAGCAGAAGTCATGACGAAGAGAACTTCTTTTGCGCTTTCAATCTTACCAACGATACCCTTTGAAGCAAAATAATTCAGATCCTGCTCAACAGTAGATTCCTGCGGCGTCCCGGCAAAGCAGGCTTTGATGTTCACCAAGGTTGGACGCATCAATGATGTTGCACCAGTTCTTGCTTCTGCGCCGTTCTTTGCTTGCAAGGCAGCAAGAAGTAAAGTCACCTTCAACACTCTGCGTCTGCGCTCACCAAGATGCTTGTTGGTAGGATCGTCGCAAAGCGGTGCGAAGTTGTTGTAGTGACTGATCGTTTGAATAAAAGCTGCATCAAGATCGACGTTACTGGTTTTGAAGAAGTAATCCCACAGGTAATCTGCCGTCAAATAGTTCCATTTACCATACTCAAACGCAAAGTGTTCAATAAACCACTTGAAGTTGGTTTTGTCCTCATCTCCGGAGTAGTCTCCACTGAGGAACTGGAAAATGGTTCGCTGATTGGAGCTAATGTCCTTTGCAATAAACTTCAACAGATATGCTGCATAAGGGTGCATCGGTAAGAGGGCTCTAAAGTCATCGTCTTGAATATTATAATCCTTATTCTTGATGACATCCACGCTGCCACGCTTAACGCCGTCCCATAACTGTTCGCTGGTATGCTTCCACTCATCAGCAAGGTCGACTTCGTGTCTTAATGCTTGTCCAAGAAGTTTGAAGGCAGTGCTCTCTTCCAATTCTATGGTATCGAGCTTAAAACGCGCCTCAATAATAGACTTGGAGCCCTTGTCCTGGATGAGTTGTCCAGCAGAACTATGAGTAATCAAGAATAGATAACAACTGATGCGCGAAGATGCCTGCGCAATCTCCTGAAGGCCAGTAATGTTGTTCTGATTATTCTTAAAATACTCTGTGAATTCATCCCAAATAAAGACGATTGAAGAAAGATTGTTGCCTTTGCGCACGTCCTCCAATTGAAACCTTCAAGCGCTGCGACCTCAATGATCGTATCGAGAAGGCTCAGTTTATCTTCAAGATCCAGTTCCTCTAAGTCTTTGACAATGCTATCTACCGAGCTATACTCAGTGAACTTGCCACGGTATTTGTTAAATGCCCCCTGGAAATTAAAGGCCGATGTCTCTGGATGCTTCAGAATCGTCAGCACCTTATCAGAAAGGCTTTCTGCTCCAGTGTATGTAAGTCCAGCATCTGACACTGCTCTTCGCACAGATTCTACAATCGCATTAAAGAGCTTATCCTGTGTGTTAATTCCAGCCGACGCACTACGCTGAACAACTAGAATTCTTCCTTTTGCTCTAACCCCCTTAACTCGTGCCAGTAAAGTCTCCATACCATTCTGAATGAAATATGGGGTGATAGAGTCGATGCTATCTTCAAGGATATGTTTTATGACGAATGAAGCATAGGTTTTACCTGTACCATAGGCACCACTCATCCAAATGCTTCGATCTTTTGTTTCATTGCTCTTTTCCAGTGTCTCAACAACATCTTTGAGAATGTTCTTGAAGCTGGTGTGGGGATAAAACGACTGCCATTTGTCGGGATAGATTCTATCACTATTCCGGCTAAATACCGGGATGAAATTAGGGTCAACCTTTATGTATTCGTTATACAATCTTACCGCCATTGTCTTATCCTCCTCAAATCAGCGAGAGCACATCAATCGCCTTTTTACCGTTTTTACCGGCAGGCAAATCAATGTTTTCCATGATGCCTTTATTGAAGTCTACTTGAATAAAACTGCTGTAGTTATTTGCAAGGCCCTGAAGAATCGGCTTTAGTGTTTCGCGTTCAATACCGAAAATAGCACGAGGGCTCAATCCTGCTCTCTCTTCGTTATCTTCGAGCAGATCAGAAAGAGTAAAGCTGTACATACCTTCCATTCTTTCTGCAAATTTATAAAGGGAATAAAGAATCACAATTGGTTCCGCATCATACCAACTACCCTTCGTGATTGTTGCTACCGTTTTACCCTTAACTTCGCATTCTCCCTGCAATAAAAGCCAACCTATAGGGGATAGTCTAAGTGTCTCCTTCAAAGAGCTAAGAGCATTCTTCTTTACAGTTGCCGAGTATTCTTCACCGAGTAAGATAGGGAGATCATCCGCAAAATACGTCCTTCCCACTTCAATTTTCTTTGCATACCAATTGATAATTGGAGATTCATAGCAGAGATTTGTGTAAATCACGCCCCAGGTGATTGGCGAGTCACTTCCTAACAATTGTAATTTTTCACCAAGTGGAGTAAGCGCATTATTCTCAGTAATTTCAGCTTCTTTGAGCCATGTTTTGAAGCCAACAATCATATACTTTCCCATTCTCTCATTGGCCCAAAAATCATCCAACAGCTCAAAATATAACTCAAGCCATTCCTGTCTGAACCCAAAGTTCTGATATCTACTGATATTCTTTATGCTCATGTTATTTCCGCCTCCTGTAATGCCAAGTGATCTCGCTGCAATACATCCTTTATTGGAATCTAAACAATGCTCACAATGCCTACAGCCATCAATAACTATATCATCATGGGTGATGTTTAGCGCCCCAAACGCACATTCTGCCATACATTCTCCACAGTTTACACAATAGGCAGCTTTATTAAGGGCATTTTTGAATAGATACATAAATCTGACGGATAACGGCGATCTAATCAGTGCAGGAAGAGTAAGAATAGTGGCTCTTTTATCGGTTGAAACAGTGAAGTCCATGTTTATATCTTTGTATCTTATGGAATACTTATTATCCCCTATTTGAATGACAGAGCCAACCGTTGCCATCCATTTATCCCATTTATAGTTACCCTCAGTAATAATAAGTTTAACCGAGTCTTTTGCCTTAATCTCAGTAATCTTGTTGCCGCCAAACGAGAGTTCTTTCCCGCCAATTCTGGACTTCCAGCCACCTGACTGAAGATACTTTTTCTTCTCTTCATCCGATGAGAATGATTTCGTGATGCTTGTCGATACAATGTCCAGAAGCGGTTTAACCTCTTCGGGAAAAATATGATTTAGTACACATTCATACCATTCGGAAGCCATCGGGCAGAGTTTGCAACCAACTCTGTATGCACCATAGCGATAGAGCTTATTAAACAAAAGTCCATATTTGAAAATGTAAAGGAACAATTCACAAGAGCTCCATTCTAATATGGGGCTACAATTAAACTGAACTGCGTGTTTGTTTCCATCAGAAATCATTGTATAAGTGGAACGCGCATCACTTTCCTCTGCACGAACTCCATCAAATACCATGACCTTAAATGGACGCTGTGCCTCTGGATATTTTGTCTTGTATATTTCTTTAAGTTTTACAATAGACGGCGCTGTCTTATGCACGCTACAACACCAGCGAAGCTTTCTTGCCGGGAATCCTATTCTTCTCCATGATTCTTCTGCTTCGAACTCCGCTCTCGCTTCATACCACTCAAGGGAAGGCCAATGAGCCTTGGCCTCAGAAAGCGCCTGATAGGTGGTT
>OGGH01001771.1_pt1 | contig 12573 bp, 9 predicted proteins | sample 1571161 | NCBI WGS metagenome assembly OGGH01 (sample SAMEA2582053, study PRJEB24529) | metagenome | biome: Human gut stool | place: China | collected 2011 | reverse complement strand
ATGCGTAATCTTCTGTTACGCACGGCATTGGACAGTTTTCTTTTTTACCAGTCCCTACAAAGCTAGCGATGGCACAGTATTCAGAAATCATCATTTCCGTATAACCATGAACCATAACCTCTAATGGTAAATTAGTAGATTTTTGTAAGCTTACGAGTTGCGTCAATGTTAACTCTAAGGATGGTGCTACGCTACTCATATGTAAGTCCTTCCATACTTGTAAGGAAGAGCCATTAAATATGTTAAGACCTGTATCGGCTTCAATAGCGCCTGTATACCCTAAGTCACGAAGCCACAATAACGCTTGAGGGACGTGAATAGAAATGCTATCTGGTTTCGCCTCAACTATGGCCTTAAGAGTATTCATATACGCCTTTACTTCATCATCTTTCACAACCCGAGGAGTAGCAAATACACAAAGTACATTATGGTCTTTGCAAAGCTTAGCTACCTGCCCGTAGATGCTAAGTTCATAAGGCTTACGTTGTAAGCGGTCACCACCGAAGATAATCTTCTTAGCGCCCCCTTCAATAGCTGCTTTTACAGCCTCTAGCTCATCAACGCGAGCACTCACTATAGGCTCAGAATATTGAACCTCACCCTTAGCAACCATAGATGACATATCTTGAGGCTCTACAGCCAACTCAGCCCAAGCCGTTTCATGATCTGTAATCAATACGTTTTCTAGCGCTTCTACAGCATCTCGGCGCAATGCATTTAACACACTAGCTGGCCACATATAAGGTCCATCAGGAATAGACATAGAGCCAAGCGTAAACAATGTATTGCCTAATCTACCTACTTGGTCTGTAACCTTCTCTAATGTAGTCGGTTTATTATTCGCATAAACAGGTTCAAATTCGTTAGATACTGTCACAGTACGACCATCATTTAATACAAAGGTAAGTTCTGTACATGGCGTTTCTCGGTCTGTATTAATAGATAAGTATCCATGTACCTCTAATTTAGCACTAAAATCTTGTAAGCCTCGTTGCTTTTGGGATTTTGGCGTAGATGCTAAAAATACTTGCCCCGCTGCAAACCCTTCATCAGGTTTGCCTACAAAATGCTTTTCATCCATTAAGGACCAATTTTGATCAATTTGATAATACGTAATACTACCAGAATCTTGCATTACCTTTAAAAGTGATCCTTTTTCAATCGGTTCTGTTAGGAATAAATGAACTTGTCCCTTTTTGACCTCAGCTTTACCAATTAATTTGCCTTGATTATTTGGGGCAACCACAGTCATCATAGATTTTCCTACATGGTCTGTTAAGTAATCTGTAGAGAAGCCACGATTAAACCCTGATGCCAATGCATCGGCATCAGCAGAATCCATGTGAGCCGTATCTAAAATATGACGATAGGTCCCAATGACTTGACGCACATAGGAAACCTTTTTCATACGTCCTTCTACCTTAAAGGATGTAACACCAGCCGCCACGAGCTCATTCATATGTTCACTATAATTAAGATCTTTAGGGCTTAATAAATAAGCTTCATGTTTAGGTAATAAACTAGTACCCGATGAATCTAGTAATTCATAAGGTAAGCGGCAAGGTTGCGCACAAGCTCCACGGTTACCACTGCGACCACCGATAAAGGAACTCATCAAGCATTGCCCAGAATAGCATACACATAAGGCGCCGTGTACAAAAACTTCGATTTCAGCTGTACAGTTCTTACAAATATGTTCAATTTCAGGGAGGCTCAATTCACGAGCCAATACAACACGGGTAAAACCGAGGCTTTCATAAAATCGAACAGCATCTAATGTAGCCGCCGTCATTTGCGTACTGCCATGCAAGTGAAGTTTAGGAGCCACTCGTTGTGCCAATTTAGCAACTGCTAAATCTTGAACGATAATAGCATCCACACCGATGCGCTCTAAGTCCTTCAAATACGCCTCGAGATCCTTTAATTCGGAATCACCTATGAGGATATTTACGGTTACATATACGGACACATCTAAAATATGAGCCAAACGAATAGCCTCAGCCAGTTCTTCAATGCCAAAGTTCGCTGCATGAGCACGAGCATTAAAGCCTTTACCGCCAAGATAAATAGCATCAGCCCCAGATTCTAAAGCGGCTATAAAGTTTTCCATCGTACCGGCAGGAGCCAATAATTCCATGGATAATCCTTTCTACCTAACTAAAGGTATAACTATAGTACTAAAAGGGTTTACCATATGGTAAACCCTTTCAATATACTGCTTGAGATTAACGTAATCTGCAGTTAATTTCTGCTAATGCATCGATAATAGCTTGAATGTTACCATCAATATCTTCATCATTCAACGTGCCTTCCATAGAACGGAATTGCAAGTTGTATGCAAGACTGCGGTAACCAGCTTCGATATGTTCACCTTCGTAAACGTCAAAAATAGATGCACTTTCTAAATATTCGCCACCATGCTCTTTAATGATGGATAAAATTTCACCACTAGATACGGACACAGGTGCTACGATAGCAAGGTCACGGCTAGTACCTGGGAATTTACTGAAAGATGTATAGCGGAATGCTGGAATCGTTAAGGATAATACTGCTTCCAAATCGATTTCAAACATATATACTTTGCCAGGCAAGTCAAAGTTTTTGCTCACTTGTGGATGTAGTTCACCGTATTGAGCAATCATTTTGCCATCTACAACGTATCGAGCACTTACGCCCGGGTGGAAGTAAGGTTCAGTGCCACGATTAATTTCATAGTCTGTAACGCCAAGTTCAGCCAACAACGCATCTACGATACCTTTTACATCATAGAAATCTGTAGTGCGTTCTGCTTGATTCCAGCAAGCTTGGTTTGCTTTGCCCATCAAGATACCACAAGCCATAGGGCGTTCATGAGGTACCTCTGTCAACGGCAATGCTTTTGGTTCATATACATTTGCTGTTTCAAACAACCAAAGATCCTTATTTTGTTGCGCAATATTGCGTTTGGCAGCTTCGATAACAGCTGGCACCAATGTAGTACGCATATAAGGGAATTCTTCGGAAATAGGATTCAAAATTGGAATGGCTGTATAACGGCTATCCCCTTCTGGAAGCATCATATTGGAAAGGCCATCTTTATGCATAAAGCTAAATGTAATGATTTGAGTCATACCCAATTTAGCTAACCCGTGTGTTACCTCTTTCGTAAGAGCTTTCTTAGGCGTCATACCACCAGAGGACAATACGGCTACAGGAATTGTAGGAGCAATATTATCGTAGTTATAAATACGAGCTACCTCTTCAGCGATATCAGGCATTACTGTTACGTCACCGCGCCATGTTGGAACGAGGGCAGATAATTGGTCCCCTTCTTCAGTTACAACGAATTCAAGAGCAGTCAAAATGCGAACCATTTCGTCTTTTTCGATATTTGTACCCAAGTAATCGTTGATTTGTTTTGCTGTGAAAGTAACTGTATGTTGCTCTACAGGGTTCTTGTACACATCGATAATGCCTACGTCAACTTTACAGGATGGGCAAATTTGTTGCAACAACTGTGCTGCTCTGTCGATAGCATAGGCAGTGTATTTATGGTTTACGCCACGTTCAAAACGTCCAGATGCTTCAGAACGCATACCAAGCGCTTTTGCAGTGCGGCGAATGGATGGTCCATTAAACACAGCAGCTTCAAGCATAACAGTGGTAGTTTCATTTGTTACTTCGCTATCAAAGCCACCCATGATACCAGCTACACCTACTGGGCGTTCTGCATCGGCAATAATAAGCATGGAATCATTCAATTCACGTTCAGAACCATCAAGTGTAACAAGAACTTCACCATTTTTAGCACGTCTTGCCACTAGTTGATGACCTTTTATATGGTCATAGTCATAGGCATGCATAGGTTGACCAAGTTCTAACATAACGTAGTTAGTAACGTCTACTACATTATTAATAGGACGAATGCCACTGTTACGCAAACGATTTTGCATCCACAATGGGGATGGTTCAACCTTTACATCTGTAACGATACGAGACATGAATCGTGTGCAAAGATCATCTGCTTCGATAGATACAGATGCTTTGCCTTCAATGGACTCACCATTTTCGTTAACCATGATAACAGGGAATAAAGCTTTTTGATTTGTCATCATGCCGAATTCACGGGATAAACCAACCATGGAGAAGCAGTCCGCACGGTTTGCAGTCAATTCAAATTCATATACTGTGTCATTTAATCCTAATACATCTTTTACATCAAGGCCGATTGGTGTGCCTTCAGGAAAGATATAAATACCTTGTGCTTCTTCTGGCAATACTAAATCGCTGGAGATACCAAATTCTGCAACAGAACAGAACATACCTTCAGATACCTCGCCGCGCAATTTACCTTTTTTAATTTCTGTTCCATCAGCTAAGCGAGATTTATGGTACGCTACAGGTACGATTTGACCTACCGCTACATTTGTTGCTGCTGTTACGATTTGTTTTGTAACAGGCTCACCTTCTTCAGTAAGGCATTCAACTTGACATACTTGTAATTTATCTGCATCTGGATGTTTCGTGATTTCTACGATTTTACCAGTATAAATTTTCTTAATGCCATTATCCATAGCAATGACATCTTCTACAGGAATACCAGCTTGTGTTAATTCATCGGCCAATTCTTGAGCAGGACGATTCATATCCACAGGCACGTATTCATTCATCCACTGTAAGCTTGCTTTCATGAGTTCCTCCTAAAATTGTTCCAAGAATCGTACATCATCTTCAAAGAATAGACGTAAATCATTAATGCCATATAAAAGCATAGCAATACGTTCTACGCCCATGCCAAAGGCAAAGCCTTTAACCTTTTCAGGATCGTACCCATTAATACGCAATACATCAGGATGAACCATACCGCATCCTAAGATTTCAAGCCAACCTGTATGAGAACATACACGGCAACCTTCACCACCACACATTACACAGGAAATATCTACTTCTGCAGATGGCTCTGTGAATGGGAAGAAGCTTGTACGAAAACGTACCTTTGTTTCATCCCCATACATGTGACGCAAGAAGGACTCTAATGTGCCTTTCAAATCAGCAAATGTAATATGCTCATCGATGATGAGACCTTCCACTTGATGGAATACTGGGGAATGTGTTGCATCATAATCCCAACGATAAACCTTACCCGGCGCAATCATACGGATTGGGCTGTTAGGCTCATGACGTTGCATTGTACGAGCTTGTACTGGAGATGTATGCGTACGCAATAAGAAGTTTTCTGTAATATAGAAGGAATCTTGCATATCACGTGCAGGATGGTCTTTAGGCAAGTTTAAGCATTCGAAGTTAAAGTAATCTTGTTCAATTTCTGGCCCCTCTTCAACGGTATACCCCATTTTCATGAAGAAGTCCTCAATCATTTCATTAACCTTAGTTAATGGATGGATATGGCCAGCTTTTTGTGCACGACCTGGCAATGTAATATCGATACGCTCTTGCTCTAAACGATCATTTAACTCTGCCGTTTCCATGCGAGTTTTTACAGCCTCAATTTCAGCCTCTAATGCTTCACGAACAGCATTAACGAGAGCACCAGCCTTAGGACGTTCTTCTGGAGATAATTTGCCAAGACCTTTTAATAAAGCCGTTACCTCACCTTTTTTACCTAGATATTTAACACGTATATCTTGCAACGCTTGTTTGATAGCAGCGCCTTTGATAGCCTCAAGGGCTTCTGCCTTAAGACGTTGTAATTCTTGTTCCATTAAAGCATCCTCCTATATTTAAAAGTCTAAACTATATTATACCAAATCAGGGTTGTCTTCTTCAATAAAACGCCATGGTAATTCAGGTAATGACTTCTCTTCTAGTACAAAAAATGTACCACGTGCCAAGTGAACAAGTTCACCTAACTCATTATAGATACGTGCTGTAGCAACCATAGTTGTTTTACCATTATGTTCTACATTAGCTACACCGCGCAATACAGTACCACCCTTAACAGCTTTCACATAGTTACCATTAAGATCAATAGTGCTAACAGATTTGCCCAATGTGAAACAAGCGGTCCCCATTACACTATCTGCTAAACCAATACAAACAGCACCATGTAAATCCCCTCGGAAATTACAATACTCTGTATCATTTGTTTGTAAGGTCATTTCTGCATGACCTGGTTCAACTGCTGTAATTTCAGAATCTTTTACCCAAGAAAATGGATTCTGATTTCGTAATTCATTGAAATATTCTAACAATGTTGTAGCCATAAGGTTCTCCATTCAATATACTTACCTGTAGATTAGGTAATCTACATACCCCGTTTATTACAAATTACTTGCATGAAATTTTCATAAGTATATAGCATAAATTACATACAAGCATATAAAAATGGTGCGTTACATCATACATATTGTATCATGCAACGCACCATATGCGAATAACTCTATCTATTTATTAGTATGTTCTTAAAATACAAACTTACAATTTAAGACTATTCATAATGTAATGCATCAATTGGATTAAGTTTTGCCGCCTTGCGAGCTGGATAAATACCAAAAATCAAACCAATCGCCATAGAGAAGGCAAAGGACATTACAATAGTTGGTATAGATATAACTGTACTCATGCCTGAAGCCATGCCAATCAGCTTAGATGAGCCTATGCCGAGTATAATCCCTATAATGCCCCCCATCAAACTGATAACAACAGCTTCGATAAGGAATTGTGTAACGATAACACTATAAGTAGCACCCAGCGCTTTACGTACTCCAATCTCTCTTGTCCGTTCAGTTACAGATACGAGCATAATATTCATAATGCCAATACCACCAACAACGAGCGAGATAGCAGCTACAGCGCCAAGGAATAATGTTAATGTTCCTGTAGTTTCCTCCATAGTTTCCATGATGGAGTTCATGTTCTGAATATTGAAATCATCAAGATTAGTATCCTTGATTCCATGACGTACGCGCAATAGGTTTTCAATATCGGATTGTAAACGATCGATACCGTTTTCATCCTTACCTGTTACGTAGATCATTCGAAGATAATCAACACCTTCTACCCGTTCCATGGCTGTAGTATACGGGATAATAACCATATCATCTTGGTCATTACCCATAGCACCACTACCCTTACTATTAAGGACACCAATGATACGGAACGGAATGTTTTTAACACGAATTTCTGCACCTACTGGATCTTCATCACCAAATAGATTTTTAACAACTGTTTTACCTACTACTGCGACGCGTTCACGATTCTGTACATTCTTTTCAGATAAGAAGCGCCCAGATTTCATAGACCAATTGTTTACATCTAAATAGTTATAACTAACACCAGATACAGAAGTGGTCCAATTCTTATTTTGATAAATAACCACATAAGAGCCATTTGTCATTGGACTGGCAGCTTTCACACCATCTAATTTTGAAATAGCTTCGTAATCAGAAACCTTTAAAGACTTCATAGAACCTGCAGAAGGTCGAACCCCTGGTGTGCGTGGTGCCCCAGGCATAACCATTAATAGATTAGATCCTAAGCTAGAGATGGAGTTTTGAATATCTTGCTTTACACCATTACCAATAGATACTAAGGCAATTACGGCAGCTACACCGATGATGATGCCTAACATGGTTAAAATGGAACGCATTTTATTAGCAATGAGGGATGCCCATGCCATTAAGAAACTCTCTTTATACATGTGGCACCTCCTGTACAGGCGTCATATTGAGATTTTGGGAATCCTCAACAATCAAACCATCACGTAATACTACATTACGACTTGCATAGGTTGCAATTTCAGGTTCATGAGTAACGAGGATGATTGTACGTCCTTCATCGTAAAGACCTCTAAATATATTCATAACATCAATAGTCGACTTGGAATCAAGGTTACCTGTCGGTTCATCGGCCATGATGATGGCCGGATTATTTGCCAACGCTCGAGCTATGGCTACACGTTGACGTTGACCACCAGACAACTCAGAGGGCAAGTGATCCATACGATCCCCAAGACCAACAGAGGATAACAATGCAGCAGCACGTTCATTACGTGACTTTTTATCCATCCCTGCATAAATCATAGGGAGTGCCACATTCTCTAAGGCTGTCAATTTTGTTAATAAGTTAAAACTTTGGAATACAAAGCCTATTTGTTTGTTTCGTACAAAGGCCAATTCATCGTCTGATAAGGTAGCAACCTCATCACCATTAAGACGATACGAACCTGTTGTCGGTCTATCTAAACAACCAAGTATGTTCATAAAGGTAGACTTACCAGAACCAGATGGACCCATAATAGACACAAATTCGCCTTTGTTGACCTGTAAATCGATACCATGCAGAACAGGCACCGATAATTTACCATTTACATAGGTCTTCGTAATCCCTTGTATATCGATTACTGCTTGATTCATATTCACCTACTATTAGAATGGTCCACGGCTATTATTCTTAGGTGCTGTTACATCACCACTTACGATGATTTCATCACCTTCAGATAAACCTTTTAGAATTTGTACATTAGTATCACCAGTTACGCCAGTAGAAACAGCTGTACGTACTGGTTGACCATCTTTAATAACATATACATATTCCCCTTGCTTATCTGTACGCACTGCAGTAAGAGGTACTACCAATGTATTTTTAATATCTTCACCAAAGATAGTTGCACGAGCCGTCATAGATGGTAAGAAATTGTTTGAAATATTTTCAGGAATTTGAACTTTTACGGTATAGTACACAACGCTATTGCTTGTAGCGCCCATATTGCCTTTTGTACCTTTTGCAATTTCAGACACGTAACCTGTGAAAGTTTCACCTGGCTTAGAGTCTACTGTAAATTCTACTTTAGCGCCCTGTTTGATACTACCAATATCTGTTTCATCTACAGTTAGGTAAATTTCTAAATCACTTAAATCTGCAATCGTAGCGATAATCATTTGTGTAGAAATACCAGTACTGATAGTTTGACCAGCTTTCAATGGTGTACCAATAACAGTACCAGACATTGGCGCCGTAATAGTAGCATCATTTAAATCTGCTGCTGCGCGGTCATACGTAGATTTTGCGCGTTCATAAGCGGTTACAGAATCATCATAAGTTTGTTGAGCAATGGCATTTTGATCGGCTAATGCTTTATAGCGATTCATATCAAGTTCTGCCTTAGCTAATGCAGCGCGAGCATCATCTGCAGAGGCTTGTAATTGACGTGTATCAATATAGGCAATCACTTGACCAGCTGTAACTTGATCATTCTCTTTAACTAAAACTTTTTCAAGTTTACCAGCCACATTCGTAGAAACGTCTACATAATTAACAGGGTTAATAGTACCCGTAGCACTAATGCTCGTTTTTACATCACCCTTTTCTACCTTGCCAGTAGTATATAAGTTTTGTGTTTGCTTAGAACCTTCACTATGCATGTAGTAGTATGTACCACCACCAAGAACACAAAGAACAACAGCACCAGCAATAATGCGTTTACGATGCTTTTGTAAGAATTCTTTCATTATAATCTCCTTATAAAAAGATGAAGATATTGCCAATAAAGTATCTATTTATGATGATACTATTAGTATTTTTAAATTATACAGCACCAATTACTTTTATGCAATATAATTTCATTAATGAATAAATCATGATAAAAAGAAAATGACCCTTTCGGGTCACTTTTAAATCGTCTTAACTACTCAATATAGATAGTAGTGTATAGTCCTTTTCATTAATCGGGAATTCTAGACGTTCAGCCTCTTGATAGGATATAGGACGAATATGTCCATCTATATAGCCTACTAATCGATTATCCACACTACTCATCAAAAGATTGATACAAGCTTCACTCATACGAGCCGCTAAAATAGCATCAAACGCAGATGGACCGCCACCGCGTTGTAAATACCCCAATACGGTCAAGCTCGGATCAAATTCCGTATGATCCTTAATATAGGATTTAACTTCTCCACTATTATAAGCACCTTCTGCAACGAGCACCACACTATATTCTTTACCACGAATCTGTGTCTCCTTTAAATGGCGACATACCTCATGTAAAGGCATAGGATTTTCAGGAACGAGTACAATTTCAGCACCACACGCAAGTCCAGCTTTAAGCGCAATATGACCTGCCTTACGTCCCATTACTTCGACAATGGCTACTCGTTCATGTGAATTAGACGTATCACGAATTCTACCAACCGCATCAACCACAGTATTGAGCGCTGTATCAAAGCCTATAGTATATTGAGTACCACCCATATCATTATCAATGGTACAAGGAATAGTCATGGTGGACATACCAAGTTTTGCCAAACTTGTAGCGCCACGCATGGAACCATCACCACCGATAACGATGAGATGATCTATACCATGAGCTTTTAAAATATTATAGGCCTTTTTCTGAACCTCTTCATTTTGGAATTCTGGAAAACGAGCTGTTTTTAGCATCGTTCCACCTTGAGTAATAATGCCGCCTACAGAGCGGTTTGATAATGGAATAAATTGCTCTTCCATAATGCCTAAATAGCCACGCTCAACGCCGAACACTTCAAAACCTTCATGGATTGCTTTTCTAGTTAGCGCTCTGATGGCGGCGTTCATGCCAGGTGCGTCTCCGCCGCTTGTTAGTATTGCGACTCTTCTCATATCCATTCCCCCTTTGTGGTGTATGTTGTTTGGATATAGCTTCTGACTTACGTCCTTTACCTGTCTGATTAGATGTCTTCTTGTTACGATGTTTATCACAGCAAGATGTAGTAGATACTACCTTATTAGGTACTACCTTATTAGAACCTAATGTATGAGAAGTTCGTTTATGAGCGTCTATTTTCTTAGATATTCTTCTATCATTTGTATTTCTAGTAACAGAATTATTTAGTTTTAGTTCTTGAGATGATTCTTTATCATCTCCATTGTCCATATCATTGGGTTGACGTCTTGCTTTAAATTGCACACCTGAAGCAACTAATTCATCTTCAATACGTTGCATAAAATCATAGGTCCGACCATTTGTTGTATCTAGTACAAAATCACACTGCTTATATACTGGTTTCCAGGATTGTATCATAGCGTGTACAAAAGCATGTACATTATTGTAATCCATAGTTGGCCGCTTCCCGATTCGGCGATTTACACGGCTCACAATACGAAATTGTGCAGCGCGAATACCAATAATATATGAGTATTTTTTTAATACTTTTAACGTACGATGTTCAATCGGAAAATTACCACCTACAGATATAACCGCTTCATGGTATAAGCATACCTTTTTAAGTACATCCATTTCAGCACGACGGAATGCTTTTTCTCCAATTTTCTTGAATATTTCAGCAATAGGCAACCCAAAACGACCTTCTAATACGCGATCAGTATCTACAAATTGCCATCCCTTGCGTTCTGCAAGATTACGACCGAAATGACTTTTGCCACTTCCCATAGAACCGATGAGCATAATATTGCGTTTTATTATCATCTATTTATGTGCCCCTTATTATTTCATATCCTTCATTGTACTATAAAATGCTACAAAAACAAAGACAGACTATAGACTAACTCTCTATAATCTGTCTCTATTAGTATTACTAAAAATAATTTATATGTTAAGACCTCATAATTGGTTTCACTGCACAATGTACATATACTACATTGCCTTTCCGTTCTATGTCTTCTATTTCTATACGGCGTGAAGGTTCTTTCTCATCAACAGTATTTATCCAATTTATAAGGCGTTCTGTACTCCCTAATAAAGTTAACTCTAATACACCTTCATGCTCATCAGTACTAACAATCATTAATGGTTCTCCTTGCAAAGAATCAAAAACACTTGTATTAGAACTCGTGTTAGATACCTTATTTTGCGTAAATGACTCTAACAATTTGGCTTCCTTAGATACGATATAATCTGATTCAGCATGCAGTTTAATAACATAGTTTTCTTGTCGCTCTTTCAATTGAGTAACTTTCTGATTTAAACTAATAAATCCATATAGTGAACTACTAATGATGATGCTCCACACTATTACGATCATTAGTATCTTCTCTACTGGATGTGTTGTGCTCTCCTTTAGATCCTTCCATATGGAATGTATATATACCTTTATCTGCTTTAACTGTTCCATGACACTCCATTCCTATTAGTCTGTGTTGAAGACTAGCTATAAACTTACGACACGCGTCATCAGTAACACCTGCACCATCCACACTAATCTGTCCATCTTTTATATGGAGGTGCTGTAAACTAATACCTTGCTCCATAGCTATATCAATGACATATAGGACTATAGTATTTTGAATCACAGATGATGTCTTATTTTTTGAACTATTCTTAAGAATTTGATCTTTAACGGCTATTATATCTGCATACTGTTTTCCTATAGACTGATACTGTGGATTTTCTAATAGACTCAATAGTTCTGATTTTTCAACTTTATAATGTTCGTAACTAGTCCAGCAATAACCTAAAGATAATAATCCTACTATTCCGTATACAATACTCATTCCATATAGATAATATCGATATCTGTGCCATATACTATGCCAATGTAACGAACGAGGCATTAGATTAATGTGTCTATCCTTACCAGCCCAAGCCAATCCATTTAAGCCCCCTTGCTGCCATACCAATGGCCATATCCCAAT
>OGGH01001749.1_pt1 | contig 12771 bp, 4 predicted proteins | sample 1571161 | NCBI WGS metagenome assembly OGGH01 (sample SAMEA2582053, study PRJEB24529) | metagenome | biome: Human gut stool | place: China | collected 2011 | reverse complement strand
TAAGACTTTGCAGGGTTTAGATTAGAGGGATAACGATGCAACTAAAAAATTCAACAGATTACGCAATTAGAATTGTATGTTACTTAGCAGCACAGGAACGGATGGTATCTACATCAGAATTGTCACGGAAGCTAAATGTTTCTGCTAATTATGTTCCTAAAATAGCGAAAAAACTGAAAAATGCAAAAATAGTCACTGCCTGTGAAGGGATAAATGGTGGCTATATGCTGGCAAAACAACCGGAGAATATTTCTCTGATGGAAATTATATCGTGTGTAGAGGAAACAATGGCAATTAATCGTTGTTTGGAAGAAGATCGTTTTTGTCCCAGAAATTTAGAAGATACCTGCAAGATACATAAAATATTGTTGAGTTTGCAGAATACATACAATAATAAATTAGAGAGCGTAAAGGTTTCAGACGTTATCCGTCCTGGAGAAGATGAATATTTTGGACGATTTTATGTTGTATTAAAACTGAACTTGAAGGAAAAAAGCTACGAGTGTGTATATTCACATATCCGTGAAGTGTATGAGAAAGTAAGGAAAACAGAAAGCTATGAAGAGTTCATAAGCCAATATGTAGAAAGATACGTGTATGCTTCTGACAAAAAAATGGTTCATGACTTCTTATCAAGTGAAGGATTAGAAGAAAGACTAGTTGATGGATGTATGGAAAAAGATCTTCCGTATCGCAGAATTACTGGAAAAGATAAGAATGCATATGTTTGGATGGAAGCAAAAAAATATATAGATGCAAATGAGAATACTGCAATTATTACCTTACATAATGAGAAGATTGTCCAGAACACAGTTATAAAGATGGAACGAGAACTCATAAAAAAAGAACAGGATATGGCAAAGCAGTATTGGGATATGGTATCACTTTTAACTACTCTATTGAATCATAATCATTTAGTTGAAGCAGGATACCAAGACGATATCAGTTTCTATACGAAACAGGTATATCTTCAATTGCAGAATAAATATCCGGAATACGGGATTACGGATGAAGAAATGAATGTAGTAAAGCAACATCCATTAGTAGGTGCAGCGATGACCCAGAGATTCCCAGAAGGGATAACAACGGAAAAGCTGAATCAATATAGCTATGAAATATGCAGACATCACCATGAAAGATATGATGGATCAGGATATCCGGACGGTTTGAAAGGGAATGCAATTCCAATGTGTGCACAGGTCGTTGGGATTGTGGATGCTTACGATGCATTGATTAATGATCGCCCATACAAAAGGAAATATGAACCTGAAGAGGCAATCCAGATGATTTCAAATGGTGAATGCGGAGCATTTTCCAATCAGCTGATGCAATGCTTTCAGGAGGCAGCAAAGCAGCAAAAATGGCTAAAAAGGAAAAAATTAAAGTAACAAGTGAAGACAAAAGATTAGAGGTCCAGATATGAAGAAAAAAAGAAGGATAGAGAACAGAATTATCGCAGTAATACTATGTATGGCTATCTTATTTTCTCAAGTGAATATTGCGGATGCAGCAGATGTAAATCCATCGGGTACCAACACTAGTCAAGTGGCACTTTCTGATGATGCCAATAAGAGTAATGGTGAAGTATTAACCGAGTCCACAGTTTCAGATGAAATAAATGGCACCACGGAATCCGAATCTAAGATATCGGAGGAAACAAGTGAAAACTCGAAAAATGACGAATCGGAATCGTCCAGTGGAAATGTTAAAGCGGAATCAACAGATAATATAGATGCTTATTATAAGGATAGTAAAATATGCATTTATAATTATGAACAATTAAAACAGATTGGTTCAGATGCTTATATTTACACAGGTGATAAGGATGGACAGATTGGTTCTGGAGAAGTGGTAAAGAGTGAAGGCACAGAGCTGAAATACGGTGCAGATGCTCAGTACATTTTGATGAATGACATCCAGATGAACTCGGAACAGATGTGGTTAGTACCGGATTCCTTTACCGGAACTATCACAGGTACGAAACTAGAAGAAAACGAAACACCAACGCTGTATGATAAGGAAACGGATACAATCTACATATACAATCCATATCAGTTAATGGTACTTGCACAGGAAGAATCTGAAACAGAACCTGTTATGACATTAGATTATGATGCACCACAGTTTGGTATGGGACAGATGATCTATCCGGATGGAGAAGATCAGGAGTATCTGACTTATAGTAAGTCTCATAATTATGTGTTATCGCAGAAGTTTAATTCGGATAAGCCAGAACTGGTTGCAGATCAATTGACAGAAAAATCAGCGAATGGAGTTCAGTGGCTAGATGGTGAACATGCAGATGGAAGAACAAAACCGGGACAATTATATGTAGAAGTTTCCGGGAAGAAATATATTCTGATCGGAAATGAGTCACAGTTGCGGGCGATTGGAAGCAATAAGAGCGTAACTCCGAGACTGTATGTTTATTACCGTCAGGGGTTAGTAAGCGGATTACTTGGCGGAAAGCCTTTCTACACACCATACTATCCAGGCGATGCGGATCTTGGACTTGATGCTGTTGCTGCAGAAGGGGCAACTACCCATCTTTCTGGATTCCAACAAAAGCCAGATACAGTGAAAGGTGATAACTCGTATCTATATTATAAAGATAATGGTAAGTATAAGCTGGCAGATGTCGATTTGACAAGCGATGATATTGTTACGGGTCTGTTGAAGGGAGTAGGTGGACTGTTAGGGACATTATTGGGTGGTCTTACAGTAGGAACTGGTAGTTTATGTGGCGTTAACGACCAAGGGTTACCTGACAATGAAACAGCGAGTCTGATGAAGTTAAAGCAAGAATATGGTGGTTTAAAATATTCATCCAATGCAAATTACATCATTTTTCGAGATATTGACTTATCCAAGGATGGTGTGAACTCAAATAAAGAAGATGATCTGTGGACACCGCTTATGGTGTCGGGGGACATCAAAGGTGCAAAGTTAGCAGATGGACAGGCGACACTTACGGATGGAAATTCTATTTTGGCAACTGGAAAACCTGTAATTTCTAATGTGAATGTGAACCAGACAGAAGAAATGGATGGTTCTAAGTATATAGGAATTGGATTTTTTGGAACAATTACGAATGAGGTGAATGTAAACAACATTGGTGTCAGCGCCGGAACGGTTTCCGTATCAAACCTGGAATTACAAAATGTAAATGTACAAAATAACACGAATAAACATAAAAATACACAGACCATAATAAGTGGACTTACATCGGGACTTGGATGGCTTGTAGGTGGTGTAGTTGATTTATTAGTAGGAGTTTTATCATTTGGAAGCGTAAAACTGAATTTGCAAGATACATTATCAGCACTTTTAAATGCAAGAGCAAAGGATCCGACGATTTATGCAGCAGGTGCATTCGCCGGAAGGCTAGTGGGTGATGTTTCCATTGAAAACTGTGATGTGACAGGAAAAGTCAGTGTTTCGAATATTAATGATCGTACTGGTGGGTTTGTCGGTTATACAGAAGGTGTAACAGAGTATGACGGATTGTCAAAAGCTCTTGGAGTAACGGTGAATGCATTATCATCATTGTTAAATGCAATTCCGGGACTTGGGCTTGGAGATTTGATCACAATTCTTCTGGACAATGCATTGCCGGTTGGTAGTTTAATCCCTACTGGATACAAAAATGTAAATATCAAATACTGTCATGTAGAGAATCTGGCAGGAACTATCGGAGCTGCGGATAAAGATTATGCAGGTGGTTTTGTAGGACAGCAGGTAGGAACAAGAATCTTTGACTGCTCCGTGAAAAACAGTAGTTATTCTGTAACGGCAAAAGAATACGGCGGAGGATTTGCAGGAATCAGCAGAGATGCAGAAATCCGAGGTTTGTTAAGTGATGTAGGTGTTGAACTTATTCGAGTAATGCAGCCACAGAGTATCTTGTTAAATTGCAATCTGACAGGATGTAATGTCTCAGTATCTGGTGAAAATTATCAAGGTGGTATTGTAGGAGCACAGACAAACAGCTATGCAGTCAATTGCGGAGTGAGCGGAAGCATTGCAGTTAAAGCAAGCGGAAGTTATGCCGGTGGTGTGAGTGGTATTTCAACAGTTGGATGGATTACAAACCTTGGAAATAAAGAAGTCAAGGATGCAAGCCTTTTAACAACAGTGAAAGACTTGTTGACAGGTCTTTTGTCGAGTGATCCAGAAAAAGCAGGTATGCTCTTGTCACTTGTAGGAATTGCACCATCAGCAATCTTGGGATGTAACATGGATTGTTCATCAGTTTCAGTTGAGGCTGGTAAGAGTTATTCTGGTGGTATTCTTGGTGGCGGTGATGGCGTCTATATTGCAGAATCCAGTTCCGAATATTTAAATAAACTTCCGTATTGGAAACATGGCGGAGGAGATGCGAGCAGTGTAGCCCAAAGAGATAATGTGCTCACAGGATTAAAAACAGTTACGGCAAGTGAAAATCGTGCCGGAGGTATTGCCGGAAGTGTAACAACAGCAAATGTCACAGGACTTTTAAATAATACGCTTGGAATCGGAAACTTCCTTGGATTTACTGTGCATCATGTAACAGTGACGGGAGTAAATGATGGATATACAGTAGAAGCAAAAGAAAACTACGCCGGCGGAGCGATTGGTGAAGCTGTCGGTGGAGATGTGGATACTGTAACATTGAATCAGGTAAAATCTGTTTCGGCAAAAAACAGAGTAGGTGGTTTTATCGGTTGTGCAGGTCCGGGAGATCTGGCTGGTGGAAACGGACTGACTTTGAATCTGTTAGGACTAAACAATTTGCTGAAAGTAGGAAATCTGCTTTCTGTGGCAGAAGGTGTCAGAGTTAAAATCAATGAAGCTCATGTAAATGGCATCGCAGGAGGCATGACTGTAGAAGCAACAGGTGCAAATTCCAACGGCGAAGTAGTGGATTATACAGCCGGTGGTTTCATCGGAAAGAGTAACAGCTGTGAGATCATTAAGTCTGATGTGAAAAATTTAAAAGAAGTAACAGCAAATGATACAGATGGTTTTGCAGGAGGATTTGTAGGTTCTTCACAGACCGGAGGTCTTGCAGATGTAGCTGGTGAAGCGGATGTCAAGGCTTTGCTAAATGCAAATAAGTTGTTAGGTGCTGTCACGTACTTGCTTCCTTCTTATACAGAGTGCACGGTTACTTATGTTGATAAAGGCGGAGTTGCTGCAGATACAGCTGGCGGTTTTGTCGGAAACTTCCAGAGTGGAACGGTTAACAACCAAGGCGCAGGAGAAGGTAGCTATTATTCTGTCTATAATCTGGATCATGTAAACGGGCAGTCTTATGCCGGAGGCTTTGGCGGAAATGTTTACTCCGGAGCATTGGCAGATGCTGGAGGTGGAATCAGCATTCTGGGCGGAATCACAGGTCTGAATATAAATGTTGGAGATCTGCTTAATCTGATCAATGCCTACATTCCATATGTGCAGTATGCCGGAGTTAAGTCAGACAACGGATTTACGGTTACTGCCAACAAAACGAAAACAGACGACAGCAATTCCGGAAGTGCTGGAGGATTTATCGGTTACGGAAGCGGTGTTCAGGTAAGCTACTGTAATGTTACGAACCTAAAGCACACAACTGTGAAAGCACCGACGAATCTGGAAACCCAGGATGCACCGACATATTTCAATGAAAAAGACAGCGAATATGCGGTAACGGGTGCCAGATATGCTGGTGGATATATCGGATATATGGATATTGGTTCGGCAGCTTCCGTTGGAAAAGGTTTGAGCGTACTTGGTAAATCGATAGAAATCAATAATGTGCTGGATGCATTGAATGTCGTTGTTTCTACAATAGAACATTCTGATGTTACAGGAAATGTTGGAGGTTTTGCAGTAAAAGCGACCTGGAAAAATAAAGCATCCGATGCCTCAGCAAATGACATACTTGGTGATGCAGGAGGTTTTGCCGGAAAGATATCTGGCGGACATATTCAGGATTCCAACGCAAATAACTTCTCCTATATCATTGGACAGATTACAGCCGGTGGTTACGTGGGAGATCTTGAACCTGGAAATGTGGCAAATGTACTTGGCGATACTGGTATCTTAGGTGGTCTTGTTGATGTGTCAGATACATTGGCATCATTAGCGGAGGACTTTGTACCGACGATCAGAAACAGCTCTACGACTTGTATTCCTTGTGGTGGTGCAGTTCGTGCAGATGCGGCTTCCACAACACAGGTACAACGAGGTATGGCCGGAGGTTATGCAGGACATAATGAAGGTGGTCACATCTGGGGAAACAATACAAAGAAATGGAAAGGTAAAGACTATACCGGACCAACAGGTACTTGTAAAGCAGTAAGAATCCGCTCGGTATACGGAGAAGAAATTGCTGGTGGCTTCACAGGACTTATGGAGTCAGCAGATACGGCAAGTACCGGAAACCTGTCCTTGTTGTGGGGACTGGTAAAAGCAGATAACATCCTGGGAGCACTCAGTGTTGTCTATCCGACGGAAGAAAATACGGCAGTTTACGGACCACTTGCCTTGATGGATTATGAAACCTGGAATAAATGGGTGGAGTTTGTCGGAAAAAAGGGTGGTTACGGAAGTGATCTTGCGGAGCATGGAACAGTAAGTAATCAGGCTGAACTGGATGCAATCATAGGAAAGTATGCTTACGGATACAATGTTGTAGCAGGAAGAGTCAATTACCGAGATGAGACAAAACTGGCAAATGGCGGTGCAGCCGGTGGCTATGTTGGTTCGATGCAGACTGGAACCATTACAAATGGACAGGCTTATCAGGCGAAGACAATTAAAGGGCTTCGCTGTGCCGGCGGTTTTGCAGGAGAAATGATCAATGGTGGTGCTGCAGATCTTGGTGGTGTGAATATTTTAGGTCTTAAACTTGATTTAGGACGAATGATCAATGTACTGAATGTGTTTGTACCTGTTATCAAGCAATCTTCTGTAGAAGGATATCAGAGTGGATTAATGGTTGAATCTACAGGAATTGAGGATAAGGATAACTGTGGTTATGCCGGTGGATATGTCGGTAAACTTATTGGTGGACAAATCTGGGGTGACAATACTGCACATTGTCAGGTTAAGAAACTCAGACGAGTAGATGGTAGAAGCTACGTAGGTGGCTTTGCAGGAAGCTCTAGACCTGGTAGTGTAACTACACTCAACCCTACTGCAGGTGAAGGATTATTAAGTAAGCTTCTTAATAAACTACTCGATACTCCTGCAGACCTTATTAAAGTACTTAATGCGACAGTTGCGACAATACGTTATGCAGATGTTGAATCCTGGGATGACTGGGGATATATCGTAAATGGTGCATATACAACAGGTAAGAATAATACTTCTTACGCAAAAACTGCAGGAGGTTTTGCAGGAATGCTGGAAGGTACAGTTCTTGGTGAAAATGGTACACCTGAAGCTGGTATTCATGTAAAGAATATTCGTTCTGTAGTAGCAGGTGAATATGCTGGTGGATGTTTTGGTGTTGCAGATGTAGCAGGTGTTGCGAATATCAGTGCAGGTAATGAAACATCTTTATTAGATAAGCTATTAAAGCTAGGTAGAACAGATGTATTAGACGCTTTTAGAAGTTATGTATATTACGGAACTGTAAACGGAAGTAAAGATGCTGGCTTAAGCGTCAGCGCAAACACAGCGATAAAATCCGGACAGAATAATCAGGTTACATATAGCGGAACAGCCGGAGGTTTTGGCGGCTCACTGTTAAATGGTTCTGTGAAAAACAGCAAAGTAACGAGCTTAAGTAATGTAAGAGGTTTAAATAGTGTCGGAGGATTTGTTGGCTATTCTGGAAAGAGCGGAGTAGTTAAGGCAGACAAGATAGACGTTCTTGGAGACAATACAGGACAGTTACTTGGTGGAGCTCTTGGAGTTATGGACATTTTTGGTTCTCACATTGATGACTGTGCAGTTACAGGAACTGATGATGGTTACACCGTGCAGAGTACAAATGGAGATGAGCAGATTGCCGGAGGATTTATTGGATATGCAAATCTTGCAAGAATGTCGAATTGTACAGCAGGTGATGCGAACAATCAGAAAATTGGATTAAAACAAGTGGCGTCAGGCGGAACAGCTGGCGGATTTGCAGGACGAACAAGTTTCGCTTATCTTGCAGATTTAAAATTGGATTCAGGGGCAGTTAATGTAATATTCTCGGTTGTTAATCAACTTGTAAAAGCATTATATTTGGATAAAGCTCAGGCTTTAGATCTTCTGAAAATTAATCTTGGAATTATTAAAGTGGAAGCTCTTTACGAAGGAAACTTGATTCACGTAAATCTGCTTGGACTGAATATTTCTGTAGGACTTTCAAAGAAGTCAACAGATAATAACCAAGATACAGATCTTGCAATTATTACGATTGGAGATTCATCCATCAAACTTCCATGTGATAAAGGTGGACTTTTGAATGACAATGATGCCAAATCCAATATCAGTGTGAGTCTGATCAAGGCGAATCGAACAAAAATCACAGATAGTAATGTCTACGGTGTCAGTCAAGGATATGATGTCTATGCCGGTGGAGCCGGAAATAACAATGATGGTGATGCTAAAGACGGACGAAGTGGTGGCTTTGTTGGATTCAACGATGAAGGACTTTTGAAGAACAACAACATGTATTACTGTGATGTGGTTCGGGGAACAAAAGATCTTGTTGGACCATTTAGTGGAAAAAGTGAACTGGATACGGTATATGACTTCAATAGCCAGGAAAAGGTGGAAGGCGAAAAGAACAATTATCGTATTTATAGAAAACTGGATCAATCATTAGATCAAATTGAAAAGAATAACAGTATCTTGAACAGCAGTCATGAAAAGGATGATGCAAGCGGATGGGATATTTATACAATAGGACACATGAATCCGGTAAAGACCTTTGAGACTTTAAAGAATGCTGTTCTGGCAAGCAAGAGTGATTCAGTGAAAGCAGATCTTAATGCCTATGAATCACCAGCAAAAGCAGTATTGATGGCAGATACTAGAACAACATTGAACACGGGAGATAGTGATACACCGGAACCATCCGAGTCACAGGATCCATGTGATGAGAACATCAAGCTGACGATCAATAAAGTTTGGAAAGATTTAAACAATTTTGATCATTCAAGACCAAACAGTATTACGGTAACAATATCACGTACTTGGAAAGATAAGGCAGGAAATGAAACGACAGAACCAGTACCAGGTTACGAGAGTTACAAAATAGAAGGTTCTATCGATAAATCTAAATGGCAGGAGGTGATAAAGGAACTCCCGGCATACAAGACAGATGGAGATGAAATTTATTATTACACGTATTCCATCACAGAAGCAAAGGTGGATGGTTATACAACAACGATAGATAAATCGCCAGATGGATTTACCTTCACAATAACTAATAGACATTTCCCAGGTCTTCCGGATACCGGAGGATACGGAAGCTATTTGATTTACCTGATAGCTGTTCTGCTTTTCCTGATATATTTCGTAATGAGATATAAAAAATGCAAGGAAAATAAAAAAGCAGAAAAACTATAAAAGAAAAATTCTCAAGAAAAGGAGATAAAGGACATGAAGAGAATGAAAAAAATCATGGCATTAATGCTGGCAGCGATTATGATGATGGCTATGTCTGTCACAGTATTTGCCGCAGAAGGAGCAACAAAAGGAACACTTACAGTAAATGTAAAAGATGGACAGACATTAGCAAATCAGACAGTTAATATCTACAAATTATTTGATATGACAGTCAGCGGTACTAATTATGGTTACAAAGTAAATAGTATGTATACGCCAATTTTGGATCAAGTTTTAGGTGTTGGTTTCACTGATAAAACAGATCAGGGATATTATGACGCAGTGCAGAAAGCTACAGATACTGCTAATGGAACGAATACGCAGAAATTTGCAAATGACTTCACAAAAGAATTATTAAAGTATAATACAGAACATCCAGACCAAATGATTAAGGAAACAAGTACTAGATCATTTGATGAAGATGCAACAGATACAACTTTTAATGTTGAGGGGTTAGACTTTGGTTACTATCTGGTTTGCCAGACTGGTACAAAAGAAATTCAGTCTTCATTAGTTCCAGTAGTCAGTGCAACAGCAACAGTGAACTTAAAAACTCAAGCACCAGATATTACAAAAACAGCAGATAAAGATGCAACTACAGTTCACGTAGGACAGACTGTAACTTATACAATTACAGGACAGGTTCCTGATATGACAGGTTATAGCAATTACGTATATAAAATCCACGATACATTAACAAATGGTTTGGATTTTGTAACAAATGAAGCAGGAAACGTTGTTGTAACAGTTAAAATTGGAGAAGCAACTTATAATGATGTAGTAGGTGCAATTTCTAAGGATAACGAAAGAAATATGACAATTGACTTATCTGAAAAAGTGAAAACAGCTGCTACAGGAGCTAAAATCGAAGTTACTTATCAAGCAAAAGTAAACAAAAATGCAGTTGTTGAAACAAAGAATAGTGCGACATTAGAATATAGCAATAAACCAGGTACAGATGCAACAGGAACAACAAAACCGTCTGAAGTTGTAACACCTACATATCCACTGGATGTAAAGAAAACAGACACAAAAGATATTATGTTAGCAGGGGCACACTTTAAGCTGTATGCTTCAACTACAGATGGTAACATCGATAAAAATGCAGTAATCAAAGTAACAAAAGATGTAGAAAATACTGATGGTGAATACACTTATGCAGCTGATCAAAGTGCAGCAGATACAATTGACGAAATGGTAACAGTTGCAAGTGCAATTGATGGAAATTACAATTTACACATTAACGGTCTGGCAGCAGGAATCTATTATTTGGAAGAGACACAGGCACCAGATGGTTATAACAAGCTGTCAGCTCCAGTTAAGGTCACAATCAAAAAGACCAGCGACACTGAATGGACTATTACAAAAGATAACAATGAAACTCCAGAAAATGATAAAATCATCGATATTCAGAACAGCACTGGTTCCCTTCTTCCATCCACTGGTGGACGTGGAGCAATTGCATTTTCTGTAATCGCAGCTCTTCTTGTATTCGGTGTAGCAGTAAGCTTCATCCGTGACAAAAGAAAAGAAGCATAATAATTTTACCAGAGATATAAGATAATATTTAAGGAATTGGCGGTTATCTTCCACGGAAGGTAACCGCAATTCCAAGTATAACAACAGGGAGAATGAAATGAAGAGTAAGAAGAAAAAAAAGAAGGTAACAATAAAAGATATTATTCGTCTGATTGTGCTTTTGGTTGCATTCTCCGTATTGTTATATCCAACGTTTAGTAGTTATTTGAATGAAAAGAATGGTTCCAAAGTTGTATCCTATTATGATGAGGAAAGCGTAAAGTTAAGTAAGGCAGAAAAAGAGCAAATGCTGGAAGATGCGAGAGCATACAATAAGGAAATGCTGGGAAATATTGATTTGATTGATCCATTTTCGCAAGAAGATGTGGAAATAGATGCTCGTTATGAGGGACTGTTAAACGTAGATGGTTCGGGAATGATGGGATATATCCGTATTCCTAAGATTAATATAGAACTTCCAATCTATCATGGAACAAGTGAAGCAGTTCTGCAGACAGGTGTCGGACATTTCTGGGGTACATCTCTTCCTGTAGGTGGAGAAAGTACACATACAGTTCTGACAGGACATAGAGGTCTTCCGACAAAGACACTATTTACCAATATGGATAAACTGGAAGTAGGGGATATTTTTTACATTAAGGTTTTAGATGAAACCCTGGCATATCAGATTGATCAGATATTAACAGTTTTACCGGAAGAGACAGATGGGTTATCTATTGAACCAGGCAAGGATTATGCAACACTTGTTACTTGTACACCATTTGCAATCAATACACACAGACTTTTAGTACGTGGAGAGAGAATACCTTATGAAGAGGCAACAAAGCAAGAGCCTGATACCAATATAAAACCAGAGTTATCTTTCACTGCTAAAGTGCTGATTGTAACAATTATAGTAATTTTTATAGGGCTGATGATAGCTATAATTTATAGTATACGAGATAGAAAAAGGAGGAAAGTAAGGTGAGAAAGAAGATAAGAAGTATTCACATTATTTTATTCGTTATGCTTTTTCTTGTCGGTAGTTTTATAGATATTTCAACAATCCATGCTGAAGCAGGAAGCAGAACAGGAAGCATTCAAATTATCTACAAAGGGAGAAATAGTTCGGATAAAGAAGTGACTCTTTCCGGAGCAAAGTTCTCGATATTTCCAATTCAATATATGAAAAATGATGAGCTGGTCTGGGAAAATGGTTTTAAAGATTCAGGGATATCATTGCAAGATACCAGTGCAGAAGCAAGAGAAAAACAAGCAAAACAATTGTATGCATTTGCGAAGGGAAATGATATTTCCGGCTTAATGCAAGAAACAGATAGTTCGGGACGCACAAGTTTTGGAGAATTGGATGAAGGGATTTATCTGATTGCACAGATTGGAAATGTGGAAAGCGGTACAGATATATTTGAATCTGCTCCATTCCTTGTTAACATTCCATCTGAAATCAATGGGAATGTAGAATATAATGTAACAATAGAACCAAAAGCTGAATGGGTTTCACCAGAAACACCACCGAACAATCCAGATAAGCCTAAGGATCCGACACCTTCAAAACCGGATAAGCCAAATCCTATTCAGAAAATAATAAATACGGTAAAAACCGGAGATACAACAAATATAGTTGCATGGTTTTTAATAGCGATTGTTAGTCTTGGTTTGATT
>OGGH01001748.1_pt1 | contig 12774 bp, 8 predicted proteins | sample 1571161 | NCBI WGS metagenome assembly OGGH01 (sample SAMEA2582053, study PRJEB24529) | metagenome | biome: Human gut stool | place: China | collected 2011 | reverse complement strand
TACCACTCAGATCCGGGATTTCCATAACTGCCACCTGTAACAGGGGACCGCCCTCCGCTTCTGTACCTGTCTCTGCTACAGTCTCTGTGGGAGCTTCTGTTGTTTCCTGGGTCTGTACTTCTACAGACACTTCTTCGTTGGTGTTCTCCACAATTACCTCTTCCTCACCGCAGGCTGTCAGAGACAATGCCAGTACCAGTCCCATCACACATGCAAAAGTTTTGTTCTTCATAATATATTTCCTCCTTCTTACAACATTTTTCTGTTGTCTGAATATATTGTACTGTATTTTACCTGTTTTAGACTCTTTATGACACCAATCGACCCAAATATGTAATGAAACGACCGGAGAAATACTCTCCGGTCGTCTCGCAGTTCCATCTATGCTAAAAATGTTTGGTTTTTACGAAAGAAATAATCAAAAAATTTATCTTTTAATTCCGAATATTTTCCATGAGGGATCGGAATCTGTATGCCATCTGTCATGGTGATGGTCTTACTGGAAATATTCTGCACATAATCCATATTGATGAGATAGGACCTGTGGCAGCGGACAAATTGTTCGTAATCTTTCAACTGTTCGCACAGATCATCCAATCTGCCGATACTGTCCAGTACTTCTCCGTCCTTGCGGTGGAACAAAAGTGTCCGTCCCATCACCTCACAATATTGCAACCGGTCAAGATCCAGTCTGGTGATTCCGGTTCTGCTGCGCAGGATCAAGCTATTTTCCTTATCTTTGTGGCATTCCGAAAGTACAGAATCCATCAGGCGGTAAAAACTTTCCTGCCAGATAGGCTTCAACTGGTAGAAATAAGCGCCTACCGAATAAGAATCCACAGCATACTCTGCCGAAGATGTCAGATAGATAATCTTTACCGAAGTATCATACTGCCGGATTTCCATGGCCGTACTGATACCGTTCTGCGCAGGCATCAGCACATCCAGAAAAATAATATCCAGCCTCGTTCCTCTCTCCACTTCCGTCAGCAGCTCCAGGGGACTGTTAAATGAGGCATATACAATATTCTGATTCCGTTCTACCCGATACTTGTCCATCAGCGCACCAAGTTCTCTCAGTACCGACAGATCATCATCACAAAATGCTATTTTTATCATAGGTTTTCTTTCTCAGTTTCTAAACTCATCTGTAATACCATGACAATTATACGCACACTGGAAGCTTTCAGTCAAACAATATTTCTTCCACTGTTACAAATTGGAATCCACGTTTCTGCAAAACATCCACCACTTCCAGTGCGGCAGTCACAGAAGTATCATAATAATCGTGCATTAAAATAATATCACCGTCTCCGGCATTTTCCACCACTTTTGCCGCAATACACTCTGCATTGTGGGAGCACCAGTCCAGTGGATCAATATTCCACAGCACCGGGAACATATTTAATTCTTTTTCAAAACTTTTGTCCCAGCTTCCATAGGGTGGACGAACGAAGCTCACCTTTTCCCCCGTAATATTTTCCAGGATCTCATTGGTCTTTACCAGTTCCTCCCGGAACGTTTCCCTGTTCCCGGAGGTGAGTTGGATATGACTGTACGTATGGTTTCCGATCAGATGTCCTTCCTCCTGTTCTCTCCGGATAATATCGGGATAATTCTCTGCATTCTCCCCGGTCACAAAAAAAGTCGCCACCACATTTCGTTCCTTTAAACCATCCAAAAGCTGTTCCGTATACCTCGGATGCGGACCGTCATCAAACGTCAGCGCAATCTTTTTCGCCACATCTTCCTCTCCGGCGATCTTCCCGGTCGATACTTCCTGCGAAGCAGGTGCTGTAGTATCCTGACGTTTTCCTCCGGCCCACAGGCATAACATTCCCATGATCATATCAAAAACCAGAATTCCCACCAGCGTTTTTTTCATTTTCATCCATCCGCTTACTGCTTTCACAGAAAATATATGCATCCGGACAAACGGCAATTCCTCGCAGCAAAAAAGGAACTTCGGAGCACAAACTCCAAAGTTCCTTTCTGTTCTATGTCTGTCATCAAATCTTGAATACAGAAATCTCGTTCTTGAGACCTTCCATATTCTCATCCAGTACACTTGCCGTATTGCTCAGCTTCTCTACATGCGCAAGCAACTTATTAGCCACATCATTAACAGTCTCGGCACTTCCCGCAGTCTCTTCGATGATATCCGAAATATTCTTCACTGCTGCTACCGCTGCACTACGTTCGCCATCAGCCTTTTCTGTACTTGCTGCAATATCCTTCAATCCCTCGATCAGCTGCCCCATGCGAGCCTGCATCTCACGGAATACTGCAATTACCTCGTCCACTGCCTTGGTCTGAAGCTCTACCATCGCCTGTGCCTGGCTTGCGCTGTCTACACTGTTCTGCGTCTGTGCAGTAATGTTCGCAACATTATTGCTGATCTCACCGGCCGCCTTGGCGGAATCATCTGCCAGCTTGCGGATCTCTTCCGCTACCACAGCGAAACCTCTTCCGGCCTCTCCCGCTCTGGCTGCCTCAATGGAAGCATTCAGGGACAGCAGATTGGTCTGCTCCGTGATCTCCGTGATCGTACCGACAAAGCTGTTGATGATCGCGGATTCCTTACGAAGAGATTCGATACTGTCACTTACCTTTGCAGTCATCTTGGTCGTCTCACCGGCTCTGTCACCCAGTACCTGTACGATCTCCATTCCTTTGTTGATCATACCCTCGGTCTCATCCACCAGTTTCTCAACACGTTCTACCACGCGGCTTACTTCCTGCATTTCATTGGAGAGGACATCTGTCTTCTCCACACATTCCTGTGCATGTCTGGACTGTTCTTCCATGCCTTCGTTGATCTCTCCGATGGCTCTGGTAATATCCTGGGAATACTCATGGATCAATTCGGAAGCCTGTCCTACATTCTGTGCGGATACTTCCAGTTCTCCGGTGGCATTGCTTACCTGATTTACCAGCTTCTTGGTATTCGTGATCATATTGGTCGCAGATCCTGCCAGATCCTGGAACTCATCATGTCCCTTGGCAGATACCGTCACGGTCAGATCGCCCTGTGCAACATCACCGAACTTTCTGGAGATGCGTTTCATGTTATTCTCAATACCGGCAGTAATAAAGATACCCACGATCACAACGATCACACATGCCAGGAGCACCAGTCCAATGGTCATATTACGGATCTCCATAGCCTGGCTGGTCACCACGCGCATAGGCACCAGTGCACAGGTGGTAAAGTCCACTTCCGCACTGCGGCTATAAATAAAGAGGTATTTTTCTCCACGGAACTCCACTTCCGCAGTGCCGGAATCCGATACTGCCTGCTCCATTACCTCATTATAAAATTCCTGATCAACGAACACATTCTCATCCTCAGCCAGAGTACTCTCTTCACCGTCTTCCAGCTGCTCCACTACCAGTTCTCTTCCACCCGGAGTGATAAATCCGATGATACTGTCATCACCGATATCAATCTCCTTCAAAAAGTTTGTAATAGCCAAAGGCTTCATATCAATAACAACGCAGGCATTGTTAGACTGGCTCATCATCTGGAAAGACAATATGTAGTCCTGCTGCGTCTCTTTTACCTTTTCATCCAGCACCGGATGACTGTCGATCCACTGCGGGATGCTTCTTCTGCCTTCGCCGGAAGCTACCGACTCTTTATATTCATCCAGGAATCCATCCACACCGGAAGAAAGCTTGGTAGACAAAAGTCCCACACCTTCCTTGGGAATAATGTGCATATGACTGATGAACGGATTCGACGTCTGCACCGATAAAAGATTCGACTTCGTAGCTGTCAGGAAGTTCAGCTTGTCTACCGGATTATCCTCGAACATTCCCAGGAAATATTTCCGAAGATCATCGTCATACGCATACTTTAAGCCCTCGGAACGGATAAAATCACAAGTCATCTCCAGATATTCCGTTGTCATGCGCACAGTCTGTAACGTGGAATCTGTATATTTCTCACTTAAGCCTTCCGCAGACTTCTGGTATGCCGAAATGCCGATAATGATCATGAACACGATCGGCACCAGGAAACATACTACGATCTTATTGCGTATACTGAACAGTTTGGAGCTTTTCCCACTCCTGCCGGATGTCTTCTTCGGTGTCTTTGTCTTTACAGCCTTCTCTTTCGGTATTTTTGTCACTTTTTTCTCAGGTTTTGGCTTCTTTTGGGAAGCTTTCTCTTTTTTCCCCGCAAAAAGAGATTTTTTTGTTTTCTCAACATTCGTACTCATACAATATCCTCCGGTACCTGTAATCATATTAAGAAGTATACCATGATTTTTGCTATAATGAAACAACATTTTATGCGCTTTGCTATATTTTTTTGCGCAATTTTAACAAAAGTCCATCTTTTTTAAGAATGTTTCTGTGAATTTTACCTGCTCCGCCAAATTCAATATCTGAATCTGTAATTCGTGCCATCTGCGCAGATCATCCCATGCTCGCAGCTGTCCGGTCAGTATCCTGTTTCCCACCAGTGCAGCACCACTAAGTGCCGTGTTGCCGCCGGTCACGGTACGATCTGTCAGTTCCTTCGGAAGCAGTCCGATGGCTGCAGCTGCCTTCGGATCCAGGTAATAGCCAAAGCCTCCTGCCAGCACTACCTTGGAAATATCCGAAAGTCTGATTCCATAGCTTTCCGTCAGGATCTCTATGCCTGCGGCAATGGCTCCCTTCGCCAGTTGTACCGCACGCACGGCTTCTTTCGTGACAAGTACATCTCCGATACGGATTCCCTTCGTAAAATAGGGTTCCTTTAACAGTCCCTGCCGATCCATCAATCCCTCTTCCAAAAGCTTTTGTAACAATTTCACCATATCCGCGCCCCAGATACCACGGTTTGCCCCGCCCTCGAAGGCAGGTCCGGCCGCCGTGGCACATGCATACAGCTTCTGTCTGTTCCCCAGCGCCATCTCACCGTTGGTCCCCAAATCGATGAGCAGCATGGGTTCCTCCTGCTCCAACATTTGACAGGCCAGTATTCCCGCAGTGATGTCACCTCCGACAAAGGCAGACAATCCGGGAATGATATGACAGGGAATGCCTGCGATCTGCGTGTCCACAGCTCCGCAATGACTTACCTGAAAAGGCGCCCTGCCCAGCTCTGCCGGATCCCAGCCCATCAGCAGATAGGTCATAGTGGTATTCGCCGCAATGACCATCTGTATAGACTCCTTCTCCTGCAGCTTTTTGGAAAACCGCTGTGATCCCTTTTCAATGAGGTCCAGGACTTTTTTCTGCATATCTGCTGCTTTCCCCGGATCCCTTGCCGCCTCTATCCGTGAGAGTACATCGGCACCGTAGCTGACCTGTGGATTCACACTCGGAAAACTGTCCACTACTCTACCGTCTGCATCATAGAGCTGCATAGCAATGGTAGTCGTTCCGATATCCACTGTCATCAGCCGGATACCTTCCGTATTCTGTAAAGATAACGGAGGAAGCTCCAGCTTTTCCGTCACCACCTGCATCCCCCGGATCACTCCGGGACATCTGCCACAGCCGGTGCAGATCAGACATCTGGTTCCCTTTTTCCCTGTAAGACTGCTGGTTGTATTATACAAACTGATTCCTCTCTTCATTGTAATGATAATCGATGGATGCCAGCTTATCCCTGATCTCCTGTTCCTTCACATCCAGATCTTCGCAGAGCTGCTCCAGGCTTCCGTAATAGTCACGGAGTTTCAGATTGATAAAGCTTAATAACATGACCGGATCCTGTGGTATCATAAAAAAACCTCGCTTTTAAAATATTATTACTATAACATCTTAAACGAAAAAAGCGAAAATGACAAGTCTGCCACTTTCGCTTTTCGTATTACTGTTTATTTATTTTTAGAGCCTTTCTCACATTTGGCGGAAAGCTTATCGTCCTCTACGGTAATGACGATGGTATCGCCCTCCTCCACCTGATCTGCCAGGATCATCTTGGCAGCCAGGGTCTCCACATACTTCTGAATATAACGTTTCAGAGGTCGTGCACCATAGACCGGATCATATGCGTTATCCACGATGTACTGCATAGCCTCGTCCGACAGACGGATCGTCAGCTGCTTATCCTCCAGACGCTTATTCAGATCGGCAATGATCAGATGAATAATGCCGCCGATATTATCCTTGGTCAGAGGCTTGAACAGGATCGTCTCATCCAGACGGTTCAAAAATTCCGGACGGAAATGTGCACGCAGGTCGTTCATGACTGCTGCCTCTGCCTCCGGCTTGATGGTGCCGTCTTCGTTGATGCCGTCCAGCAGATAGCTTGCGCCGATGTTGGAGGTCATGATCAGGATGGTATTCTTGAAATCTACGGTACGACCCTGAGAATCGGTGATACGCCCGTCATCCAGTACCTGTAACAGTACATTGAATACATCCGGATGTGCCTTTTCGATCTCATCAAACAATACCACGCTGTAAGGTTTTCTCCGGACAGCTTCGGTCAGCTGACCGCCCTCTTCGTATCCTACGTATCCGGGAGGTGCACCGATCAGACGGGAGACAGAATATTTCTCCATGTATTCACTCATATCGATACGGACCATGTTGTTCTCGTCGTCAAACAGTGCTGCTGCCAGGCTCTTCGCCAGCTCCGTCTTACCTACACCGGTAGGTCCTAAGAACAGGAAAGAACCTATGGGCTTGCTGGGATCCTTGATACCGGCTTTGGAACGGATGATGGCTTCCGTAACCTTGGTCACGCCTTCGTCCTGTCCAACTACACGTTTGTGCAGTTCTTCGTCGAGGTGAAGGGTCTTGTTACGCTCCGTTTCCGTCAATTTTGCCACCGGAATTCCTGTCCATCTGGAAACAATCGTAGCAATCTCGGCTTCCGTTACTTTTTCATGGATCAGAGTACGATCAGAATCTTTTACTCTTGCTTCTTCTTGCTCCAGACGCTTGATCTTCTCCGGCAAAATACTGTTCTGAATCTCACTATATCTTGCATAATCCTGATTACGATCGGCGATTTGGAGTTCATCCTTTAACTGATCGATTTCTTTTCGCATATCTGACAGTCTTGCTGCGGAAGCCTTTTCATTTTCCCATTGCGCTTTCTTAGGTTTTAGTGCCTCCTGTTTATCCGCTAATTCCTTTTTCAGTTCTGCGATTCTATCGTTGTTCTTAACATCTTCATCCTCTTCCAAACCTTCAATCTGGTTTTTCAGAATAGCAATGTCATGCTCCATCTCCTCAATATCCGCAGGTGTGGTATCCATTTCCGTCTTCACCATTGCACAGGCTTCATCCACTAGATCAATTGCCTTATCGGGAAGGAATCGTTCCGTAATATATCGCTTAGATAATTCAGCTGCACTCTCTAATGCATTGAATGTTATCTGCACATTATGGTAATTTTCATATTTAGGCTGTAAACCACGTAATATATTAATAGTCTCCTTTACGGAAGGTTCCTCTACCATAACGGGTTGGAATCTTCTTTCAAGTGCCGGATCCTTTTCAATATATTGTCTGTATTCATCCAAAGTAGTTGCACCTATGCAATGTAACTCACCACGAGCCAACATAGGTTTCAACATATTGCTGGCATCCAGTGCGCCATCCGTCTTACCGGCTCCTACAATGGTATGCAACTCATCAATGAACAGAATAATCTGTCCATCACTGTTCTTCACATCATTCAGAACAGCTTTCAGACGTTCCTCGAATTCGCCTCTGTATTTTGCACCGGCTACCAGTGAGCCCATGTCCAATGCAAAAATCTTTTTGTTTTTTAATATCTCCGGAACTTTATTGTCAACAATCCGTTGTGCCAATCCTTCCACTACAGCAGTTTTACCGACACCGGGTTCACCGATTAACACAGGATTGTTTTTGGTCTTACGGGACAAAATACGAATCAGATGTCGGATTTCACTGTCACGTCCGATAACTGGATCAAGCTTCTGATTTCTCGCTTTCTCCACCAGATCCTGACCATATTTCTCCAGCGTATCATAAGTAGCTTCCGGATTGTCCGTTGTTACTCTCTGATTTCCTCGTACCGTCATAAGCACTTGCAGAAATCTTTCTCTCGTAATACCGTACTCCCTAAAAATCTCTGCAATTTCTTTATTAGGATATTTTATCATTGCAAGGAACAAATGTTCCACCGCAATTAACTCATCACCCATTTGCTTTGCTTCTTCCGGTGCCAAAGAGGTAATTACTCTGTTAAGATGCTCACCCCAGACTTTTTGTCCTCCCTGAACTTTGACTCTCTTTTCCAGAGCCTGTTCCACACGATTGACAAAATGTTCCTTTTGAATTTCCATCTTTTCAATCAGTTTCAGAATCAGACTGTCATCTATAGTCAAAAGACTATAAAGTAAATGTTCCTCTTCAATTTCCTGATTTCCGTAGTCACTCGCAATGCTCTCACATCCATTGATAGCTTCTATGGATTTCTGTGTAAATTTATCAATATTCATAATCGTTCGCCTCCTCACATAAGGTTATGCAATTTTGTTTATCTGGTTAATTTCTTAGACGATGAGCTGCTTTCGTTTGAATCCTTACCTTCAAATTTCTTTTAGCGTTCCTTCGTCAAACAGATGTCACGATCTCAAAATCTCTCTTGTTTCATCTGTTCTATAGTTAATATAACACATAGTGTAAGAAAATCAATTAAGAAAGTATAAACTTTATATAGAATCTTTCGAAAATGCATAATTTCCCCTTTGCATTTTCCATGATGCAATTGATCGATACACTTTCACTTACGCTATTTCACAACAGACGTGCATGATTATAAAGAGATATCAGTCATGGGTCTATGCAGAAAAATCTTGTTTTCTGATCCCCTTTTCTGCCATAATATCACTCCAGAAGATTCACTTTGGGTCTATAGAAAAAAATTTGCTCTCCGGATACTCATTTTTCATGATATGAGTATCTAAAATGATATTTTTTCTGTATAGACCCACAGCGCACAAAAATCTATGATATCTACATAAAAAAAGTATCTGAAAAGCACTTTTTTCGCTATAGACCCAAATGGCGCTGTCACCGCATTCCGTCTGCTCATAAAGCAGACCGCAACACGGTGGCGGCGCCATTTTTTCATCATTTGCTATTCCTATCCGACAACAAAGGGCAGCCTTATTTTGCAGTAACGCCCTTCACTTCATATCCTGCGTCCACCACAGCCTTGGTCAATACCTCATCTGCCACATCGGAAGCCAGTTCCACGGTAGCGTTTTTCTGCTCCAGGCTCATGGTAACGGCTTTCACACCTTCTACTGCCTCCAGTGCCTTCTGTACGGTTCCGGTGCAGTGGTTGCACATCATTCCTTCGATGCTGATTACTTTTGTCATTGTGTTTGTCCTCTCTTTCTCCTGCTTTACATCTTGTCTGTTATTTTGCTCTGCGGGGGTCTTCAGTATGCACTGTTCTCCCTCCGCAGCTGCATGCGTTATCTCGATTTCCTTACGGGTTACTTCCGGTGCTTCCTTTTTCAGCGGGGTGAATCCACTCTTAAAGCCTCTCAGTCGCAGGGCATTTCCCACGACAAAGATACTGCTTAAACTCATGGCTGCCGCGCCGAACATGGGATTCAGCCGGATTTGGAACGCCGGATACAACACACCGGCTGCCAGAGGGATGCCGATGCAGTTGTAGAAAAATGCCCAGAACAGGTTTTCCTTAATATTGCGGATCACGGCACGGCTCAGCTTCATGGCAGTCACCGCATCCCGAAGATCGTTTTTCATCAGGATAATGTCGGCACTCTCCATGGCGACATCGGTACCTGCGCCAATGGCCATACCCACATCTGCTGCCGCCAGTGCGGGAGCATCGTTGATACCGTCACCGATCATTGCCACCTTGTGTCCCTGACGCTTTAACTCACTGACCTTTTTCTCCTTATCCTGCGGCAGTACCTCTGCCACGACTTCGGAGATCCCTAACTTCTGCCGTACGGCTTCTGCGGTTCGTCTGTTATCACCGGTCAGCATGATGACTTTCACACCCATCTTCTCCCATGCTTGAATTGCTTCATAGGAAGTAGCTTTGACCGTATCCGCTACACCGATGATTCCAAGGAATCCTGTTTCCTTGGGCCAAGATTTCTGGATGCAAGCTTCCTGAGAGCCTCCTTCCCGGAAGTTTACTTCCTGGAAGTTTACATCCATTGCTACCAGAAGCGGTGTCATACCTTCGTCCGCCATCCGGTTCAGGGCGTCTAACGCCCCATCCGGCAAAATAATATTCTTCTCCTGCAGAAATGCAAGATTGCCCACATAGAATTTCGTGCCTGCAGGAAGAATAGTTTTTCTCTGCGACAGCTCCGCAGACTCTGAACTTTCTTTTGTCATTGTTGCGGCATCTTTTGTGCCATTTTCTGTTCCGACAGAATTTCCCGTATTTTTTTCATCAAATTTTCCTGCATAAAACACTGCAGTCGGTCCATCTTTTTTCAAGAACTCCTGCGCAGCAAAATCCTGTGCCAGCGCACCTTCCACACCACGTCCGAAGGTTGCCTGGAAATCAGTGATCTCCGGAATTGTCAGCCGGAAGCTTTCCGCATATTCCACTACCGCCTCTGCCAGCGGATGCTCACTTTTTTTCTCCAGTGCCGCCGTGATCTGCATCATGGCATCCGCAGGGAAATCACTCTGATAACCGCCTACTTCTTCTACCTTTAACTTGCCGCTTGTGATGGTTCCGGTCTTGTCCAGTACCACGGTGTCGATCTCCTTAGCCTGCTGTAAGGCTTCCCCGGTCTTGATCAGGATACCATTACCTGCTCCTACGCCGGTACCCACCATGATAGCCACGGGTGTTGCCAGTCCCAGCGCGCAGGGACAGGAAATCACCAGTACGGCAATGGCTGTGGAAATAGCGAATTCCGCAGTGGCGCCGTTTAGCAGCCATACGACCAGTGTGATCAGTGAAATGGTAATGACCGTAGGCACGAAGACCCCTGCCACCTTATCTGCCAGCTGTGCGATCGGAGCCTTGCTGGCACTGGCTTCTTCCACCAGGCGGATGATCTGCGCCAGCGTGGTGTCATCGCCGACACGATCCGCACGGCATTTTAAGAACCCCGATTTGTTCACGGTAGCGGAGACCACATGGTCGCCCGCCTGCTTCTCCACAGGGACACTCTCACCGGTGATGGCTGCTTCGTCCACACTGGAATTACCCTCCAGCACGATACCGTCCACCGGCACCAGACTTCCGGGCTTTACCAGGAAAATGTCGCCCTTTTGCAGACTCTCCGTAGGCACTTCCTTCTCCTGTCCGTCCTCAGTTACAAGGATCGCCACCTTGGGAGCCAGATTCATCAGCTTGGTGATGGCTTCACTGGTCTTGCCCTTGGAACGGCTCTCCAGATATTTTCCGACCGTGATCAGGGTCAGGATCGTACCGGAGGATTCAAAATACAGATCGTGGGAATACTGCTCTACTACTGCCATATCACCGTAGCCTAAGCCATAGCTGATCCGGTACATGGCGAAAATGCCGTACACCAGTGCTGCGCCGGATCCTAAGGCGATCAGGCTGTCCATGTTCGGGCTGCGGTGCGCCAGGGTTTTAAATCCTACGGAGAAAAACTTCCGGTTCACATACAGAATCGGCAACAACAGTAAAAACTGTGTCAATGCAAAATTCATGGCGTTGGCATTGCCGTGCATAGTATTCACGATAAATGCAGGAACCGGAATCCCGAACCATTCTTTGAACATGTGGTGCATGGACACATACATTAACGGGATCAGGAACCCGATGGAGATTCCAAGCCGCCATTTCATGGCTCTTGCGTCTGCATCCAGCTTCTGCTGCAATTCCTGCTTGCCGTCGGCTGCGGACCTTCCTATACTTCCCGCATTCCCGGAAGTGCTCTGTCCGCCTGCACCTGCCGCACTGCCTTCGGTCATTACCGAAGCACCGTAGCCTGCTTTCACCACAGCATCAATGATTTCCGTCGAAGTGATCTTCGTCTCGTCATAGGTCACATCCATGGTCTCTGTCAGTAGATTCACGGATGCTTTTTCCACATTTTCCAGTTTATTGACTGCCTTTTCCACATGCGAAGAGCATGCGGAGCAGGACATTCCCGTAACATGATATCTTTCCTTCATAAAAATAACCCTGCCTTTCCATAACCTGCAAAGTTTCCGTTATTTTCAGTGCCTTACCGCACAAATTTACAGTTTTATCTGCAGTCATGCCTTTACTTATTTCAATTTTTTCACCAGATCCACTGCTTCCTCTACGATAGCAGTATTCCCCTTCCGGATCTCTTCCACCACGCAGGTCTCCATATGCTCCTTCAGAATCGCATAGCCAAAAGCCTGCAGAGCGCTCTCCACCGCAGCTACCTGCGTCAGGATATCTCCGCAGTATCGGTTTTCTTCCAACATCCGGCTGATACCGTTCAGTTGTCCCGTCATGCGGCTTAAACGGTTCTGTAATTGTTTTCTTTCTTTTTCAGAGCGAGGTGTTGCTTTCTGATGACAATGGCAACATTCCATGCCCTTCTCTTCTAATTTTTCTTTTAATTGTTCTGCCATACTTTCTCCCATTCTGAAGCCGGTTCCTGCTATTTTTTTTAAATGCCCACATATTCTTTATTGTCCTCCGATCACATAACAGCGTTCAATGTATGTAGAAGGACTAATTGTTGCAGTTATGCAAAATACCCCACAGGGGTATCTTGCCTTTTCTACAAGATATACCCCCACAGGGTATTTGTCAAGAGGTTCTTTCTAATTCCTGTCAGTTCACCTCTGACCAAAACAGATCCTTACGATCTGCATCTTCATGATTCTGTC
>OGGH01001740.1_pt1 | contig 12817 bp, 9 predicted proteins | sample 1571161 | NCBI WGS metagenome assembly OGGH01 (sample SAMEA2582053, study PRJEB24529) | metagenome | biome: Human gut stool | place: China | collected 2011 | reverse complement strand
ACGTGGAAAGCTACGTCAAGCGTCTGGAAAATCTGGAGGAGATCTCTTCCAGCTTCGAGGGTGTGGAGCAGGCCTTTGCCGTGCAGGCAGGCCGCGAGGTGCGCATTCTGGTCAAGCCCGACGTCATCAGCGACGATCAGGTCATCCTGCTGGCACGCTCCATTGCCAAAAAGATCGAGGATACGCTGGATTACCCCGGCCAGATCAAGGTCAACGTCATCCGCGAGAGCCGCGCCGTGGAGTACGCAAAATAAAGTTTTTTCCGCAGGCTGCCGTGTTTTTGCACGGCAGCCTGTTTTTTTGCGCCAAAACGATTGCATTTCCCGTCAAAAAAAGGTATCATGGATGCAGAAGAAAGCAAAAAGCTGCGTCCGCCGCACCGGACGCAAACCCGCAACGACCTCAGAACAGAAAGGAGCATCGTTTTATGAAAAAATGGAAGAAATTACTGGCCTGTCTGCTGGCCAGCCTGATGGCACTGGCCGTATTTACCGCCTGCGATGCCAGCGTGGGTGCGCCGATCGGGCCCAAGCATTCGGATGCCAGCAGCGCAAAGGCGCTGTGCGAGCAGCTCGGCATGACCTACAGCGAGGAGCTGAGCGACAAGGCTTACAGCATCGCCAACTGGGTCTCCGGTACCTCGGTGTCCTGCTCCACCAATGCAAATAAGACCGAGCTTTACCGTGAAGGCAATGCAAACGACAGTGCAAAAACCTATCTGAAGCAGCACTATTACGCCTCTGCATTTGAAAGCATGAGCATGGGCATTTTGGGGGCAAACGACTTTACCCCGGGCTTTTACATTGATACCGATCTGGATTCCAGAAAAGATTATATCCGCTTTACCCTGCCGAAGGACGGCATCGTGACCGACACCATGAAGTCTGCCGCCGTCGGCAAGACCAAGCTGGGCGTTGCCTATGTGGTAAAGGACGGCGTAAGATACGCCGTGGTACTGCTTGGGTAAATGGTAAAATAAACCCTCTCAGGCTCACTATGTTCGCCAGCTCCCCCGAAAGGGGGAGCTTTTTTGTGTGGCGTCCTCGCCCTCTCAGTCAAGCCCTGTCGGGCTTGCCAGCTCTCCCAAAGGGAGAGCCCTTGGCAGTGCGGCAAAGTTTCCGGCTCAAGTGCAAAGTTTGCGGGCGTGTCCGCTCCCCCGGGGGGAGCTGTCGCGCAGCGACTGAGGGGCTTTAAATCGGCGGAGCCGGAAAAAACGGTTAAAAGATCTTCACGCCGAACAGGCGTGAATCTTCAGTTTTTTCCGGTGTAGCCCACTTCTTCGGGGTTAAAAGGGGCGAGCAGCCCCTTTTTCGTGGCTCCAGCGCGTCGAAATCGCTGTGACCTTGCTGTGCTGAACGCACAGCATTTGCTTCGCAAACCGGTCTGCGCCTTGAAAGCCCCACCGGGGCTTTCATGCCTTGCAGGCACCGCCGCACTTTTCTTCTCTTTTGGTGTCAAAAGAGAACATCCTTCGGCAAGCAGAAACTTCCCTCGCGGAGACCATTTTAAATCATCCCACGCAAAAAGCAGCCGCTGCACCTTCTTGTGCGACGGCTGCTTTGTTTATTTATGCTAGGTTATCAGCCCTTCAGGAAAGCCGGCAGGGGCTTACCCTGTTTGAGCCACTGGTGATACTCGGCGGTGGCGGCAAATTCCACGTCGCCGGCAGAGTTCAGCGCAGTCTCCACCGAATCCTGCACCACGCCGATGATAAAGCCCACGCCCACCATCTGCATGGCAATGTCGTTGGAGATGCCGAACAGCGAGCAGGCCATGGGGATCAGCAGCAGGGAGCCGCCGGCCACGCCGGAAGCGCCGCAGGCGCCCAGAGCGCTCATGGCGCTCAGCACGATGGCGGCAGGCAGGGACACCTGAATGCCCAAGGTGTTAGCCGCTGCCAGCGTCATGATGGTGATGGTGATGGCGGCACCGTCCATGTTGATGGTAGCGCCCAGCGGGATGGACACGGAGTACATATCCTTGTCCAGCCCCAGCTTTTCACACAGGGACATATTCACAGGGATGTTGGCGGCAGAGCTGCGGGTGAAGAAAGCGGTCAGACCGGACTCCTTCAGGCAGCGGAATACCAGCGGGTACGGGTTGCGGTGCAGGTAGATGAACATGATGAAGGGGGAAACGATCAGCGCCATGAACAGCATGGTGCCCACCAGCAGTGCCAGCAGCTTGCCGTACTGGGTAAAGATGGCCAGACCGTTGCCGGAAACGTTGGTGTACACCAGACCCATGATGCCGAAGGGTGCCAGATTGATGATCCAGCGCACGATCTGGGAGACGGCATCAGCAGTGTTTGCCAGAAAGACCTTGGTGCTCTCTGCGCCGATGTTCTTCATGGCAATGCCGAACATACAAGCCCAGAACAGGATGCCGATGTAGTTGCCGTTCATCAGGGCGCTGACGGGGTTTGCCACAAAGTTGGTCAGCAGGGTGCTCAGCACCTCGCCCAAGCCCTGCGGGATCACGTCGGACTGTGCTGCGTCCGCCAGCACCACCGTGACCGGGAACATAAAGCTGGTGATCGCCGCAATGGCTGCCGCCAGAAAGGTGGTGAGCATATACAGCCAGATCACAGTGCCGAAGCGGCGGTCCAGCTTGGACGAGCCCTGTGCCAGCGCGCTTGCCACAATGACGAACACCAGCACCGGGGCAATGCCCTTCAGTGCACCGACGAACAGGCTGCCCAGCTCGCCCACCCAGCCTGCGCCCGGCGCAACAAGCGCCAGCACCGAACCGGCTGCCAGACCGATCAGGATGCGCAGGATCAGGCTGGTCTGGTTGTATTTTGCTACAACCGCTTTCAAGGTTTTCATATCGTAACACTCCTCTTGCACTGTACGCCTAGCGCGTACATTTTCCTGTTCCTTACACAAGAACAGCTGTCATTATATCACACACGCTCAAAAAGAGAAAGTGTTTTCAGGCATTTTGCGGGCAGAACCGGCGCTTTTTGTAAACTTTTGCAAAAGCACCTCAAAAATCGTCCTTGCTAGAAATACAGTTTTGCGGTTTTGACGACAAAAAACACCCGGGGAAAACCAGAAAAAGCCGCCGCACCGTACGGGGTGCAGCGGCTCTCTCTGGAAGAAAATGAAGAATTGGTTGGGATGAGGATAACTTAGTTGGCGCGGCCGGTCATCTTGACCGCATACTTGATGGCGTTGACAAGGCTCAGCTCGTTGCCGTTGCCCTTGCCGGCGTGGTAGAAGTCGGTGCCGTGATCCACGCTGGCGCGGATGATGGGCAGACCCAGCGTGACGTTGACGCCCTCCACGGCCTTCCACTCCTGCTTTTCGCGGTCGTAGACAAAGCCCACGGTCTTGAGCGGGATGTGACCCTGATCGTGGTACATACACACCACGATGTCGTACCAGCCGCCGATGGCCTGCGAGAACACGCTGTCCGGCGGGCAGGGACCCACAACGCCGGTAATGCCCTCGGCCTTGGCGGCTTCGATGGCGGGGGTGATCTCCTCGATCTCCTCCCGGCCGAACAGACCGTTCTCACCGCAGTGGGGGTTCAGACCTGCCACGGCGATGCGGGGATTCTCGATGCCCATATCCTTGCAGGCCTTGTTGGCGATCTCGATGACCTCCAGCACACGGTCCTTCTTGACCCGGTCGCAGGCTTCCCGCAGGGAAACGTGGGTGGAAACGTGCACCACGCGCAGGTCGTGATGTGCCAGCATCATGGTGTACTTTTTGGTGTGGGTGTAGGTGGCGTAGATCTCGGTGTGGCCGTCAAAGTGGGTGTAGCCGTCCGACTTTTCGCCGTGGTAGTACTCCAGCGCCTTGTTCATGGCTTCCTTGTTCAGGGCGTTGGTGCAGGTGGCATCCACCTCACCCGCCATAGCCAGCTCGATGACCTTTTTCACGCACTGGAAGGCTGCGTTGCCGCCCTCCACGCTGACCTTTGCCATCTCGAACTTGCTGATGTCCTCGATCAGATCCAGATGCAGCACATCGATGGTGCCGGGGGTGAACAGGGCATCCGACACCTTCTCGCAGCGGTGGATGACGATGTCCTCGCGGCCAACGAACTTTTTGGCCTGCTCCATCACCTTCACATCGCCCACAACGATGGGGCGGCAGTAGCTGTACTGCTCCGGGTCAGCCAGAGCCTTGATGGTGATCTCCGGGCCGGAACCGGCGGGATCGCCCATAGTAATACCGACAATGGGTTTATTCATAGCAGCCTTCTCCTTGCTTCAGCGCGTTTCAGTGCAGACCCTTGGCCTCGTTCTCAGCCAGAACCTTCTTGATGGCTTCCATGCCTTCCTCGGGCACATAGTTGAAGGGTGCGCGGCACTTGCCCACGGGGTGACCCTGCAGGGCAACGGCAGTCTTGATGATGGTGTTGGGGTTGCCGTACTTGAAGGTCTGCTGCAGGATGGCAATGGCGTCCTGTGCAGCCTGTGCGCCCTCCAGATCCCCGGCCTTGAAGCAATCGTAGATCTTGGCAACGGTCTCCGGCCAGATGTTGGCACGGCCTGCAATGCCGCCTGCGCCGCCCTCTTTCAGGCAGGTCAGGATAGCGCCGTCATTACCGGCCAGAATGGCAACTTCCTTGTCCAGCTCACGGGTCAGGCGGATGTAGGCCTTCAGGTTCTCGATATCGCCGCTGGAATCCTTTGCGCCCACGATGTTCTCCACATCACGGCACAGAGCCTGCACGGTCTCGGGCAGCAGCTTATTGCCGGTGCGGGCGGGGATGTTGTACAGAATGATGGGCAGGTTGACGGCCTTTGCCACGGCGGTGTAGTGGTCGTACAGCTCCTTCTGGGAGGCCAGTGCAAAGCTGGGGGTGATGATGGACAGTGCATCTGCACCCAGCTCCTCGGCACGCTTGCTCAGGCGGATGGTCTCGGCGGTGGTGATGCAGCCGGTGCCTGCGTAGACCGGTACGCGGCCCTTTACCTGATCAATGACAGTGGCAAGAATCTCTTCCTTCTCCTGGAAGGACAGGGCGTAGGCTTCGCCATTGGTGCCCATGGGGAAAATGCCGTGCACGCCGCCTGCCAGCAGGCGCTCCACCTGCTCGCGCAGAGCCTGATGGTTGACCGTCTGCTCGGGGTCATTGTTCATGGGGGTGATTACGGGAGGGATGATGCCCTTGATATCGCTGGTCTTCATAAGTCTTTACTCCTTTTCTGTTACATGATCTCCTGATACAGCTTGCGTGCGTCGTCGGCGGTAACGGGGCGCATATTGTTCACCAGCAGGCGCTGTACCTGCATACCGGCGTTGACCAGACCTTCCAGATCCTCGGCAGGCACGCCGAACTCCTTGAGACTGGTGGGGATATCCAGATGCTTGACGATGTGCTCCAGACGGGCGATCATCCATGCAGTCTTTTCCTCCACGGTAGTGCAGGTCTTTTCTTCGTGGCAGCAGCGGTCATAGGCGGCAGCCAGACGCTCGCGCACGGCGGGGTGCTCGCTGTTGAAGCGCATGACCGGTGCCAGCAGGATGGCGTTGGACACGCCGTGTGCAATGTGGTACTTGCCGCCCAGCGGGTAGCTCAGTGCGTGCACGGCGGTGGTGCCGGAAGCAGTGATAGCCAGACCGCCGTAGTAGGCTGCGATCTGCATCCGGTTCTTCTCTGCCATGGCCTCGGGGTCATCGCAGGCTTTTTCGATGTTGTTCAGGATCAGGTCAAGGCCTTCCAGTGCGTACAGATCGCTGAAGGGGTTGGCCTTGTTGCTGGTAAAGCACTCGATGCAGTGTGCCAGCGCATCCACGCCGGTAGCGGCTGCGATCTTGCGGGGCAGGTTCTTGATCATGCGGGCGTCCAGAATGACGTAGTCCGCGATCATGTTCTCGTTGACGATGCCCACCTTCAGCTCCTTTTCGGGCACAGCCACGATGGCGTTGGGGGTGACCTCGGCGCCGGTACCGGCGGTGGTGGGGATCAGCACGATGGGCACGCACTTCTGTGCCATGCCGGGGTTATCCAGCAGCTCCTTCACGCCGTAGGCGTCGGTCACCAGCACGCTTGCCAGCTTGGCAGCGTCCATCACGGAGCCGCCGCCGCAGGCCACGATCAGGTCTGCACCGGAGACCTTGAACTCGTCCACCAGCTTCTGCACAGCCATGTAGCTGGGCTCCGGGGGCAGCTCGTCCAGCACATAGTACTCTGCGCCGGAGGCTTTGACAGCTTCTTCCGGCAGGGCAAACAGGCCAGCGCCCTCAATGCCCTTATCGGTGAACATGGCTACCTTTTTTGCGCCGCGCGCCTTGATGATGGCAGTGATATTGTCCATGGCGTTCTCGCCGCCGTAAACTGCGTGCGGCATTTTAAGATTGTACTGGGTCAGCATACTGATCAACCTCCTGAATGATGCTTTGCTCTATAAATAAAGGATGAAAATTCCGAAAAGCTTTTTCAGCGGCTCTGGGCTGCGGTGGGGTTATACAGACCCACGGTTTCCCGCTTTGCGCCCAGCACGTCCTGCTCCGAGAAGCGGACGTACTTGATGCCCTGCCGGGTGCGGGCAGCGTAGGCCAGATGCAGCATCCCGTCCCGTCCCTGCATCAGGTAGGGGTACTCGTACTGCTTGTTGTTGGTCTTGTTCTCATCGCCCATGTAGCCCTCGCCGCGCTCCATCCAGCGGATGATGGGGAAGGTCAGGCCGCCGTCCTCCGAGAGCGCCACCGCCACCGGGCAGCGCAGGCCGGGCCATGCAGCCTTGCCGGGCACAGGGTTGGGGGTGCAGGTGGGGTTGTAGGCAATGGCGATGCGGCCGCTCTGCAGCTTGACCGCACTGATGCTGGAGTTGTTGTTGGGCAGCGGGGTGGGTGCGGGCACCGTCCAAGTTTCGCCCCAGTCAAAGGACTCGCTGCGGTGGATGCGGTAGGCCTCGCGGTTGCGCATGAACGCCACCAGATGCCCCGGCTCCAGCTCGATGACATTGGCGTGGACGTGGCCGTTGCTGCCGGGCATCATGACCATGCGCCAAGTTTTACCCTCGTCGTCCGAGATGCGGAAGGCGGTGGGGTCGCCGGACAGACCCTCGGCAGAGTCGGTGCACAGCCAGTTGGCAAAGATCCAGCGGCCGTTGGACAGCACCTGAATGGGCTGGCGGCAGAAGGTGCCTTCCTCCGGGAACACGGTGGTGTAGTCGCCCCATGTTCTGCCGCCGTCGGTGCTCTTCTGGCAGCGCACCACGGCGGTGAACTGCATATTGTCCTTGCCCTCCACGCGGTCCAGCTGGGCGGTGTACATTGCCCACACGGCGTTGTCCGGGCCGTAGAACAGCGAGGGGTTCTGCTCGCTTCGGGTGGGGTCGCCGGAGATATCCACCGGCTCCAGCCACTTGGTGCCGTCATGCGGCAGCACCGAGCAGATGATGTGCACGTCTGCGCTGCCCTCATAAGTACCGGCGAACCAGCAGCAGAGCAGGTCGCCATTGGGCAGCTCCACCATAGCGGGTGCGTGGGCGGTGGGCCAGCCGCCGGTGGGCAGCAGGGCTTCCAGCGTGCCCATCTCCTCGTTCTCGTACACAGTGCCGTCCCAAGTCAGGCCGGGCAGTTTTGCATAGGTCATGGTCGTTCTCCTTCTGTTACATTTATCTTCCGTTCCAGCCGCAAAGGGCTGCTGCTTCCATTCTCAATGCTTTGCAATGCGGTCTGCCAGCTCCACCAGCAGATCCTCCTGCCCAAAGCCGCCGGACTTGGTGATCACGTAGCGGGTGCGTCCCTGATAGGTGAACCGCGCCAGCACGATACCGCTTTCCAACTCGCATACCGGCTCCAGCTCCCGTGCACCCACGCTGTTCATGCACTGCAGCAGGGTGTCGCCGCCGGTGAGCAGCAAAGTACCCAGATGCTCGCTGCCGAACAGCGCCCCGAACATCTGCCCGACGCTGCCGGAAATGCCCACCCGCAGGCCGTCCAAGTCGATGCCGCGGGCGGCGGCGTAGTCGGCGGTGAGCTGGTTGCCCCCGGCATCGTTGGTCTCGATGATGCAGTGGGGGTTTGCTGCCAGCATCTGTTCGATTTCTGCCAGCGCAGCCTTGCCGTCGGCGCTTGCCCAGTAACCGGGCTCCAGCTTCTGCCGGGGGGTCAGCCGCAGGCGGGTAAAGCCTGCCTTTTCGGCGGTGTCCATCTGCCGCAGGGTGATGGGGTTCACGCTGCCGCAGAGCACCAGCAGCCGGGGATCCAGCTGCGGGGTCTCGACCACGCTGCCGTCCGAAAGCCCCAGCAGCTCCGGCAGAAAGGCGGCAAAGCCTGCGCAGCCTGCCAGCACCGGGGGCGTTCCATTCTGGAACAGCTGCTGTCCGGCGGCTTCAAGGTCTGCGGCGGTGGCGGCGTCATACACCAGAATGCCGGTCTTGTCTGCTGCCGTCTCGCCGGGCTGCAGGCTCTGTGCGGGGACATCGGTCTGCAAATGGATCAGCTTTGTCACCTGGGCGCAGCGCACCGGCTCGAAGGGGTCGATGCCGAAGGGGCTTTCGTTCACCGGCACGCCTTTGATGTAATGGACGCCCTTTTCGGTGGTGCGTCCGATCTGCGGGAAGGCCGGCAGAAAGGGTAAATTGCGTGCGCCGCTTGCCTTGAGCAGGGCGGCAAGCTCTGCGCCGATGTTGCCGCGCAGGGCAGAATCCGTCTTTTTATAGATGCAGCCCACGCCGTTTTCCACCGCGCTGCGGGTCAGCTCTTCAACAGCCTTGGCAGCCTTTGCGGCGGGCAGATGCCGCGTTTCGGTATCCACCACCAGCACGGTGCTGCTGCACGCGGAAAGGTCTGCCTGCCCCACCACGACCTGCGTGGGGATGCCGTGTGCCGCAAGCTGTACGCCGGTATCCAGCGCACCAGTAAAATCATCTGCAATCATCAGCAGGCGAAGCATTCGTTCGTGCCCCCTCACTTGTTTTTGTGCTTTCATTATGCCGTATCCGGCAGGGGATTGCACCCCGCGCAAGGGGCAAAAGCGTTTCATTTTAGCACGTTTTCAATTTTCTTTCCGTTTCAAGTGTAAAAACGTTCTATTTTGAAACCGCTTTCTGTTTTCTTTTTGAACTGCGCCGAGTATAATAGTTTCAAAGAGAAACATGGAGGGACGTTTTATGGTCGAAACTCACACCCGCATTCTGGGCATTGCCCCCTACGACGGAATGCGCACCGCCATGGAGCAGGCGGCGCAGGCCTACCCCAACGTTGAGCTGGAGGTGTACACCGGCGATCTGGAAGAGGGACAGGCCATCGTGCAGAGCATGACGCCCAACAGCTACGACTGCATCATCTCCCGCGGCGGCACCGCCACCCTGATCCGGCAGGTGACCGATCTGCCGGTGGTGGATATCCATATCTCGGTGTATGATGTGCTGCGCACCATGAAGCTGGCAGAGAACTACACCAGCCTGTACGCCATCGTGGGCTTTCCCAGCATCACCGAGCCCGCCCACACCCTTTGCAGCCTGCTGAACTTTGATCTGGACATCCTCACCGTCCGCAGCGCCGAGGAGGTGCGCCACACCTTGGAGCGGCTCAAGCAGGGCGGCTACCGGATGGTGGTCTGCGACATGGTCACCCACACCATTGCCCGGGAGATGGGCTTTGACGCCTTCCTGATCACCTCCGGCATCGAGAGCCTGCACAGCGCCATCGATCAGGCGGTGAACATCAGCACATGGTTCGGCCAGCTGCGGCAGGAGAACCTGTTTTTGCGCAGCATCACGCAGGAGCAGGGCGGCAGGGTCGTGGTGATGGAGCCGGACGGCAGCCTGTTCTATAATAATATGAAGGACATCTCCCCGGAGCTGCACCGCTGTTTGCAGACCCATCTGCGGGAGATCCCCGCCACAGGCAGCTTAAAGTTCTATTACACCGAGCGCAGCCAGCTGTACAGCATCACAGCACAGGTGCTGCTGATGAACAATGTGCAGCGGTACCTGTTCTACTGCGTGCCCTCCCGCATCCCGCTGCATTCCAGCCGCCCGGGGCTGCGGTCGCTGAACCAAGGCGAGTGCGAGTATCTTTTCTCCAACAGCTTTTACAGCCTGAGCGGTGCCATGGGCACGCAGGACGCCGAGATCAACGCCCTTGCTGCCGTGCGTCAGCCCCTATTCATCTGCGGCGAGCCGGGCACCGGCAAAGAGCAGATCGCCCGCTACCTCTACCTGCACAGCGCACTGGTGAACCGTCCCCTCGTGGTGGCGAACTGCGCCATGATGAACGATAAATCATGGGATTTTCTGCTCAACCACTATAACTCGCCCCTGAACGCCAACGGCAACACGGTCTACTTCCAGAACTTTGAGTCCATCCCGGAGCGGTGGAGCGCCGAGCTGCTGGCTGCCATCGAGGAGACCGGTCTTGCCCGCCGGGTGCGGCTGCTGTTCTCCCGCTCAGTGCGCCCGGAGGAACCGGTCTCCCCGGTCACCCGCCGGTTCATCGAGCGGCTGGGCGCACTGACGCTGGAGCTGCCCCCGCTGCGCAGCCGGTCGGACGAGATCCCGTCCCTTTCCAGTTTGTACCTGAACAGCCTGAATCTGGAGCTGGGTAAGCAGATCTCCGGTTTTGAGCCCCGCGCCATCGAGATGCTGCGGCAGTACCCGTGGCCGAACAACTACACCCAGTTCAAAAACCTTCTGCGCTCCCTTGCCACCCTGACGAACGGCCCCTACATCCGCAGCAGCAGCGTGGCAGACCTGCTCTCCAAGGAGCGCAGCCTGCGCAGCGCCCCGGCGGCGCACCCGGCGGCGGTGATCAGCACCGACACCTCCCGCACGCTGGAAAGCATCATCGGCGAGGTGGTGCAGCAGACGGTAGCCGCCCACGGCGGCAACCGCGCCGCCGCCGCCCGGCAGCTGGGCATCAGCCGCACCACCCTGTGGCGGTATCTGGGCAAGCTGGAAAACGGCGAGCCAGACCAGACATGATTTGTGTGTGCGCCGTTTGTTGACAAAACGCGCGCCGCACCGTATACTTCAGAAAAAAGCCGCAGGCGCAAAGGGGTACTGCTATGAGCGAATTTTCACACCTGAAAAACAAGCTGCTGGCCGAGCAGGTGGAGGATCAGATCTACCATTATATTCTGGACGAAGCGCTGGAGCCGGGCGCAAAGCTGCCCAACGAGTTTGCGCTGGGCGAAAAGTTCCGGGTAGGACGCAGCACCATCCGCGAAGCGGTGAAGCTGCTGTCCAGCAAGGGCATCGTAGAGGTGCGGCAAGGCTCCGGCACCTATGTGGTGACCACGGTTAAGGGGCTTTCCGACCCGCTGAACCTGCGCAGCGTGCAGGATAAAAACGCACTGGCCTTTGATCTGGTGAACGTCCGTCTGCTGCTGGAGCCGGGCATTGCGGAGATGGCGGCGCAGAACGCCACCCCGGAGGACATCGAGCGGCTGCGGCGGCTCTGCGAGCGGGTGGAGACCAAGATCCACGCGGGCGACCGCTACATTGAGGACGACATCGCCTTCCACACCTGCATCGCCGAGAGCAGCAAGAATCTGGTGGTGGGGCAGCTGATCCCGGTCATCGACACGGCGGTGATGATGTTCGTGAACGTCACCCACAAAAAGCTGATCGATGAGACCATCATGACCCACCGCATGATCACCGAAGCCATTGCCAACCACGACCCCATCGGCGCAAAAGCTGCCATGGTGATGCACCTGAACTTCAACCGCAGCTACATCAAAAAGGTCTACGATGGCGAGGACCCGGATGATGGCACCATCGGCATGGCGGCGTATATCAATTGAAAAGAAAAATATTTTTTAATGGAGTAATGCCGGAGCGTCTGCGGACGCTCCGGCATTGCATTTTCACGGGTTGAGTTTTAGAGACAGACCCCCTCAGTCTCGCTACGCTCGACAGCTCCCCCAAGGGGACGCCTTTGGGCTGTGCCGGAAACTTTGCCGCTACCGCTGAAGCCGTCCCCTTGAGGGCCGACTTCCCCCGGCCGGGGGAAGATGTCGCGCAGCGACAAAAGGGGGAGTGTGGATTGCCGCGCAGCGGCAAGACGGAAGGGGTGCTCCCGGAGGGGGCTCTCCTCAAAATCATCAGATGACTTTTTTCCGCCTTTTTTCTCAAAAGCCGCTTTGACGGCTGATTTTAGGCAAAATTCGCCCGGATTTGGGCAGTGTGCATGATGTATCCCAGAGTTTTTGCACAAATAGTAGGACATACCCGTGACAACTTGCAAAAAGACGTCTGCGGTCTTACAATAAAATCACAAAAGGTCCCGCAGAAAAAAGGACGAAAGCAAGCAGTATTTGGAGGTAATGAATATGGAGTTGCGTTCACAGGAAGTCCGCACACTGGCACCCGAAAATGACCCGCTGAAGATGGGTATGGGCTGGAAGGTCGAGGACCTTTCCAAGCCCCAGATCATGGTGGAAAGCACCTTCGGCGACAGCCACCCCGGCAGCGCCCATCTGGATCAGTTCGTCAAGGAAGCCGTGCAGGCGGTCAACGACAACGGCGGCAAGGCTGCCCGCTATTTTGCCACTGATATGTGCGACGGCATCGCACAGGGTCATGACGGCATCAACTACTCTCTGCCCCATCGTGACGCCATCGTGAATCTGGTGGAAGCACAGGCAAACGCCAGCGTCTATGACGGCGGCGTGTTCATTGCCAGCTGCGACAAGTCCATGCCCGCCATGCTGATGAGCATCGGCCGCCTGAAGGACATGAGCGCCATCGTGGTCACCGGCGGCGTCATGGAAGCACACACCCTGCCCAAGGAGTATGTGGTCAACGACCCCGCCTGCGCCATCAACGAGCTGCTGACGCTGGAGCAGATCGGCAAGTTTGACGCATGGGAAAAGACCGGCGTCATCCCCAACAGCCAGC
>OGGH01001722.1_pt1 | contig 12959 bp, 14 predicted proteins | sample 1571161 | NCBI WGS metagenome assembly OGGH01 (sample SAMEA2582053, study PRJEB24529) | metagenome | biome: Human gut stool | place: China | collected 2011 | reverse complement strand
GTATGGGACTTTGGAGAACGGGAGGAAGGTGAAGTGCCTAGCTATGCAGCAGACTTTGAGACTACAACACTAGCCGATGACTGCCGTGTATGGGCTTGGGCTGTGTGCGAGGTAGGCAACATTTCAAACATCCAATATGGAAACGATATTGAAACCTTCATCGAATGGTGTGAGGTTCATTCAGGTTCCAGGGTGTACTTCCATAATTTGAAGTTCGATGGAAAGTTCATACTGCATCATATCATGACAAACGGTTGGCAATGGATACCCGTGAAGTCAGAATGCGGCTATCATAGGTTCACCACGCTAATATCTGATATGTCGCAGTTCTATTCCATAAAGATATGGTTTGACGAGAACAGGGCTGTTGAGTTTCTTGACAGTTTGAAGGTCATACCGCTTCCAATCGCCGCCATTCCCAAGGCGTTCGGCTTGCCTATAGAAAAGCTGGAAATGGACTACGTGGAGTTCAGGGATGTGGGTCACGAGTTGACGGATGACGAAAAGGCTTACATTTCGCATGATGTCGAGATAGCCGCGATGGCATTGGAAGTCATGTTCAAGCAGGATATGAAGCGCATCACCGCAGGTTCCAATGCTTTCAAGGATTACCAGAAGATAATAGGCGGCAAACTTCGTTTCAGGGATTGGTTTCCAGAACCGGACTATGACGCAGACCTTCGAGAGGGAGGGTGCTACAAAGGCGGCTTCACAGCCGTTAATCCTCGTTTCGCAGGAAAGATAGTCGGCGCGGGTTGCAGTTTCGATGTGAACAGCCTGTATCCGTCCGTCATGGCTTCGGCTCACGGAGAGGTTCTTCCATACGACGACCCTATACAGTACGATGGGGAATATGTGCATGATGACGACTACCCGCTGTACATTCAGTACATAGAAGCTGACTTCACCGTTAAACCAGACCACATTCCATGTTTGCAGTTGAAGGGCAACCGAATGTTCGGAGAAACCGAATACATCAAAGATTCCAAGGGTTTGCAGGTGATGTGTCTTACCTCCGTTGACTTGGCTATGCTGTTCGAGCAATACGACGTTCACGATATTCGATACATCAGAGGGTATAAGTTCAAAGGCTCAACTGACTTGTTCAAAGATTATGTGGACAAGTGGACGAAGGTTAAAACGCACGCGACAATCGACGGCAATCAGGGTATGCGCACAATCGCAAAGTTGCAGCTCAACAGTTTGTATGGTAAGATGGCAACGAACCCTGTGAAGCAATCTCGCAGACCGTACCTTGAAGATGGAATAGTGAAGTACACGTTGCTTCCAGAGGAATATGCAGAAGCGATATACCTTCCTGCTGGTGCATTCATCACGGCTTATGCCCGTTCGTTCACGATACGTGCGGCGCAAGCCAACTATAATCGATGGCTTTACTGCGATACCGATTCCTGTTATCTGCTGGGAACTGAACCGCCTGTTGATATGCGGGTTGATGATGTTGCCTTGGGCGCGTGGAAGAAGGAGCATGTTTTCGAGAGGTTCAAAGCCATACGAGCCAAGACGTACTGTTTCGAGGAAGGAGGAAAGCTGGTGGTGCATTGTGCGGGGATGCCCGCGAGGTGCCATAAATCGGTGACTATGGATAATTTCGATTATGGTGCGTCTTTCGAGGGTAAGTTGAAGCCTAAAGACGTGAAAGGTGGTACAATACTCGTTGACGATGTGTTCACCATTCACAAGTAAGGAGGAACTATGGCAAGCAAGTACGAACCTAGCCTTCGCGAGTTGGCTATGGAGCCTGACGAGGACAAGCGGCTTGAAATGGCTGCTGAACTCGACCGCGATGCAGCAGAGCTGGATGAGCGCTGGGACAATCGAGACGAGTATTCGCGCGTCGAAGCGGAGCGAGACGAGATTGCAGCGGAGCGCGACAACCTGATTGTCGAGCGCGACGAATGGAAGAAGCGCTACGCAGACCGATTCTTCGATCCTGGCGAGGGCATCACCGACCGACGCGAGATTATCGACAACCATGCAGCAGACGTTAAGAAGGAATCGCGACCCCGTGGCTTCAAAGCCCTGTGGGATGACCGAGTTAACTAGAGAAAGGAACAGATATGCCCACTAAGGTAAGCACCAAGGCGGCTACTACCGCCATCGACCCCGTAGCTGTGACCACTGCTATTATGGAGGAAACCCCCGAACTTGCCAACCCGCTTGTCGCGCGTGGCGTAATCCAGCAAGCGCAGGATGGAACCATCAGCATTGCGGGAACAACCGAAACCATCCACAAAATCGGCGATTACATCCTGAACTTCACCCCCGCGACCAATGCGTACCTCAACGCCCTTGTGAACCGCATCGGCTTCGTCATCATCAGTTCCAAGATGTACACTAACCCTTGGTCTGTGTTCAAGAAGGGGCGTTTGGAGTTCGGCGAGACGGTGGAGGAAATCTTCGTCAACCTTGCACGCCCGTTCCAGTTCAGCCCTTCCAAGGCGGAACAGGATGTTTTCAAGCGAACCATTCCCGACGTTCGCGCGGCGTTTCACACCATGAACTTTCAGAAGTATTACCCGATTACCATTTCCGATGACCAGCTTCGTCAGGCGTTCTTGTCTTGGCAGGGTATCACCGACCTTATCGCGGCTATCGTGGAGAGCGTGTACGCTTCTGCGCAGACCGATGAGTACCTTGTGATGAAGTACATGCTCGCACGTGCCGTGCTGAACGGCAACATCGAGGGCGTTGCCGTTCCCGAAGCGAACAAGGAGAACGCCGTCGATGTGGCGACCGTGTTCCGCAAAATGTCGCGCCTGTTGCGCTTCCAGTCCAACAAGTTCACCATGAGCGGCGTTACCACGCACACCGACATCGACGACCAGTACCTTATCATCACCGCCGACTTTGAATCGGTCATGGACTTTAACGTGCTTGCTGCTGCGTACAACCTTGAATACGCCGAATTCATGGGTCACGTCATCGGCGTTGATTCGTTCGTTGACATGGACTGGCAGCGCCTTACCGACCTGTTCACCGACGAGAACGGAAAAGTCGACCCGTCGTTCGCCCCTTGGACGGATGATGAAATCACCATCCTGAACAGCGTTCCCGCGCTTATGACCTCCATCGACTTCTGGCAGGTCTGGGACAACTTCGAGAAGATGACCGAGAACTACAACGGCAAGGGTCTTTACTGGAACTACAACTACCACGTGTGGAAAACGTTTTCCCTCAGCCCGTTCGCGCAGGCTATCGCGTATTCCGACGTTGCCGCCGGCATCACGAGCGTGACGGTGACCCCGACCACCGCAACGCTTCCAGTCGGCGCTGACTTGCAGCTTTCCGTTGCCGTGGTGGGTACTGGCGTTATCAACAAGCGCGTTCAGTGGGAGATGACTGGCAATGCTTCCACTGGCTCTTACGTTTCCGATGCTGGCAAGGTTCATGTTGCCAAGGATGAAACCGCCGCGACGCTGACCGTCAAGGCTACCAGCATCGCCGATTCCACCAAGAGCGGCACCAGCACCATCACCGTTTCCACGGGCGCTTAAAGAAACCCGTCGAAAACTCTAGGGGCGGGCAACCGCCCCTTTTCTTTATGGAGGTGATAACATGGCTTTTCAACCGTCATCCAATATCTACATCGGCACCGTTCCGTTCGATGCATCGTACAGGCACGTCCGCTATATCGCAGACAGAGCGGCGCAGCAGCAGCACTTCGCTTCGCTTTGTCCTACGGCGCTTCGTCGTGATGATTACACGTATCAGCGAATTGACAACAGCGTAGTTGTTCCGTTCAATGCAGAAACCTTGTATGGTTATAACTACTGCATGTTCCAAAATGAGAATTACGGTGACCGCTGGTTCTATTCGTTCATCAATGATATTGAGTATGTCAATCCTCAATCGTCTAGGCTTCATCTTGAACTTGACATTATGCAGACGTGGTTTCCTGATTGCACTGTCAAGTCTTGCATGGTAGAGCGCGAACACGTCAACAATGATGCTATCGGAGCTCACATCAAAGACGAAGGGCTTGACCCAGGAGAGTTGATTATCGACTACTATGCGTTCGATAATCAGAACCAGTATCTTTACCCAGTTGTAGCATCTGCGGTAGAGCCTTTGAAGGATGGAACCTATGTGAACGTAGGCGGTGATACGTACATGGGAGTTTATTCAGGGTGTTCGTTGTCCGTGTTCCTATCGGTTGGAGAATTGAAGTCTTTCATAAACGCGCTTGCGTCCAACGGGCAACAGGACGCTATCAGCGCCATATACCTGGTTCCTGAATTCTGCGTTCAGAACAAGGTGAAGAAAGACAATGGATGGGGATATTGGGTAGATGCCGCCGCTGGAACGCCTGTGGAAGATTACAGCATGAACGTCGGCATGGGTTCATTGAACGGATATGTTCCCAAGAACAACAAGACTTTGTGCTACCCCAACCAATACTTCGAGGTCACCAACTTCAACGGCGGCAACCAGAAGTTCAGGCTTGAGTTCTTCGGAAACAAGGGAGTTGCATCGTTCGACAAGACGGGCGGCTGCACGCAATCCTCAACCCTAGCGTACATTCCGAAGAACTACAACGGCAACGCTGGACGCTCGGTGGAGCAAGCCATATACATGGCCGACTTCCCAACTTGCACATGGGTATATCAGGCGTGGGCTAATATGTACGGTCAGAGCCAAGTTGATATGTTCGGATTGAAGTTCAATTCCCTTGTGGAATTGCCGATTGTGAACAATGCTGTCAACAGCGGTCAGTCCATCATCAATTCAGCGCTTAACCTTGACATTGCTGGAATGTTGAACGGCGCTGTTGACAATGTTCAAGACCAGACCAACGCCTATGCGGCTTTGTCGAGGTTGACGAGAACACCGAATACGGCTCGCGGAGGGCTTAACTCAACCACGTCTCTTGTAAACGTCGGCTCCTATACCGTCGGTTTCAGGAAGTACACTTGTCGGTATGAAATGGCGAAGCAGATTGATGACTTCTACAGCGTGTACGGTTATCTGGTGGCAGAGAACAAGGTTCCCAACATCACTGGCAGACAGTCGTGGAACTACGTCAAGACCAACGGTTCCAGCGTGGTGGGAAAGGTTCCCGCCAACGTGTTGAAACGAATAAACTCGCTGTTTGACAGAGGGTTGACTTTCTGGCATACTAACGATGTGGGTAACTATGCCCTATCCAATTCAATCATCTAAGGAGTTGATATGCTGACCCCAGGAATGTACACGGGTTTCAGGCTTCCCAACGGTCTTATCCCGAAAGGCTTGCAGGGCAACAATCAGCAGAGGGAAAACGACTGGCTGAACGATGAAACCTATCTATCCTATATGTGGCGCTTGTACGACTTGGCTGTTTCCGTGTTCGAGTGGAAGAACCTTCCTCGCGGAATAAACGAGCGCATGATTGAGCGTTGGCTTCTTGCGAACGGAATGTGCCTGTTCGTTTACGATGAGGCAATCAAGGATGACCCCGACCAGCGTTCGCCAGACGGTTACGCGATGCTTCGGATGGTGATGAACGGCGCTTTCGACATTTACAACATCCCCAAGCAACGTCAGGCGTACACAGTTGACCCCAAGCACAGCGTTATGAACTTCGACATAACCAACTCCGTTATCTGCTTCAACGATAACTTGGGAATACCTACGTTTCTGCAACTTGACCTTTACGCCAAGATTCTGTGGCAATGCGAACGCAGCGTGTACACGAACATAGCGCAGCAGAAAACGCCTAGAATCGTGAAATGTTCGGAGAAGCAGCGCCTATCGCTTCAAAACCTGTTCGCGCAGGTTGACGGCTTCATGCCCGTATGCTGGGCTGACAAAGACCTTGACTTGTCAGGAGTTGAGGTGTTGGACACGGTAAGCCCTTACGTGGCTGACAAGATTCAGGTTGTCAAACACCAGATATGGAACGAAGCGCTCACCTATCTGGGCATCGAGAACACGAATACCGATAAGAAGGAGCGAATGGTTTCCGACGAGGTGCTGGGAAACATGGGGGACGTTGAAGCCCAACGATTCACGCGACTTAACAGCCGCAAGCAGTTCTGCAAAGAGGTCAATGAAATGTTCGGGCTTGACATTGACTGCGATTTCCGTTCGGGTATGTACATTCGCACCGACAAAGAAGGAACCGTGCCCGTCGAAGGCATGCAATCTGGTTCTATTGACAAGGGTGGCGATACTGGATACGGCGGTGGTTCATTGTGGAAAGCATTGAAACGTGCATTGAAAGGAGGTGACTAAATGAGCAAGTACACCACGCAGCTTAGGTGGATTGTCGAACAGACGCTCAATGATGCAGGAAAGCCTTTGACGGAGGATAGCTGGCCTTTCGCCTACAAGACGCTCGGCCTTGACGATTACCCTTTGTTCGATGAAGCGTACAGGGAGACGTTGAACAACAAAATAATCCGTCACTACTACACCCGCGAGATAGGCGCTGAAACGGTGGGAAGGTTCCGCATGTTCATTCGCGATGCCATGCACCTTATCATGCCCTACTACAATCAGCTTTACGAATCGGAGCGCTTGGCAAAGGGAATGGAGCCGTTGGGCGACCGCAACTTGCAGCACACAGAACACGCATGGGGAAATGCGTCTAACAAGGGCGAGAACAGCAGCCAATCGAGCGCTAATCAGCAGAACGTCTATCAAGACACGCCCCAGAACGAAATGATACCCACGCAGATTAAGAACCTGCAATACGCCACCAACGTGACCATCGACGAAGATAGCGCAAACGCTACTGGAACGTCGAGCAGCAGCGGCGAGTACGACAACATGGTGGAGCGAAAGGAAACTGGTTATTCGCGCCCTCAATCCGAACTGTTGCAGCTTTATCGCGACACATTCCTGAACATTGACAACACCATCGTCCATGATGTAGAATTGGCTCAATGCTTCATGACTATCTGGTAAAGGAGAAAGATATGGCTACACCCGTACCCAAGCCCCCTGTTCTACCGTTCCCCGACACTCTAACGCCTTTCCGTTACTTCTGCCAACGTGTCCTTCCAGCGGTTTACGGAGACGAAATCTCGTATTACGAGGTTCTTTGCAAGGTCACGCAGTACCTTAACGAGACGATGAAGAACGTTAACGAACTGAACGACGATACGCAGAAACTGTATCAGTACGTATCCGAGTTGTACGAACTGTTCAACCAGTTCATGGAAAGCGGCTTCGATTACTACTATGCAGAGCAGGTCATCAAATGGATTGACGACCATCTTACATGGATATTCACGACGCTTGTAAGGCAGGTTTATTTCGGTCTTACTCTTGAAGGATACTTCGTCGCGTATATCCCAGATGGATGGTCTGACATTGTTTTCGACACGGGTGCTGATTACACTCTCGACACCTATGGTCGGCTTATACTAAGATGGGACGCAGATTCCCCGTACACCGTCAATCAACTGGCGGAGAAAGTGAGGTAAACATGGCTGTTCGCGAGTATGTAGGTGCGCGGTACGTTCCTCTGTTCGCAGACCCGTTGCAATGGAGCAACACTAGAACCTACGAGCCTTTGACCATCGTTGCTAATCAAGGCAACAGCTACACCAGCCGTCAGTTCGTGCCTACTGGCATCGACATTTCAAACGAGGACTTCTGGGCGCTCACCGGCAACTACAATGCGCAGGTCGAACAGTATCGGCAGGAAGTCGCCGGGTTGAAATCGAACGTGAAAGAGTTGGGTGACACCCTTAAAACAACCCAAGGGGACTTGTCTGCTTTAACGGTCAGGGTGGAGGCGCTGGAGGGGTTGACGGTGACCCCCGAGCAATTCGGCGCGAAAGCCGATGGGATGACCAATGCCCTGGCGGCGTTCAAAGCGCTCGGGGCGTACTTGGAAGGCAAGTCGGGCATCAAAGTCGACATGAAATCAGGCGCAACGTATTTCATCTCATTCCCCGACGATGCGGCAGACTTCATAGCGTTGAATGTGACCAATGTCGACAACGTTGATATTGCGGGAAACGGTTCGTTGGTTCACGTTGCGTCTAACGTGAACACGAAGTACTTCGTGAACATCGCCAACAGCACCAACGTTTCAATACATGATTTCACCGTTTACAGCGAGTTCGACAAACCGTCGCAGGCATTCGGCGATCATTCGCGCGAGAACCCCATTGGTTCGAACATCAATCCAATCGTGTTAACCAACAACGACGTCAAGAACGTGAACATTCATCATATGCGCTTTCGCTACGTCTCCGTTGCCATCGACTGCATAAAATTGCAGGCAGTGAACACAAGGTCGCAAGGGTTGACTGTGACTGATTGCGTTTCAGAATACCACGCAATGTTCTTGTTCGCCAACAGTTACGATAACATCAACGTGAAAGGATGCAAGTTAACTGGTGCGTTGAAGTACGGGGACGGTGACCACTCGTTTTACTTCAGGGGCAAGGTAGACCAGGTGTCGATTAGCGGGATAGAGTCTGATAACGACACGTATTTTGGTTCTGACATTCTGTTCTACCCTGAAAACCCAAATGAGACGTACGATTTCGTGACTTTCATCGACAACTACAAATGCACAGGAAACGCGTTCATTGCCGCGTATACTGGTGGAACCATATTCGTCAACGACTACGTGTTCGTCCAAGCCGATGAAAGCGCACATGCGTCGTCCACCAATTATCCGGTTTTTGGGATTCGATCAGCTACCACTATTATTGCAAGCAACGGGAGTGTGATTAATAAAAACCTAGTTTACGGCACGAAAGGCAAACTTATAGTGGACAACGTGAACATGGTTAATTCCACATATGCGGTGGTTACCCTTCCCAAGAACGCTAACATTGAGATAACCAACAGTGTGCTAGAGGCTCCTACGTTGGTTCTATCCTCCGAGAAAGGCGCGCCCTCCGCTAGCGTCGTTGTAAGGAATAGCAAGTTTACGAAGACCGCTTCATCTCAAAACTATGCCATAGGCGCGCGCGCCCTGAACACGGTTGTGGAGGTATACGGGTGCGAAGTGGATCTGGGAGCCGGATGGTCGCTGTTTTCCAATAATGGGATTGAAAGCGTTTGCTTCGCCAAATTGAATGATGTTTACAACGATGCGGGAACCGCCGTCATAGGAACGCTAAGCAGTTCAAGCAAGGCATATGGCAACTATTTGAATGGCACGCTGCCGGTGGTCACCAATGCCTGATAACCCAGCGGACAAGGGAAACCCGAACGTTTTCACAACCTTCAAAGGACGCTACCTTCTGGTAGCGTCCGCTGGGCAAGTTGTGGACACTGACGTTGTTATGCTTTCGTGCACTAATGATGTTCAACCTATCGGCGATTGGACATTGACTGACTACACGGCTAATGAACCTTTCGCCAAGTTGCCTGATGAATGCAAACCGGGTAAAATAGTAAAAGTGCCTATTGTCGTGAATGACGGAGAAGATAGAATCGTCGTTATGACAGTCAATGCAGACGGTGCTATGGCGCTTCCATCCGATTACGCTTCGGCAACCGTTTACTTATCTGGCATCAACTTCAACATATCCGATAACTGGTACTAGGAGGTACTATGGACTTTCCACTGATTGGACTTTCAGAACAGATGATGTGGGCGATTATCGCTTGCCTTGTAATGATGGTTTTCGACATCATCACAGGTTTCATGGCTGCATGGAAGAACAAGGATATTCAGTCAACCAAGATGCGTGAAGGATTGTTTCACAAAGGAACTTTGATTCTGCTGATAATCCTAGCGTGGCTGTGTGAACTGTTCGTCATGCACGTCCCAGACCTAGGAATAACCATCCCTCTTGTTATTCCTGCTTGCGTTATTATCTTCGCAATGGAGTTGGTTTCAATTACAGAGAACGCCGCAGAAATCAACCCCGAACTTAAAGATTCAAAACTGCTAAAACTGTTCAACGTATCTAATGATGCGGAGGGCAACCATGCTAAAAGGAATTGACGTATCAAGCTGGCAGGGTGACATTCAGCTTCAGAACATGCCCGTTGACTTCGTGATAGCAAAGGCTACACAGGGAACAGACTATGTGAACCCGTACTGCGACCCTGTTATCCAGCGTTGCATTAGCAGCGGTAAGCTATGGGGATTCTATCACTACGCCAAAGCCAATGATGCCGTTGCGGAAGCCGATTACTTCATAGAGAATACGATTAACTATTTCAACCACGGCATTCCTGTTCTTGACTGGGAGGAAAACCAAAGCGTTTCATGGGTCAACAAATTCGTTAGACGTGTTCATGAGCGCACTGGTATATGGCCTTGGATATATGCCAATCCTTGGCGCTTCAATCAGGGAGGTGCGGAATCTAACTGCGGAAGGTGGATTGCATCATATCCAGCAGTAACGAACCCGTCTCTTGATTATGACCCTGGCGATGTTCCGCAAACCGATGGTCTTGTGGTATGCTGGCAGTACGCATCCGACGGAGTGGTTAGCGGTTACAGTGGAAACTTGGACGTTAACCACTTCTTTGGAGACGAGACGGCATGTGGTCTTTATGCTGGCTTTTCCACCAGCAATCCACCTTCTGTGGAAAACCCGAAATCTTCGGTTCTTGAAAATGATGAATACAGGGTTGAAATCACCAAGAAGTAATGGTAAAATGGGTATGCGCCGCAAAGGTAAGCTGGTGTCTTGAATGCGTGGGGCATACCCTGATACGGTACACGCTTCAATACGGAGAGAAGCCCGCTCTGTGCCATCCCTTTCGGTTAGCAACCCTTGTTTCAGGCGCGTCGCTTGCATTGCATGATGGCGCGCCTACCTGTATAAGGAGTGATATTGTCTAAGTTCTGGAACATACCGCAAGCAGCAAGCTACAACTGCCTGTTCAATTTCATCCTTGGCATTCGCGGCGCTGGAAAGACCTACGGTCTGTTGAAGTACCTTACAGAGCGTTATCAGAAGAACGGTTACCGCTATATGTACGTCCGTCGTTCCGAAGAGGAGTTGAAAACTCTGACCACGCAGAAATCAGGGCGTATCTTCAACCACGTGCAATGCGAGTTTGAGGGTCATGCACTATGGGCGGAAGCCAACGTTCTTCACATTGACAAAGAGGTATGTGGATACGCACAAGCGTTGTCTACAGCACGCAAGATGAAGTCTGATGCGCTTGATAACGTTCGAGACATTATATTTGACGAGTTCATCATAGACAACACCACATCGCAGCAAAGATACCTTCCAGACGAGGTAACCGCTTTTCTGGAACTGTATGAATCGGTTGCACGTCCAGGTGCTAGGGACTACGATGTTAGATGTTGGTTCCTCGGAAACGCCATCGCATCGACCAACCCGTACTTCGATTACTTCGGGCTTGAAATGCCGTACAAGTCAGATATATACAGACGGGGTGACTTCATGGTTCAGATGGTTGCACCGCCTGAACTTATCGAAGCAAAGAAGGCTACAAGATTTTATCAGGCAATCGAAGGTTCAGCCTATGCCGCCTATGCAGCTGAAAACAAGTTCCTGCGTGATAACCCTCACTTCATAGGAAAGAAGGGTAAAGACGCTGAATACCAGTTCACGTTCATATACTACGATGACATGATTGGCGTATGGCGTGACTATAGAAATGGCAGATATTATATCAGCGATGATGTTGACAAACAGTGCCGTTTAGTGTATGCTACTACTACAGAAACACACGAACCGAATACATTGCTTTTGAAGGGTTTCAAGAACAGCGTGCATTTGAAGAACTTGAAGAACGCTTATGACTTGGGTTGTGTATACTACGAGAATCAGAGACTTCATAACTGGTTCAAAGATATTGTAAGGATGGGGCTGTGAATGGCTGAACTTATCACAATCAACGCGACCAAAGCGAATGGTCAGGAAGTTGCTTACATCGGAACCGTAGGTGATGATGGCTACGTTTACTTCAATGATTCGATGTTCTACCGATTCAAACCAGAAGGAACTTGGGAAGAAAACCTTTATGTTCTCAATCGTTGGAGACATTCATGGATGAAATGTTCGATGTTCACCAAGTTGAGCGCACAGAACTTGAACGCTGGTAGCGGTTCTGTAGCGCCAGGCGGTCAAGGTGTTGAGGATGCAATTAAATGGGCGCTTGCAATAGCACGTGATAACAGTCACGGCTATGACCAAGGTTCTCGATGGGGGCCTGATTATGACTGTTCAAGCCTAGTGTATGAAGCGTTCCGTGTTGGTGGAGGTTTTAACTTACCTGTTCATAGTGGATATACAGGTTCGATGGTAGCAGACTTCACAGCAGCAGGGTTTACATGGCTTGCTGGTGTTGGAAACTCTTCATCACAGCTACAGAGAGGTGATATTCTGCTCAACATTTCTTCTCATACAGAGATATACCTTGGCGAGAACATGAATGTTGGTGCGCACATTAACGAGTTCGGGGGTATTACTGGCGGTCAGCCTGGTGACCAGACTGGTAATGAGATTAGTGAAAGCGGATACTATAGTTTTCCTTGGGATGGAGTGTTAAGATATGGATAGTATACCGTGGATTATCGGTGCTTTTGTACTTGGTGTATGGTTTGGGTTCCTAGTTTGTGCTATACTGTGTGCTAGAAGGAGTGATGAAGATGGAATGGATTGGTAATGCAATCGCAGTGGCATGGGTGCTTACATGTCTGCTTGGATGTTGTCTTGGAATTGCTCACTTTGTCCTGTACTACAAGGACTTGAAGTGGCAACGTGAGAAGTATCTATGGGAGTATATCGACAAGAAATACGATGTGCTTCTGGTTGAGAAGGAGAGCAATGATGAAAAAGCGTGAGGTATACGAGATTGCTGAAGATGTGCTGTGGGCTAGGTTCATTTGGCAGCTAATTGTGGTTGGTGCTTCTATCGTTGGTATTGGATTAGCTGTATTGGCGGTGATGTTTCTGTGAAGGCTTGAAGAGAGACGGTTATTGTGGCGTGTATAGTTGCTGGAATAACTGGTGTGGTGGGGATTGTGTTATGGTTGCGTCGTATGACAG
>OGGH01001718.1_pt1 | contig 12980 bp, 8 predicted proteins | sample 1571161 | NCBI WGS metagenome assembly OGGH01 (sample SAMEA2582053, study PRJEB24529) | metagenome | biome: Human gut stool | place: China | collected 2011 | reverse complement strand
TGTGCGTACAGACCAATGCCTGATGCCCCGGAAAATTTGCTTTTGCGTATTCCAGTCCAAGCTCCTGTGCCCGTTTCCCCGTCAAGCAATTTTCTGTGCTGTCCTGTGGGTCAAAGCTGATGATGTAATGATGGCTTTTGATTTCATTCTTATTTTTGTTCTTCTGATATTCGCGGTTCAGCTGCTGGCAGGCCGCATCAAAGGAATAGGGTTCACAGTTCAGGCCGTCCAGATAAAACTCATCCCGCATAATACGATTTCCGTTTTGGTCAAGGATCGGAGTTTTCCGAAGTTCGTCATGCTTGAAAATCAGATATTCCAGCGCAGCACCATAGTTGGAGCTCTTACTTGCGATGTGCTTTAAGATTGCCATAATTCTTTCCTGCCATTTCTGCGACTTGCTCCCGCATTTCAAAAATACAGGAAATTGCATGGTTGATGTTTTCGAGCATAGCGCGCGACTGGATACCGCCGCTGTTGAAGAACGCCGCGATCTGGTTCAGATTATTCCCGATGGCGGCAAACTCCCGTGTGATGGCTTCAATTTCGTCCGGGTGGACATAGAACACATACGAGGTATTCACGCGGCCTTTCATCAGCATCTGCGCTGTAAATTCAGAGAGGGTCATTCCGGCATCTTCTGCCTGCCGGTGTAAAAGTTCATGTACTACTTCTGTTACTCGTGCGGAGATTACTTTTGTCTTTACGATAGATTTCACTTTTTTCTTCGTTCTTGGCATGGGGTCTCCTTTCCAAAATCAAGAATTTGATTTTCCCGGCAGTGCATCTGCACTCCGGCTGTGACCCGCTGCAGCAGGCCACCAATGGGCAAAATCATGTGATTTTGCACGATGTGAGGGTATGGGGAGCGCAATCCCCATCAAGATGCCGCCGTGGAGAAACTGCCCGTAGGAGCGGTTTCGTATACAAAGGCGAATCTTGCTCTTAACCACTGTCCACTCTGTCCCAGCCCGTTCCTGCCCGATTTTCTCCGGCGTATTTTCCGGTAAGACGCGCAGAATGCACATTCAGTACCAGAGGTATCCTGCTGGGGTGGCTCATGCGATTTTCAAGGTGCGATGTGACTTTGTAAGGAATCGGGGAATTTCATCAGTGATACCGTAGTGAATTGGCTTACTTTTGAAAACACTTCCTATACCCTATACAAACTTTAAGGGGTGTTTTTAAACCGGGTCTTTTGAAAGTTCAAAGAAAATTCATTTTTCCAACGTTCCCCTCTACCTATAACAATCTAAAATGGATTTTGGGCAACCAGTTTTTCAAATTTTGTTGAACTACCTAATTTTAGAACATAGATTTTGTTTATTTTCCACTCATAAAACTAGAGGAAAGCCGTTTCACAAAAGATTTTGAAGGCCCCTACACTAATAGGAATCCGCAGGGCTGTTTTAGAATACAGTTTTGAAAATTTCACAATTTTGGGCAAAAAGAAAAACGGCAAAGCGAACCAAAATCCACTTTACCGTTTGACTGTATTATAATTTTTTGCTGATTAAAGAATTCACCCTACTTAAACCACCATCCATCTTTTCCTTTCGTTACATTTCCACCGCCCATTTTGAAATGAAACAAGATTCCCGTGTTTTTAGCCTCTGCGACAAGCGAATCAAGTTCATGCCCACCAATAATCCAGAGCGCACCACCGTTAGAACGCTTATCGACATAGTGGACATTTCGATTTTTCAAAAAAGTCAAAATATCTTCTGATGAAATATCCATACCGGGCATCACTTGCTGAACAGCCTCGCCTTGCGATTCGTTCTTCACCTTAGAGGTGGGTGCCTTTTGGGATTTTGCTGTGGAAGATTTTTTAGGCGTCTTTCGTGTGGCAGCTTTTTGCGGCGGTACGACCTCAACCGCAGGAAGTTCAGGTTCAACTCCCGGAACATCGATTATGGTTTGCTCTACTACGGCCTCCATCTGCACCGATGAACCCTTTTCCTCATCCTGTTTCGGGACAATACTCTTCGGGTCAAGAGCAATCTGAATAGTTTCCAAGTCGATAGAATCGTCCTCGCTATGCTTACTTTCGATGATTTGAGCAGCACGAAGTTTTACTCGGCTCAACAATTCAGAGGAGCGTTGTTCGCCGCTGTTGCTGCCTTCAGCAGTTTCCGGCTCAATACCAAAAGCTGTAAGTTCGGAAACAACACGTTCCATCGTTTCCTCTGGAGCGCGATAATACTCGCTGCCACGAATCCGAATGAAGCGCCAGCCCAATCTTTCCAGAATTGTCTGTCGTTCCATATCCTCCCGGACTTTTTCTTCGCCGCTGTGCCAACGTTCGCCATCACATTCGATAGCCACCATCTTTTTACCACACAGCGCGACCATATCCAAACGATACGCACCGACCTTCCATTGCTGGACAAGGTGATACCCACGATCAGAAAGGTTCGTAGCGACTGCCAATTCAAACGGCGATTCGGAATGCGCTTCGATTTCGGTATGCTGAACATCCAGCGCATGAGGGTTCGCGGCGTAGTCGATCAACCGCTTCCGCATATCACCCGGTTTCAAATCATTTGCAGCATCAAGTGAATGTACTACCCAAAGCTGATCTCTTGCACGGCTGGCGGCAACATTGTAGCGTTTCCGCATGGCATCATCCACACCGAATCCCATCATAGACAGAGGCCCCGTTCCATCACCACTATCGACTAGACTAAGGAATACCACATCACGCTCATCGCCTTGGAAATTCGCTGAATTTCCGCAAAGAATATTCCGCGAAACGATTTCCTTTGCGTCAATTTCCTGCTCAATCTCACGCTGGATAATCTTGACTTGCTCATCACCTAACAAGGAGATCACACCAAATGTTTTCCCTTGGTATTCGTCCTGCTCCATGCAGGCTTTCATCAGAGCAACAATAGCTTCGGCTTCTTTGGGATTTGTCTTGAACCGCCCCATACGTTGACCATCGGCCACACGATAATTGACCACTGCCGGAAGGAGCGTACTGCTGCTGGCATCCCGAAGTGGCTTGATTTTGTAATCATAGGACAGCATATTACTGAATCCAATGATTTCGGGTACACAACGGAAATGTTCTCGGAGCATCAAGGGTTGGAATGTCGTGGTGGCAATGTCATAAATGGACGTTTTAGCGTTATACAGATGAGAGTTTGGGATTTTGTCGTGCAGATACATCTGTTCCAATGCACTCATTTTATCCGTATCTGTGCCGACTGCCATTGGGCTGACCTGCTTATCATCGCCCACAATAATCAGCTTTTTGCCCATATATAGAATAGCCAGCGAAGAAACATCCGATTGACTGGCCTCATCAATGATAACAATATCGAACTGATTCTCTTTAGGATTCAGACTTTCCAGCGCACGGCTGATCGGCATAATCCAACATGGAACAGCTACTTGGCACTTTGACATTAGCTCGCGCGCCTTAGCTTTCAAGGCCGGCGCGGTTTTGCCCGTACCCTTGCCGATTCGCTTGACGGTCTGCTTCCAACCTTGCAGAGCTTGTTTCATGTCAATGTCGGCTTCCGTTCTGCGCAAGAGGTGATACCACCCACACTTTTCCGCATATTCTGCTGTGATAGACCGATATTCTTTACTAAGCCGCAAACTATCAGCTTGAAGCTGCTCAAAAGGTTCTTTTGTGATTTCATCAATTCGGCCGGAAAGCTGCTTCCACTTCCACGCATCTTCAATCGTATCTGGAACAGTATCCGAACCATGGATTCCATCTCGATTTTGGATTGCGTCAGCCCACTGCGGTGCAATCGGCTTCAAAATGCTGAGCATCTCCATTCGGCTTCGCTGTAAAGCGTACTTGCCGTACATTTCTTCCAGTAGGGAGAACGTATCCATATATTTTTGCGCGTCACCGTCTGTAATTGCACTTGCAAGCGTAGTGCAAAGAGTGCTGTTCACACGCTTATCGGAAAGCAGTAAGTTTTTGGTCTGCCGGAGAAGAGCTTCTCGTTCACCCAAATCAAGAATAAGAGAGCAAACATCACACAGCTTTGGAATGGTCTGCTCAACTGCACCAAGGATCTTAGAGGTTGCAGACAGGTCGGAATCCAAAGTGCTAATACCAAATATCTGATCAGCTGGAATTCCAGCCGCCATCAGCTTCTCGCTCAGCTTTGCATAGTCATCCTGATACCAGTTCAGATACTTCTGGATGTGTGGAATCCAGTTGTGTGCAATGCGTTCAGGAGAAGACGCATCCAATTCAAAGAATTTTGGAACGCCTTGCGTTGCAAGCAGTTCGTCCCAATAAGTCGCACATTTCTGGCGTACTTCCTTTAATTCGATAGCATGGAGCACCAAGTCACAGTCTGCCACAGACTGTGCCAATTTACTGTTGATTTTTACGCTTTCATGTGCAGCAACATAGTCTTTATGGAACATCCGGGTAAGTGTCGGAATTTTTCCATTGGGACCAAGCACAGTTTTAAGAGCCTCAAATGAGGTTTTTAAGTCACTTGCATTATCAGGCTGTACAAAAACGATCTCCACACCGAATTGTTCTTCAACCAGCGTTTCTGCATAGCGGCAGGTTGCTTCAATCTGCTCGATCAGCAGCTCCCAGTGATGGAGATACGAGCCGCCATTTTTGCCGTCTACTGCTGCGGACTTCATCCATGGATCGATTGCCGAAAACTCATGAACGTATGCAGAGAGTGCTTGTAGTGCATCACGCTTTGGATAAAAAATTGTGAACTGCCCATTCAGACCATCAACATCAATCAGTTTTTCAATCGGGCGATTGTGAATAGTCCATCCCTTGAGCTGTTCAATTTGCTTTAGCCGATCTTGCATGGAGCGCATTTCGGTCTGAATGCGATCAAATTCTGCCGGAGGCAGCAGATTAGAGGGATCGGGAAGATCCGCTAAAAGTTCTTCTTCATCCGATTCGGACACTAATCGATTGCTTCTATACAGTTCCGTTAGCTGCTCGAATGTCAGCGGCAAAGGAGTATCCAGACGCACCTTGCCCGGAATATAAGACAAATCGTCCGCATGAGCTAACACGAACTCTGCAGCCTTAGATGGAGAAAATTCTTCTCCATTGTACACAATACAGCTGCATTCCTGATTCAGAATCGCAAAAATCTTACGCCGAACATTGGCAAGTTGGTCAATGACCTCCTTGCGCTCCCCGGCAAGGCGATTCATTTCGCGCTGCATCTCATGGGAAGTGGTCTTGGACATATAATCGGTGATGCCATCTACCGAACGCTCCATATCAAGGTTAGAATCATCCAGAATCGACACGCACAGGCTTTGCAGCCCCGGTGCAACTTTTTCTTTCAGAACACTCAAAGCCTTTTTGGTATGGCTCGTCACCAGAACACTTTTGCCCTGTGCGAGAAAATGCCCCATCAGGTTTGCAATGGTGTGAGTTTTGCCAGTACCCGGAGGCCCCTGCACCAGAACAGCATTGTATTGCTCGATACGATGTGCGATTTCCAGCTGCTCTTTGTTGGCCTCTTTGGAAAGTAAAACATCGACACTTTCACCGCCAACAGCTGCAAGCTGTTCCTCAATGGATTCTTCGCCATCATCTTCTGGTAAATCAATTTTTCCACCGCTTACAATGTCAGAGATCGGCGCAGGAACAAACCCGGTCTGCTGGATGTTCTCGATAATTTTTTCGATAGCTTTCGGAGTGCCATCCAATCTCTTACGGACTATATAGCAGGGCTCAAGATACAGAAGCAACCGATTCTTCTTACTCCAACCAGCTGGAACACCCACTGCGGAGAAAATGCTGTCCGATGAAAGCTGACGTACCAGTGCTTTTAAGAAGTCCGGCGTACTTGTTCTGTCCAACGGATGATAGTCATTTGCGCGCAGATCATCGTTGAGGTGATTGATAGCATCCAAATTGATGTCTTCCATCATCTGAAACAATACAGAATAGAGTTCGGAAGAGCTTTCTGTATCATGGATGGAGATGACATTCTCCATTGCGTCATACTCAAGCTGCACACGATGAGTCAGCACAGGATGTGCAATATCAGGGTTCTGCGCATCACGAAACATACCGTTCGCTACAATGATTTCTTCGGTTTCGGCTTCTCGCTGCAACTCAAAATAGAGCTGGTACAAATCTGTAAACAACTCTCGCGTTTTTTCAATGACATGTTGTCTGTCTGCCCATGCAGTGCGCGGAACTTGCCAATTCTGATAGGCAGCTACTCTTTCGGAATTATCCTCAAATTGCTCAACGGCAGCATCTTCTTCTGAGAGTTCTTCCGTATCAGGACTTTCAGAGGTAATGTTTCGTTCAGGCATTACATCTGCTTCTGTATGATAATCGCCCCAACCAGATACCAGCCAGTCCGCAAAAAGTTCATCTGGAATCGGACATTCTTCAAATTCAGGTTTTCGGATGGAAAGCAATAAATCATCCGCTGTTTCACTTTCTTCCTCTACCCGATCTCGATAGGAAACATTGATGTACTCTGAAAAAACAGGAATATCGGAAATGGCAAGATGCCATGGGTAATCTCTAATATTCAAAACGACTTTTTGTTTGAGTTTGTTCAACTCCTTGATAAACTCAAACAGAGAAACCGTCTTTTCCTGTTCCGATAAAGTTTGAACTTCCTTGACCTCCAACACCAACACCTCCGAACCTCTCCATAAAATTCTTTCAGAAACAAGTATACGCTATTTATTTGCTAAGGACAAGCTATGAATCAAGGGAACTGCGAAATCTTTCAATAGAAAAGCAGATATACCGCCTGTTCTGCAGTATATCTGCCATCTTTCTCTACTAATGATTTACGTTTTCAACTGTAAATTTATATGTAGTCAAGTTCATCGGCCAACTTCTGTCCATAAAAACAATACCTCTGTACATACCGCCTGGAATCCAGTATGCACAGAGGTGTTTCGTCAATTAACCCTTAGGCGGATATGGATCGTGTCCGTGAGAATCTTTAGCGCGAATCTGCCCATTGCACCCATGGATTACGAGTTCCGACCCTTGATTACGCGAAATTTCACGTCCGATGTTGATAGCCTCCCTTTGCGTGTTGGTGCGTACTGTCGCACGAGAGTTGCCTGCACCTTTTACCTGCCAACCACCATTGGGATGCGGCGTTACATGCTGATCTTTTCCCATCTTCAGAACCTCCTCACACATGACGCAAGCACAGGAGATTATCTTTACCAGAACCGTTGGGCTCTGACTTAACGTACTTCTCATTGTTCTTGCTCAGTTGCGGGATCAAATTGGGGTAGGGGCGGATGTTTACCTGAATAGTTTTGGGGTGTTCCTGCAGATAATCATATAGAGCTTCTTTTTTAAAGAGTCCCGGATTAGTGCAACCCTCCACATAAATGGAATCAATTTCCGTAAGCTTAGGGCTGTCAGGATTACTGCAACTTGCTTTCAAACGAATACCAGTAGCTTTCATCTGCTACTCCTTTCTCCTAAATAGTTAGGAATCCAAAAAGGTGTATAAAATCATATAATGTAGCAGACAATAGAAAAAAGCCGGCTCATATGGGTCACATTTTGTAATTTTCCCATATTGAACCAAGCCTTAAATTGTGATATACTATAACACGACCTAAGTGTATGTAGGATCACATATTTAAAGCTTGATTCTATGAGACACAGTTGACAGCACAGTGGATTCCAGCCATTGTGCTGTTTTTCTTTGCCCACTTCACAACTTATTATACCATAGGCTGAATTGTACGTCAAGAAAAAAGTTAGCACTCTCATCTCTCGAGTGCTTTTTTTATCTCAGTCTGCTGTACTGTCCGTAAAAGCTCTTGTAAAGATGTACCGTCTTTCGACTCGTCATACCGAAGCTTGACAATCAGCTTCAGTCGATTTCCCATCTTTTCATAAATTTGAAGCGCATTTTCCAGCGTGGTGATGCTTTCTTGATCAGCCGTTGCCAGCATCATCTTCATCGCAACAATATACTGGTTCAGTGCATTCGAAAAAGTCACGGACTCAAACGCCCTGCTTAGAACCTCTTCTTTCGAAAGTTCATCACCGTCTTTATCTGTAACTTCTCGAGAATACTTCGCCGCAGACAGAATCACTTTTTTGGCATCCTCGCTAAGAGCCTTATCGTAGATAAACTCTGGTCCGATTCCAAAATACATCGAGAGCTTTTCACGGTTTGCTGCTGAAGCCACCGAATTACCATTCTCCCAATTTGCTACAGTCATACGGTTAACTGAGAGAGCTCTAGCAACTTGCTCTTGTGTTGCTCCATACAATTCACGGATTAAACGGAGATTGTTTATGGTAGCCATTGAACATTCCTCGCTTTCCTTTATTATAATATCACTTTTGCGATGCTAATTCAAGCTATTTTTTGATATTTTTTGCAATTCAAAAAGCACCCCTGCCAATCTATGTGTCATCGCACATTTCATTGGCAGGGGTGCTTGTGTTTATTGTAGGCTGCTTTCCATTTTACTGATGCAAATTATCAAATTGGGTGGTAAGTTGGTGGTAAATCCACGTTGCTACAGTATCGCGCATCTAGCTTTTTAACGTAATAAAGCCGATTTTTGTATCTTACTGCTCAATCGGCTTCATCGTGGGGAACAGCAGCACGTCACGGATAGAAGCGCTGTCCGTCAGCAGCATGACCAGACGGTCAACACCGAAGCCGAGGCCGCCCGTGGGAGGCAGACCGTACTCCAGAGCGTTGACGTAGTCGTAATCGACCTGTGCCTTGCAGTCGGGCTCGATGGCCTTGCGCTCGGCGACCTGCCGCTCGAAGCGGCCCTTCTGGTCGATGGGGTCGTTCAGCTCGCTGAAAGCGTTGCCGTACTCGGTGCAGTCGATGAAGTACTCAAAACGCTCGGTGAAAGCGGGATCATCCGGCTTGCGCTTGGCCAGCGGGCTGATCTCGACGGGGTAATCATAGATGAAGGTGGGCTGGATGAGCTTGTCCTCGACGAAAGCGTCGAAGAACTCGGCCAGGATGGCGCCCTTGGTGGGAACCTCGGGCAGCTCCACATGGTGCTCCTTGGCAGCGGCGATGGCGTCCTCATCGGTCTTCCAGTCGTTGAAGTCAACGCCGGAATACTTCTTGACGGCCTCGATCATGGTCAGACGCTCCCAGTGGCCCATGTCGATCTGCTTGCCCTGATAGGGGATGACCAGGCTGCCGCAGATCTTCTGAGCGAGGCGCTTATACAGCTCCTCCACCAGGTCCATCATACCGTGGAAATCGGTGAATGCCTGATACAGCTCGATGCTGGTGAACTCGGGATTGTGCTTGGGGTCCATGCCCTCGTTGCGGAAGATGCGGCCCACCTCGTACACACGGTCCATGCCGCCCACGATGAGGCGCTTCAGGTACAACTCGGTCTCGATGCGGAGCACCATGTCCATGTTCAGGCTGTTGTGATGGGTGTAGAAGGGACGTGCGGACGCACCGATCTCGAACGGGGTCAGGATGGGGGTATCGACCTCCAGGAAGCCCTTCTCGTCCAGATAGGCACGGATCTCCTTCAGGATCTGGCTGCGCTTGACAAAGGTCTCCTTGACCTCGGGGTTTGCGATGAGGTCAACATAGCGCTGACGATAGCGCATCTCGGTATCGGTCAGGCCGTGGAACTTCTCGGGCAGGGGGCGCAGGCTCTTGGCCAGCAGGGTGATCTCCTCAGCGCGGGCGCTCAGCTCGCCGGTCTTGGTGCGGAACACCTCGCCCTTGACGCCGATGATGTCGCCCACGTCCAGCTTCTTGAAAGCAGCGTAAGCGTCGTCGCCCAGCTCGTCACGGCGGACGTAGAGCTGGATGTCGCCCTTATCGTCGCGCAGATGGGCAAAGCTTGCCTTGCCCATGACGCGCTTGGACATCAGACGGCCAGCCAGTGCGACCTTCTTACCGCTGTCGGTCTCGTTGGGCAGATCCTTGAACTCTTCCTTCAGGTCAGCAGAGTAAGCATCCTGAGGGAACTTGGTCAGGGTAAAGGGGTCGCGGCCTGCAGCCTGCAGGTCTGCCAACTTCTGGCGGCGCACCTGCACCTGCTCGCTCTCAGACAGGCCCTGTGCGGGGTTCTTCTTCTGTTCTTCCATAATTTCCTCCCGCTTGGCTCAGTTTGCAGAGTGGGTAATGCCCAGCACCTTGTAGTTGACGGTAAGGCCGGTGGGCAGCAGGACTTCGGCGGTGTCGCCGACAGCCTTCTCCAGCAGGGCGTGGCCCACGGGGCTCTCGTCGCTGATCTTGCCGTTCAGGGGGTCAGCCTCGGTACGGCCCACGATGTCGTACTCCTCGGTCTCGTCCTCGCCCTCCATCTGGATGGTGACGTGAGTACCGACAGAGACGTTCTCAACGCTCAGCTCGCTCTCGTCGATGACGACAGCGTTCTTGACCATCTGCTCCAGCTCGGTGATGCGGTTCTCGACCAGACCCTGGGTGTTCTTGGCCTCATCGTACTCGCTGTTCTCGGACAGGTCGCCGTGGCTGCGGGCTTCCTTGATCTCTTCTGCCAGCTCCTTGCGGCGGACAGTCTTCAGGTATTCCAGTTCCTCCTGCATTGCCTTCAGGCCAGCAGCGGACATCTTGATCTCTTGTGCCATTTGGAAATCTCCTTATCTATTTTTTGGGGTACGGCAGAGTGTCATAAAACATAAAACCGCACACGAATGCCATTTTGACTTATTCATTATAATAGCAAGCCGCGGCCTTGTCAATAAAAACTGCCGCCCTGCGGGCCAAAAAGGCCGCAAAAAAGCCCCGCCGACAGAGGGAAGTGCCGACAGGGCTTGGAAAATGTCTTATTTAGTCGTCTGCAGATTCATCCAGATTGCCCAGCTTTCTGGCCTGCTCGACCACGGCGGGAACCAGCATCTCAGGCAGGATCTCGTAGCGGGCGAACTCGGTAGTGAACCAGCCGCGGCCCTGGGTGGTCTGACGGATGAAAGTGGTGAAGTTGGCCAGCTCAGCCAGAGGCACTTCGGCGATGATGGTCTGCAAGCCGTCCTCGTCGGGCTCCATGCCCAGCACACGACCGCGGCGCTTGGTGACGTCGCCCATGATGTCGCCGGTATTGTCGTTGGGAACATGAGCTTTCAGGGTGTGGATAGGCTCGAGGATGACAGGGCCGGCCTCGGGCATTGCGGCCTTATAAGCCAGCTTTGCAGCCATGATAAAGGCCATTTCGGAGCTGTCCACGGGGTGGTAGCTGCCGTCCAGCAGGGTGGCTTTCAGGCCGACCACAGGATAACCGGCCAGCACGCCCTTCTCAGCGGCAAGGCGGACGCCCTTTTCAACGGCCGGGAAGAAGTTCTTCGGCACGCTACCGCCGAACACCTTCTCTTCGAAGACGACCTGCTCGCTGTCGCAGGGCTCGAAGTTGATGACGACATCGCCGAACTGGCCGTGGCCGCCGGTCTGCTTCTTATGACGGCCCTGCTTCTGGCAGGCCTTGCGGATGGACTCGCGGTAAGCGATACGCGGAGCCTCGAGGCCAATTTCCACGCCGAACTTATTCTTCAGCTTGGCCTTGACCACGTCGAGGTGCTGCTCGCCCAGACCGCCGATGATCTGCTGATGGGTCTCGGCGTTGTTGACGTAGCTCAGGGTGGGGTCTTCTTCCATCAGACGGGCCAGAGCGCTGCTGATCTTGCCCTCGTCGCCCTTCTTGGCGACGGTGACAGCCATGAACAGGCTGGGCTTCGGGAAGACGGGTGCGGGCAGCTTGACCACGCGGGAAGCGTCGCAGAGGGTGTCGCCGGTCTTTGCGCTGACCAGCTTTGCCACAGCGCCGATGTCACCGGCACCGATGCTCTCGGCCTCAGTCTGCTTCTTGCCCATAACAGTGAGGGGCTTGCCCATCTTCTCGGTCTCACCGGTGCGGGCGTTGACGAGAGAAGCGCCTGCGGTGATCTTGCCGCTGACGACGCGCAGATAGCTCAGCTTGCCCACGAAGGGGTCGGCCACAGTCTTGAAGACGTAGGCAGCGGTAGGCTCGCTCTCTGCACAGGTCAGCTCGACGGGTTCGCCGTTGGCATCCTCAGCCAGAACGCCGTTGTGCTCCGGGCTGGGCAGCAGCTTATGCATATTGTACAGCAGCATATCCAGAGCCTGCTGGTTGACAGCGCTGCCGCAGAACACAGGGGTGATGAGGCCATCCTTGACGCCCTTGCGCATACCATCGACGATCTCTTCGGTGGTGAATGCCTCGCCGCCGAAGAACTTCTCCATCAGCTCCTCGTCGGAGCCGGCGGCGGCCTCCATCAGTTCGGCCCGCAGGGCCTCCACCTCGTCGGCCATATCGGCGGGAATGGCGCAGGCAGCGGCCTTGCCGCCCTTGACCTCGTAAGCGGTGTTATGCAGCAGATCCACGATGCCCGTGACCTTCTTGTTGCCGTCAATGACCGGGGCCACAATGGGAACCACGGACTGGCCGAACTTGCCCTTCAGAGCATCCAGGCAGGCCTGATAGTCGCTGTTGTCCTCGTCGGTGCGGTTGACGAAGATCATGCGGGGCTTCTTGCCCAGCAGCTTCCAGCTGCGCTCCATACCCACGGACAGGCCGTCCTTGGCGGCACCCACCAGCACGGCGCACTCGGCGGCACGAATGGCGGAAACAGCCTCACCGGAGAAATCAAAGTTGCCGGGAGCGTCCATGACGTTGATGCGGACGTCCTTATATTTGACCGGGGCAAAGGCCAGAGAAATAGAGATCTGGCGCTTGATCTCCTCGGCGTCGTAGTCGCAGACGGTGTTGCCGTCGGCGGTACGGCCCAGACGATCCGTTCCCTTGGTCATGAAGAGCATCTGCTCGGCCAGAGTCGTCTTGCCGGAGCCACCGTGACCCAGCAGGCAGATGTTGCGAATGTCATTGGCAGTCATATACAGTATTCTCCCTTCGTTTGGTACGAATGCGCCGTCCGGCGCAACCAGTCAATAAGGAGAGTATATACTATTTTTTTGCACTTGACAAATACAACTTTCAGCGTCTTTTTTGTGGAAAATGCCGGGAGGCTCAAC
>OGGH01001709.1_pt1 | contig 13043 bp, 8 predicted proteins | sample 1571161 | NCBI WGS metagenome assembly OGGH01 (sample SAMEA2582053, study PRJEB24529) | metagenome | biome: Human gut stool | place: China | collected 2011 | reverse complement strand
GCAAACGGAAAAGACGATCAAACAGTCTGCCGGTTCTGCCGGTAAGAAAACCGTCAAGACTGCCGGGAAAGGTACAGCCAAAGCCGCACAGAGGTCGGTCAAGACCACGAAAACGGCAATCAAGACTACACAGCAGGCGGCAAAGGCGGCGCAGAAAACCGCACAGGCTACGGTGAAAGCATCGCAAAAAGCGGCACAAGCCGCCAAAGCCGCAGCCAAGGCAACAGTTGCTGGTGTGAAAGCTGCCGTTAAAGCAACGATTGCCGCAGTCAAAGCAATCATAGCGGCGACAAAAGCATTGGTCGCTGCTATCGCCGCAGGCGGCTGGGTTGCCGTTGCGGTCATTGTCGTGATTTGCCTGATTGCTTTGATCTGCGGCTCGGTTTTCGGGATATTCTTTTCCGGCGAGGATTCCGGCACAGGAATGTCGATGCAGACTGCCGTGCAGGAAATCAACGCTGATTACAATGCCAAGATGGAAGCGGAGAAAAACTCGGTAGCCTATGATAATATGGAGATCAGCGGCGGTCGAGCCGTTTGGAAGGATGTGCTTGCGGTCTATGCAGTCAAGACGAATACCGACAAGGACAATCCGCAGGAGGTCGCCACGATGGACGAGAGCAAGAAGCAGATTCTCTCGGACATTTTTTGGGAAATGAACTCCATATCCTCCCGCAGTGAAAGCCACTCGGAAACGGAAATAAGCGAAACGGACGACGGAAACGGCAACATCGTTCAGACGGAAACGACAGTCACAAAAACAACGCTTTATATTACCGTTTCTCATTTGACGGTGGATGAGATGGCTGACCTATACGGCTTTGACGCAGAACAGCGGGAATCCCTTGCTGAGTTGCTTAAAGACGAGAACAACTCTATTTGGGCGGCGGTGCTTTACGGTATCCGATACAGTGACGATCAGATCGTCACCGTGGCGCTTTCACAGGTCGGCAATGTAGGCGGCGAACCGTACTGGTCTTGGTACGGCTTCGGAAGCCGTGTGGAATGGTGTGCTTGTTTTGTAAGCTGGTGCGCCGATCAGTGCGGCTATATCGACACCGGGGTTGTGCCGAAATATGCGGGTTGCGTGAACGGCGTCCAGTGGTTCAAAGATCGAGGACAGTGGATCGACGGTTCTGCCGAGCCTGTCCCCGGAATGATTATTTTCTTTGATTGGGATAACAAGGGTTCGTCGGGTCCGCAGGACGGACAATCCGACCACACCGGTATTGTCCAAAAAGTCGAAAACGGTATCGTTTATACCGTTGAGGGAAACTCCGGTGATAGCTGTCGGGTAAACCAGTACAGCGTAGGTCACTACGAAATCCTCGGATACGGGGTACCGCAATATTAAAATAGGTGGCTATGGGCTTTATTGTCCCATAGCCACCTATTTTTCTTTTTTGTTTAGAATTTGATCCGGGATAATTGAGGTGTTCAGCAAATCACCTGGCTCAACCTTCAGCGCATCAGCAATATTAAATAGAACCTCTACGGAAAAGGGTCTGACGATATTCGGTGCTTCGATTGCGCTAAGATGCGAACGGCTCATCATCGCCTCTGCCGCAAGCTGCTCCTGCGACATACCTCGCATTTTACGAAGAACTGAAATTGTGATTCCCAGTTGAATAAATCTATCTCTATTTTTGAAGCCAATTTCTTTGCTCATTTGCTCCACCTCGAATCCATAATAATTATATGTTATTCTCTCTTGACTTTCTGTTCTCGCTGTGAAGCTATTGACTTATATATAGAGCAAAAATATAATAATAAGTGCAGATGAACAATAATATGCTCATTTGCTCTACTGTTATTCTTGGTGGTGTTTGTATGACCTGTTGTTTTATCGGGCATAGGAGAATTAAGCATAAAAAAGAGCTTGCAAGTCGATTGCGGGACAATATTTGCTATCTGCTTGAGCAGGGCGTAGCAACCTTTCTGTTTGGAGATCATTCCGAATTTAATACGCTCTGCTACGAGGTGGTTTCAGAACTAAGAGAAGTTTACCCCAAAATTCGCAGAATACACTATCGGACGGATTATCCTGATGCAGATGCTTATACGATGCAGTTCCTATTAGATGGATATGAGGACAGTATTTGCCCTGACGGAGTTGCTGCTGCCGGGAAAGCTGCTTATGTGGAACGCAATCAAGCTATGATTCAGGCAAGTGACTTTTGCGTCTTTTACTTTAATAACGAATACCTTCCGGCGAGTCGAAAAGAGTCGAAAAAAGCAATAACAAGCTATCAGCCCAAAAGCGGAACCGGGGTTGCCTTTGACTATGCAAAAGCGCACGGAAGAACAATCATTAACCTATACGAAGAAGATGAACACTGCAATTAAGCATCGAATCTATTTGGTTCGTCTTTTTTGTGACATTTATATCCGAAGTCCCGTGCTTTACAACAAACACCTTTTGAGTTATTTGCATCATTGGAGCAGCCGGAAACGGCTGCTTTTCCTTTACGCTGATGAAGGGTGATAAGGTTGTCGAGTTGGCTGAAGTAGTAGGCAATGAGTTGCTGCTCCTTCACTGCTATTGGGTAACTCACGCTTGTTTTTTGAATGTTGCTGCGGCTTAAAGAGAGCACTTTTATGCCCTGCATTAGAGGAAGAAGCTGATGGTGGTAAGCATTGGAATTGAGGTAGTAACCGAGGTACCCCAATGCCATTCTGTTCCGAGGGCGGCACACCATTGTATGTAACCCCGATACTATGGCACTCCCTTGCAAATTACCTATTTCACAGGCTTTTCCGGTCGTTTCATCTTCTGCGGTATCAGCGATAATAACATCACCATCCTGCAATAAAGCCCCATTGAAATCCTCTCGGCATCTATGCGGGATGCGAGGAATATCATCCTTTTGAACATCCAGCACAGAGCCATACTTTATCAGCACATCACCATAATGAACATTCAGGACAGTTCCTTCATCATAACTCAGTTCGGCACGGGAAAGTGTGTTATTCGGGACAGTGCAATCAAACACTTCATCAAACTTACGCTGTTCCCAAGAGGATGTATAAAAAGGATGGATTAGTCGGACAGACAGAGAAATATCCGGGGTTGAATGCAAAAAATGCTGTCGTTGATGAAGGGTGATAAGGTGGTCGAGCTGCTGAAAGAAACCTCCAATAGTCTGTTGTTCTCGCATCGTTGGCGGCATCATCAGCTCCATTACAGCCATTTGCTTTCCCGAAACCTCGACGAAAGTTGATCCAGCCCCAACAAGCTCTCCATATCGTTTTAATTCTTCGGTTCGAGAAAAAATGAAGTAAGAGTCAAGCTCTCCACGATGTGGAACAATGGACTGAAATCCCTGATTAGTACAGCCTTTTCGGGTTAAAATAGCTGTTTTCCCGATCCCTGCACGAGATGTAAACAGGACTGTACCGGGAGGAAGCATTTTGGCTGAACTATTCTCATAACCCAAGCCGGTTATCTTTTTCTGACTCGAATTTGCATAGATTTGATCCGCAATTTCAGCAGGTGCATACCAATCAATATCACCGTCCCAATAGCTCTGATTTCCTGTACTTGGGGTTCCACCACCCACAATGTCAGCAATATCCCCCAACTTACGCTGTTCCCAAGCTATCCGGTCGCAGTCGAGCTTATTCAGGTGTGAAATATGGGAAGTAAGTTTGAAATTTCGGGATTTATGGTTGCTAATTCGGGATTACATGCTATAATATAAGATGTGTTTTAGCACTTACTCGCAGGTTGAGAGAAAGGAATGATACGATGGCTGTAAGCTATAAAAAACTTTGGCACATTCTGCTTGATCGAGATATGAAGAAAAGAGATTTGCAGGAAGCTGCTGGACTCACTAAATACGCAATCAATAAGCTCAGTCGTGATGACAATGTAAGCACTGAAGTGTTGGGGAAAATCTGCTCAGCTTTGAATTGCACGACCGATGACATTATGGAGTTTGTTCCCGACGAGAAGTGAGTCCGTTTTATGGGACACTAATTGTTGTATCATAACAGTGGGGTAGTATGCCCTAAAAAAAGAAAAAGGATGGGTTCACAGGATGAATAAGCAACAGCTTGCTCAGAAAATATGGGCTTCCGCAAACCAAATGCGCTCCAAAATAGAAGCGAATGAATATAAGGATTACATACTTGGCTTTATCTTTTACAAGTATCTATCTGATAAAGAAGTCAAATTCTTGAAGGAAAATGACTATGACGATGAACTTCTGAAAACCGTATCAGAAGAAGATGACGAAACGGTTAAGTGGGTTCAAGAGAATATCGGCTACTTTATTGCCTATAAAGACCTCTTTTCTACTTGGCTCTCGATGGGTAAGGACTTTGATGTTTCAAATGTCCGTGATGCGCTCTCTGCGTTCAGCCGGTTGATTTCCAACACGCACAAAAAGGTGTTTGATAAGGTATTCGATACTTTGCAAACGGGTCTTTCCAAACTTGGCGATAGCTCCGGTTCACAAACAAAAGCAATCAGCGGACTTCTGACGCTGATAAAGGATATTCCTATGGACGGCAAGCAGGACTACGATGTTCTCGGCTTTATCTACGAATACCTTATCAGTAACTTTGCGGCTAATGCTGGAAAGAAAGCAGGCGAGTTCTACACCCCGCACGAGGTATCTCTGCTGATGTCTGAAATCGTTGCAAGCCACTTGAAGGGTAAAAGCGAAATCAAGATTTACGACCCGACAAGCGGTTCGGGATCGTTGCTTATCAATATCGGTCAGAGCGTTGCCAAGTATATGACCGATGACAACAACATCAAATACTTCGCTCAGGAGTTGAAGGAGAACACCTACAACCTGACCCGGATGAATTTGGTTATGCGTGGCATCAAACCGGATAATATCGTCACTCGTAACGGCGATACTCTTGAGGAGGATTGGCCGTACTTTGACGAAAATGATCCGGTAAATACCTATAATCCTCTCTATGTGGATGCGGTCGTGTCCAATCCGCCGTATTCGCAGGCTTGGGACCCGTCCAACAAAGAGGGTGATCCTCGTTATGCTCGTTTTGGACTTGCTCCCAAAGGGAAAGCCGACTATGCTTTCCTCTTGCACGATCTGTTCCATATCAAGCCGGACGGCATTATGACAATCGTTCTTCCCCACGGCGTACTGTTCCGTGGCGGTGAGGAAGGTGAAATCAGAAAGAACCTGATTGAGAATAACCATATCGACGCCATTATCGGGCTGCCTGCAAATATCTTCTTTGGGACAGGAATTCCCACCATCATTATGGTGCTGCGCCAAAAGCGTGAGAACACCGATGTTCTTATCATCGATGCATCCAAGGGCTTTATCAAAGAGGGTAAAAATAACAAGCTCCGTGCGTCTGACATTAAACGCATAGCAGATACCTTTATCAAGCGTGAAAGCGTTACGAAGTTTTCACGAGTCGTCAGTCGTGAAGAAATCCGCAGCAATGATTATAACTTGAACATTCCTCGCTATGTTGATTCCTCCGAAGCTGCCGAGCATTGGGATGTCTATGCGTCTATGTTTGGCGGTATCCCGACAGCAGAAATTGACGAGATGAGCGAATTCTGGACGGCGTTCCCTGCGCTGAAAAAGGCGTTGTTTACCGAGAGTGGCATTCCTTATGTGAATGTGTCTACCCCTGATATTAAGAGTGCCATCAAGAGCCACTCTGATGTGGTCGGGTTTGAGAATGCTTTTAACGCTGCCTTTTCCACTTTCCCGGCATTCCTGAAAGAAGAACTTATCGACCGGATGGGAAGCATCGAAATCTCTAAGGCTGAAACCGTTCTGAGTGCTGATATTTTCGAGCGATTGAAGGAAATTCCACTTATCGACAAATATGCGGCGTTCCAGCTTCTTGACGACGATTGGACAGGTATTTCCATCGACCTCGAAATGTTGCAAACCGAAGGCTTTGCTGCAACAAAGAAGGTCGATCCGAACCTTGTCATCAAGAAAAAGGACGGTAAAGATCAGGAAGTTCAAGAGGGCTGGATAGGTCATATTATCCCGTTCGACTTGGTACAGGCGACTTTGCTCTCCACAGAAACGGACGAGCTTCACGGTTTGGAAAGCCGTTTGGCGGAAATCCCTTCTGAGTATGAGTCTATCCTTGATGAAATGACAGAGGAGGATAAAGAGAGCTGCAACGATGTTCTCACCGAGGAAGGCGATGCTTTCGTTCCGAAAGAAGTATCCAAAAAGATTAAGGAACTGAAGAAAGACCGTTCTCCTGAAAGCGTTGCGCTTCGTACACTCTTAGAAAAGGTAGAGTCTTTGGTCAAGAGCGAGAAAGAAATAAAGGCGGAGATCAAGGCAAAGAGTGCTGCGTTGCAGGCAAAAACAAAGGATACGATTGAAAGTCTGAGCGATGAACAGGCTTTGGATTTGCTCGAAAAGAAGTGGATTGCTCCTCTCATTGAGAGCATTCACAAACTACCTGATACCGTAATCGACAGCTTGGTAAGCAAAATTCAAGCCCTTCAAAACAAGTATGCTACAACTTTCTTCGAGGTCGAACAGCAGATCAGCGAAACCGAAGCAACGCTTTCGGGAATGATCGATGACCTTGAGGGTAATGAGTACGATATGCTGGGACTTAATGAGTTGAAGAAATTGCTGGGAGGTAGTGCAGAATGACGAAAAAATCAGATGCTCCCGCAATTCGCTTCAAAGGATTCTCAGACGCTTGGGAACAGCGTAAGCTCGGTGATATTGGTAAAGCTCGCTCTGGAGTAGGCTTTCCCGATGCCGACCAAGGCGGGGTAACCGGTGTACCGTTCTTCAAAGTATCCGATATGAACTTAGACGGCAATGAGAATGAAATGATTGTTGCTAATAACTATGTTACAGCAGAACAGATTGCTGATCATAGGTGGTCGCCCATTACGGAATTGCCAGCAATTTTCTTTGCAAAGGTTGGAGCTGCTGTGATGCTAAATCGCAAGCGTTTATGCCGTTTTCCGTTCCTTTTGGACAACAACACAATGGCATATTCTCTCAGTCCAACGAAGTGGGACGCAGACTTTGCAAAGGCTCTGTTTGGAACGGTTGATTTGACTTCCTTGGTTCAAGTCGGAGCGTTACCGTCTTACAATGCCGGAGATGTTGAATCAATGGGAATATATCTGCCGAGCCTTTTTGAGCAAGAGCAGATTGGAGCTTTCTTCAAGCTCCTCGACAACCTTATCACCCTTCATCAGCGTAAGTTTGAAAAGTTGACGAATGTGAAAAAGTCGATGCTCGAAAAGATGTTCCCTCAAAATGGCAGCAGTTACCCCGAAATTCGCTTTAAGGGATTTACTGACCCTTGGGAACAGCGTAAGCTATCCGAAATTACAGATAAAGTCACGGAGAAAAATGCCGGACTACAATATGTAGAAACATTTACAAACTCTGCTGAGTTCGGAATTATAAGTCAAAGAGATTTCTTTGACCACGATATAGCAAAGCTGGGCAGCTTGGATGGGTACTACATTGTAAAAAACGAGGACTTTGTTTATAACCCTCGTATCTCTACTTCCGCACCAGTTGGACCGATAAACCGCAATAAACTTGGAAGAACGGGCGTAATGTCACCGTTATATACCGTCTTTCGCCCGCACGATATTGACACGACTTATTTGGAGTACTTTTTCAAGTGCGGCTATTGGCATTCTTTTATGAATTTCAATGGTGATTCCGGCGCAAGGTCAGACAGGTTCTCGATTAGAGACAATGTGTTTTTTCAAATGCCTATACCTATACCAGATATAGATGAGCAGAGAAAAATTGGCGAGCTACTAACTTGCCTTGACAACCTTATCACCCTTCATCAGCGTGAGTTGGAAAAGCTCCAAAATATCAAGAAATCTATGCTTGAAAAGATGTTCGTGTGACATCAATATCGCAGGAAGGAGGAAATCGAATGACATTCCAAAAAGAAGCGGACTTTGAGGAAGCCCTGATTAAAGTCTTGGCGGATAAAGGTTGGGAAAAGGAAGTTATCAAGAACCCGACCGAGCAAGACCTCATCCGAAATTGGGCAAAGATCCTGTATGATAACAATCGTGGAATTGACCGCTTGAATAACTATCCTCTTACGGATGGCGAAATGCAGCAGATTATTGAGCAGATCACGGAACTAAGAACCCCGTTAAAACTCAATGGCTTTATCAACGGAAAAACTGTGTCCATCAAGCGTGATAACCCTGACGACAAGCTCCATTTTGGCACTGAAATCAGCTTGAAAATATATGATCGCAGAGAAATCGCCGCTGGACAGAGCCGGTATCAGATCGTACAGCAACCAGTTTTTCCGAGCAAGTCAAAAATGCTAAATGACCGTCGTGGCGATTTGATGCTGCTCATCAATGGTATGCCTGTCATACATATCGAGCTGAAGCGCAGCGGTGTCCCCGTCAGTCAAGCATATAATCAGATTGAGAAATACTCATATGAGGGCGTTTTTACCGGGCTGTTCTCGCTCGTTCAGGTGTTTGTTGCAATGAACCCTGAAGAAACTCGTTATTTTGCGAATCCCGGACCTGACGGAAAGTTCAATACGGATTACTATTTCCATTGGGCTGACTTCAATAACGAACCTATCAACGATTGGAAAGCTATCGCCTCCTCGCTGCTGTCCATCCCTATGGCGCACCAGCTCATTGGGTTTTATACTGTTGCCGACAATGCTGACGGTGTTCTGAAGGTAATGCGAAGCTACCAGTATTACGCAGCCAGCGCAATTTCCGATGTTGTGTCTAAAACGAAGTGGGACAGCGGTAAGCAGCGTGGTGGCTACATTTGGCATACCACCGGCTCAGGCAAGACGATGACGAGCTTTAAGTCGGCTCAGTTGATTGCAAACTCCAATGATGCAGATAAGGTTATTTTCCTTACCGACCGTATTGAGTTAGGAACGCAGTCGCTCAAGGAATATCGGGCATTTGCGGACGAGAACGAAACCGTGCAGGCAACAGAGAACACATATGTCCTTTTGACTAAGCTGAAAAGCAACGCAACGGCAGATACCCTAATTGTTACCTCTATTCAGAAGATGAGCAATATCCGAGATGAGGACGGAGGACTTAATGCAAGCGACATTGAAATAATCAACGGCAAACGGCTTGTTTTTATTGTTGACGAGGCTCATCGTTCAACTTTTGGAGATATGCTATCCATCATCAAGGAAACATTTCCCAATGCCATCTTCTTTGGCTTTACCGGCACGCCGGTGTTTGAGGAAAATGCAAAGAAAAACAATGCCCAAACAGATGTTTTTGGCAATGAACTCCATAGATATAGCATTGCTGATGGTATCAGGGATAAGAATGTGCTTGGATTTGATCCTTATAAAGTCCTGACTTTCCGTGATAAGGATGTCCGCAAGGTGGTTGCTTTGGAAAAAGCAAAAGCAGCAACCGAAGAAGAAGCAATCAGCGATCCCAAAAAGGCAAAAATATTCTATGAGTATATGGACTCCTCCACCGTCAAGATGGCGGGCTTCTTGGGCGATGACGGAAAGTGGGTCAAGGGCATTGAAGATTATCTTCCAAAAACTCAGTACCTTTCCTCGGAGCATCAAAGCAAGGTTGTTGAGGATATTCAAGAAAACTGGCTTACTTTGAGTCACAACGGGAAATTCCACGCAATCTTTGCAACGAGCAGCATCCCCGAAGCAATAGACTACTATCGACTGCTGAAGGCTGCAATGCCGAAACTTAGGATCAGTTGCCTTTTTGACCCCAATATCAGCAATGAAGATGGTGACTACAAAGAATACAGAGGGCAGCCGATTGCTTTCTATAAAGAGCAAGGCTTAATCGAAATCCTTACTGACTATAATACGATGTTTGGTCAGGATTTTTCGATTGCTACACACGCTCGCTTCAAAAAAGACCTTTCTCTACGCCTTGCCCACAAAGAGCAATATAAGCGGGTCGAAAGAGAGCCTGAGAAGCAGCTCGACCTCCTGATTGTAGTGGATCAGATGCTTACCGGCTTTGACTCTAAGTGGGTCAACACGCTGTATATGGACAAGATACTGGAGTATGAGAACATCATTCAGGCATTTTCCAGAACCAACAGACTTTTCGGACCCGATAAGCCTTTTGGCATCATCAGATATTATCGCAAGCCGCATACGATGGAGCAGAATGTGAGCAAAGCTGTTAAGCTCTATTCCGGCGATAGACCGATAGGTCTGTTCGTTGAAAAACTGTCTTACAACCTCGGAAAGCTCAACGCTGTGTTTGATGATATTGCCTATTTGTTCAAGAATGCTGGTATCCCTGACTTTGAAAAGTTGCCTGCGGACGGAACCGTAAGAGCTAAGTTCGCCTCGCTGTTTAGAGATTTCAACGGATACCTTGAAGCTGCTAAAATCCAAGGATTTAGGTGGGACAAACACACCTACTCATTCAAGGACGAGGAAAGTGGAAATTCGATTGAAATTACAATGGAGTTCGATGAGAACGCATTTTTGATTTTGGCACAGCGTTATAAAGAGCTTTCCGCTGCTTCTTCCGATGATCCTGGATCACAAGACATAGATATACCATACGATCTTGTTGGATACCTGACTGAAATTGACACAGGGGTTATCGATGCCGATTATATGAACAGTCGCTTCGATAAGTACCTCAAATTGATTCGACAGGAAGGTTCGTCCGAGGAATCTATTGAGCAAGCAAAGGCAGAACTTCACAAAACTTTTGCTGCCCTAACGCAAGAGGAGCAGAAATACGCAAATATCTTTCTGCACGACATTGAGCGAGGCGATGTCATTGCCGAGGACGGAAAAACGCTTCGTGACTACATCACGGAGTATCAGTTTAGAGCAAAAGATGACCAAATTCACCGTTTTGCGACTATCTTCGGTCTTGATGAGGATAAACTCAGGAATATGATGGGGCTTAACCTGAATGAAGCGACTATCAATGAGTTTGGCAGGTTTGACGAGCTGAAAAAGAGCGTCGATAAGTCCAAAGCAAAAGCGTTCTTTGAAGCATATGAACAAACCAAGTTGATTCCGCCCAAGGTCAATATGAAAACGGATCAGCTTTTGCGGCAGTTCATTCTTACCGGTGGATTTGAGGTTGATATGCCGTAATGAGTGCCATCACCGCTAAAGCAAGCCGAAAAATGAAAAAATATGCGGTCTTAACAAGAGAGCCAAGGTGTTTCCTTGGCTCTTTTGATTTTTCTTGGGAACAGCGTAAGTTGGGTGAACTCGTTGATAGAGTAGTTCGCAAGAATACAAACAACGAATCTACGCTACCATTAACAATCTCAGCACAATATGGTTTGGTTGACCAAATCACATACTTTAATAACCGTGTTGCAAGCCGAGATGTGAGCAACTATTACTTAGTGCTGAACGGCGAATTTGCCTACAACAAAAGCACCTCTGATGGCTATCCATTTGGTGCGGTCAAAAGACTTGATCTATACGAAAAAGGCGTGCTATCAACGCTTTACATCGTTTTTGCTCCCAAGAAAGAGCAGCAGATTGATTCGGATTATCTGACCGTTTTCTTCGATACAGATAGGTGGCACAAAGGTGTTGCTGAGAGAGCTGCCGAGGGTGCAAGGAATCACGGGCTTCTCAATATTTCTGCCGAGGATTTCTTTGATATAGACCTTTCTGTACCTAAAGATATTGTAGAGCAAAAGCAAATCGGGGCGTTTATTCGTCAGCTCGACAACCTTATCACCCTTCATCAGCGTAAATGTGTATTTTTATTCGGCTTTTTTCAGGCTGTTATCTCTATGATCTTCACCGCTTCAACATTTTCTTGGGAACAGCGTAAGGCTATTGATATAGCTGACTACTCGAAGGGAAATGGCTACTCAAAAGGCGATTTGACTGATGCCGGAACCCCAATTATTCTGTATGGCAGACTTTACACCAAGTACCAGTTTGCAATCAGTGAAGTGGACACTTTTGCATTTCCCCGAAATGGTGCGGTTTACAGTCAAGGAAACGAAGTCATAGTCCCGGCATCAGGGGAAACCGCAGAGGATATTGCACGAGCGTCAGCCGTTGAAAAATCAGGGGTTTTGCTGGGTGGCGACCTTAATATCCTCAGACCATTTGATTTTATAAACCCATTGTTTTTAGCTCTTGCTATCTCCAATGGAGAACCGCAAAAGGAACTTGCTAAAAAGGCACAAGGAAAGTCTGTCGTTCATATCCATAACACTGATATTCAAGAGGTGACGATAGCTTATCCTTCAAGAACAGAGCAAGACCGAATTGTCAGCGTTTTTCGCCAGCTCGACAACCTTATCACCCTTCATCAGCGTGAGTGCATTTCTTTTACCGCAAGGGCGGACAGGCTTATCCTGACCGCAAATAAAAAGCGAACTACTTCTTCTTGGGAACAGCGTAAGTTTGAAGAAATCGCTGTGCGATCATCGGTAATATGCTCCGATGATACCCTTCCAAGAGTTGAATATGAGGATATAGTGTCAGGGACAGGTCGGCTCAACAAAGACATCTACGCCAAGCAAAGTATCAAATCAGGCATCGCATTTCATCAAGGTGATGTCCTTTACGGAAAACTCCGCCCGTACTTGCAAAACTGGCTTTTGCCCACATTTGATGGGCTTGCTGTGGGCGATTTTTGGGTATTACAGCCTCAAAATGCTGATAGCAGCTTTCTATATCGATTGATTCAGAGCCGGCAATTCGATGAAGTAGCTAATCAATCGACCGGGACGAAAATGCCGAGGGCAGATTGGAAATTGGTGTCCAAAACTGTGTTCTCCATCCCGTCAAACATTAGTGAGCAGGCTGCTATTGGTACATACTTTACAGCACTCGATAGCCTTATCACCCTTCATCAGCGTAAGCCATTTTTAATGAAATGGAGGACTTCTGATGCTAACAGAAACCAAACGAACAGACTTGTTCTGTGAATATTATGCAAAATGGATTACGGTGTATAAGAAGGGCGCAATCAGAAAGGTGACGATGGACAAGTACCTGATGACGCAGAAATGGCTCGTTAAGCTCGTCCCGAACCTGAGAGTATGTGATATGAACCGGATCGCTTATCAGCAGCTGTTGAACGA